>Ga0187833_10002558_pt1 | contig 19356 bp, 16 predicted proteins | sample ETNtaG_37_FD_167968 | JGI IMG/M metagenome (GOLD analysis project Ga0187833, IMG submission 167968) | Marine microbial and viral communities from oxygen minimum zone, Eastern Pacific Ocean - ETNP2014_SV_400_PacBio MetaG (Illumina Assembly) | ecosystem: Environmental > Aquatic > Marine > Hypoxic...
TAATTTTTCCAAACCCCACCTTAATAGCATCATACCCCCTTTTATCTTTTGTAATTAAGTCTATCACTCTTCCCTTTTCTATTTTTATAACAGTTACTGGAACAGATATTCCTATAGGAAAAAATTCTCTGCTCATTCCAATTTTTGTTCCAATTAAACCAATATTTGTCATTTGTTACCTTATATCTTTATTTCAACATCCACTCCAGAAGCTAAATCCAATTTCATTAATGCTTCAATAGTTTGGGGTGTCGGTTCTTCAATATCGATCAATCTTTTATGTGTTCTTGTTTCAAATTGTTCTCTACTTTTTTTATCAATATGTGGGGATCTTAGGACGGTATATCTTTCTATTTTTGTTGGTAGTGGAATAGGACCTTTAATGTTGGCACCTGTTCTTTTTACAGTATTTACTATATCAAGTGTCGATTGATCTAAAATTTTATTGTCGTATGCTCTAAGTTTAATTCTAATATTTTGTTTTTCCATCATTTATGCCATTTTTTTTGTTACTTCTTCCTGAACATTTTGAGGTACTTTTTCATAATGATCAAAAAACATTGAATATTGAGCTCTTCCTTGTGACATTGATCTTAAACTATTTACATAACCAAACATATTTGCAAGAGGTACCATAGCTGTTATCACTGTTACATTACCTCGAGATTCGGTCCCCTCAATATGGCCCCTTCGGCTATTTAAATCGCCAATGACATCTCCCATATAATTTTCTGGTGTAACAATTTCTACTCTCATAATCGGTTCAAGAAGTTTTAAAGAAGCCCTTGTGCATACTTCTTTAAAACAATGTCTTGACGCTATTTCAAAAGCCAAAACACTTGAATCTACATCGTGATGTAAACCATCAACTATAGTTACTTTGTAATCAATAATTGGAAATCCAGCTAAAATTCCTGAATCTGAAACACTCTCTATTCCTTTTTCCACTCCTGGTATAAATTCTTTTGGAATAGATCCGCCCTTAATCTTGTTTTCAACTTCTCTACCTTTTCCTGGCTCTAGAGGTTCTATTGCAAGTCTAACTCTTGCAAATTGTCCAGCGCCACCACTTTGTTTTTTATGAATATAATCAAATTCGGCATTACCCAAAATTGTTTCTCTATAGGCTACTTGTGGTGCGCCAATATTTGCCTCTACTTTAAATTCTCTTTTCATTCGATCAACTATAATATCTAAATGCAATTCTCCCATACCCTTTATGATTGTTTGACCAGATTCTTCATCAGATGACACTCTAAAAGACGGATCTTCCCTTGCCAATCTTCCTAAAGCTTCCCCCATCTTTTCTTGGTCTGCATTAGTTTTTGGTTCAACCGCAATCTCAAGAACTGGATCTGGAAATTCCATAGGTTCTAGTACAATTGGATTATCTTCATCAGATAAAGTGTGTCCAGTTATTGTATATTTTAATCCTGCTAATGCCACAATATCACCTGTATTAACTTCTTTTACATCTTCTCTATTATTAGCGTGCATAAGCAACATCCTGCCAACTCTCTCCTCCTTATCTTTAGTAGTATTATAAATTCCAGTGCCTGATTTTAATGTGCCTGAATATATTCTAATAAAAGTTAAAGTTCCCACAAAAGGATCGGTTGCAACTTTAAATGCTAGAGCTGATAACGGTTCTTTGTCATCAAATTTTCTTTCAATTTCATCTTTTGAATTAGGTTTTGTGCCATTGATTGATCCTATATCTTTGGGGCTTGGTAAAAAGTCTACCACAGCATCCAATAAAGGTTGCACACCCTTATTTTTAAATGCTGAGCCAGTTAATACTGGTACAAAATCAAATTTTAAACCACCTTTCCTAATACAGGATATCAAATCAGACTCTGATATTTCCTTTCCATTTAGATAATCGTCCATCAATTTTTCATCTTGCTCTACGGCTGTTTCCATTAATTCTTTCCTATATTTTTTAGCCTGTTCCTGTAACTCATTTGGTATTTCTGCATATTCAAATTCCGCTCCTAACTTTTCTTCTTTCCATAAAACTGCTTTCATTTTAACTAAATCAACTACACCTTTGAATGAGGACTCTATTCCCACCGGAATTTGCATAACTAATGGTTTTGAACCTAAGCGATCTTTTATCATTTCAACGCATCTAAAATAATCTGCTCCAGTTCTATCAAGCTTATTTACAAAACAGATTCGTGGAACCTTATATTTATCTGCTTGTCTCCAAACTGCTTCTGATTGAGGTTCTACCCCAGCAACACCATCAAATACAGCAACGGCACCATCTAATACCTTTAAAGATCTTTCTACTTCAATGGTAAAATCAATATGCCCAGGAGTATCAATAATATTAATTCTATGATCTCTCCAATAACAAGTTGTCGCTGCTGAAGTAATCGTAATACCCCTTTCTTGTTCCTGTTCCATCCAATCCATTGTTGCAGCACCATCATGAACTTCCCCGATTTTATGACTCTTGCCCGTATAATATAGAATTCTTTCTGTTGTGGTTGTCTTTCCGGCATCAATATGAGCCATGATCCCAATATTTCTATATTTATCTAAAGTGTGCGTTCTAGCCATAATTGATTACCATCTAAAATGTGCAAAGGCTTTATTTGACTCGGCCATTCTGTGCATATCTTCTTTTTTTTTTATTGCTGAACCCCTACCCTGATATGCGTCATAGAGTTCAAAACAAATTTTATCGGACATATTTTTATCTTTTCTTTTTTTGGAAGCATTAACCAACCATCGAATTGCCAACGCCTTCGATCTTTTTTGTTTGACCTCAACGGGGACTTGATACGTTGCCCCACCAACTCTTCTTGATCTCACTTCAATAGTAGGTTTAATATTATTTATTGCTGCGTCAAAAATTTTAATTGGCTCTTCTTTTGCTTTTGATTGCAATTTATTTAAAGCATCATAAACAATTTTTTCAGCGATTGTTTTTTTTCCATCGTACATTATTGAATTCATTAATTTTAATATTAGATCAGATTTATATTTTGCATCTTTTAAAAAAATTCTCTTTGGTGCTCTTCTTTTTCTAGACATAAATTCTATTATTTTGGTCTCTTTGCTCCATACTTTGATCTTTGTTGTTTACGATTTGTAACTCCCTGTGTGTCTAGATTTCCTCTTAATATGTGATATCTAACTCCAGGCAAATCCTTAACTCGACCTCCCCTAATTAATACAACAGAGTGTTCTTGTAAATTATGCCCTTCTCCTGGAATATAACAAGTTACCTCATGTCCATTGGACAATCTTACTCTCGCAACTTTTCTTAATGCTGAATTAGGTTTTTTGGGTGTTGTTGTATATACTTTGATACATACACCTTTTTTTTGTGGTGAACGTTCTAATGCAGGAACTTTATTTCTGTATTTTGGTTTAATCCTCGGTTTTTTTGTCAATTGGTTAATTGTTGGCATAACTTAATATAATTTTTGGATGAAAAAAGTATGAATAGATCAACACTTTGTGGCAGCGTCTAAGGCTAATCAACCTTACTTCCAACCATAAAATTTTTGGTAAATTACTAATTGAATGGTAAATTGTCAATAATTAATAACACAAAGACAAACTATTATTCAGCTGTTATTGGCTGTTCAGCAACTTTTTCTACTGCTTTTTCAGAAAGATATTTTTTGTCTTTTTCATTTGCTAAATAACTCCATTTATTCTTAACCCTACCAGTGCCAGCTGGTACCAATCGGCCTACTATTACATTTTCCTTTAAACCTTTTAATTTATCTATTTTACCTTTTATTGCCGCATCAGTTAAAACTCTAGTAGTTTCTTGGAACGATGCTGCAGAAATAAATGAATTTGTCTGCAAAGAAGCTTTGGTTATACCCAAGAGAACTCTTTCTACGATAGCTGGTTTTTTCCTATTTTTTATTAAATTTTCGTTCTCTTCTTCTAATTCATTTTTATCAATTATTTCTCCAGTTAAATATTTTGAATCTCCAGAATTTTTAATTTCCACCTTTTTCAGCATTTGTCTTACAATTACTTCGATGTGTTTATCATTAATTACTACACCTTGTAATCGATAAACTTCTTGAACTTCATTTACAAAATAATCTGTCAATTGCTCTACACCTAAAATTTTCAAAATATCGTGTGGAGCTGGACTGCCGTCCAGTAAATATTCACCTTTTTTAATGTTTTCTCCTTCGTTAAAATTAATGTGTTTTCCTTTTGGAACTAAATAATTTGAAACTTCTCCATCTCTTGATTGAATTGATATTTTTAATTTACCTCTCACTTCCTTACCAAAATTTACGCTACCATCATTTTCGGCAATAATTGCACTTTCTTTTGGCTTCCTTGCCTCAAATAATTCAGCTACTCTAGGTAGCCCTCCGGTTATATCTTTTGTTTTCGAAGTTTCTTTTGGCAATCTTGCGATTACGTCACCAGCTAAAATATGCTGGCCATCTTTGACTGATAAAATTGAATCCGGAACTAAATAATATCTAGCTTCATTCTCATCCGCTTTTTTAATTATGTTACCTTTTTCATCCCTTAAAGTAATCCTAGGTTTCAAATCTGTATTCTTAGATTGTGATCTCCAATCAACAACTGATTTTGATGAAATTCCTGTTGCATCATCAACGGTTTCGGCTAATGACAGTCCATCTATTAAGTCAACGTAGTTTGCTATGCCGCTTTTTTCGGCTATCACCGGCATTGTATAAGGGTCCCATTCGCAAATTTTATTTCCCTTTTTGATTATTTGATCATTTTGATAGAAAAGTTTTGCTCCATAAGGTATTTTGTAAAGTGCTATTTGTTGTCCATTATCATCTTCTATTGCTAACTGAGTATTCCTTCCCATAACAACCTGATTTTTCTTGGAATCTTCTATTAAATTTTTATTAATTATTTTTAAAATACCGTCTTTGTCGGCAACAACTTGAAAGTCTTGTTTAATTTGAGCAGTTCCTCCTACGTGAAATGTTCTCATAGTTAACTGTGTTCCGGGTTCACCGATTGATTGAGCGGCTATCATACCAATTGCCTCTCCCAAAGTTACCAATTTACCTCTTGAAAGGTCTCTTCCATAGCAAGTGGCACATAGTCCTTCTTTGGATTCACATGTGACTGCTGAAAAAACTCTAATTGATTTTACTCCAGCTGAATCAATTTTTTCACAAGCCTCCTCGTCTATCATTTCTTTTCTTTTAATCAAAATTTTACCATTAATTGGATTTTTGATATCTTCTGCAGATATTCTACCTAATGCTCGGTCAGATAAACTAACTAAAATATTCCCTCCTTCAATAATTTCCGAAAGAACAATACTTTTATTGGTTCCACAATAATGTTTCGTTACTGAGAGATCTTGAGCTACATCACAAAGTCTTCTTGTTAAATAACCTGAATTTGCTGTTTTAAGTGCAGTATCAGCCAAACCTTTTCTAGCACCATGGGTTGAATTAAAATATTCAAGAGCAGTTAATCCTTCTTTAAAATTTGAAACAATTGGTGTCTCAATAATTTCTCCAGAAGGTTTTGCAATTAGTCCACGCATACCAGCCAATTGTTTCATTTGAGCAGCCGAACCTCTCGCTCCAGAGTCTGCCATCATAAACACCGAATTTAAATTGCTAGTTTTGTTATCTGAGTCATTTTTAGCAGTGGAAGAAATTTTTTTCATCATCTCTGCTGCCACTAGATCGGTACATTTTGACCAAGCATCAACTACCTTATTGTATTTTTCTCCTCTGGTAATTAATCCTTCAGCATATTGGTTTTCATATTCTTCAATCATTTTTTTGGTATCATTTACTAAAGTTTGTTTTTTTTCAGGAATAATTAAATCATCTTTTCCAAATGATATACCGGACATAAATGCATATTTGAAACCAAGATCCTTTATTTTATCGCAAAAAATTACCGTACTTTTTTGCCCACAGAATCTGAAAACTAAATCAATAATTTCCGAGACTTGTTTTTTTGCTAATATTCTATCAACTAGAGAAAATTTAATGTTTAGATTATTTGGTAAGATGTTAGCTAATAAAAATCTTCCAGCTGTACTCGTATATTTTTCGTTTACAATTTTTCCTTTTTCGTTAATCGTTTCAAATCTCGAAATTATTCTAGAATGAACATTTATTGCATTACATTCTAAAGATTGTTCAATTTCAGAACTATCTACAAAATAACCCTCTATTTTATCAGTATTAATTGGTGCTTGAGATAAATAATATATCCCTAATATCATATCTTGGCTCGGCACAATAATTGGTTTTCCATTAGATGGGCTTAGAATATTATTAGTGGACATCATTAAAATTCTTGCTTCAAGTTGAGCCTCTAGGCTTAATGGAATATGAACAGCCATTTGATCGCCATCGAAATCTGCGTTAAATGCAGAACATACAAGTGGGTGCAATTCAATTGCATTTCCTTCAATCAATTTAGCCTCAAAAGCCTGAATTCCCAGTCTATGTAACGTTGGAGCTCTATTTAATAATATTGGATGTTCTCTAATAATGTGTTCCAAGGCATCCCACACTTCATCTTTTTCTTTTTCAACAATTTTTTTAGCTTGTTTTATTGTTGTAGACAAACCCATTTTATCCAACCTCGCGTATAAAAATGGTTTGAATAATTCTAGTGCCATTTTTTTTGGTAAACCACATTGGTGAAGTTTTAATTCAGGACCAACTACAATTACTGATCTTCCAGAATAATCTACTCTTTTTCCTAACAAATTTTGTCTAAATCTACCATATTTGCCCTTTAACATTTCTGATAAAGATTTTAATGGTCTTTTTCCTGTTCCAGTTATAACTCTGCCTCTTCGGCCGTTGTCAAATAATGCATCAACTGATTCTTGCAGCATTCTTTTTTCGTTTCTTATTATTATATCTGGAGATTTTAGATCAATAAGTCTTTTTAATCTATTGTTTCTGTTTATAACTCTTCTGTATAGATCATTTAAATCAGATGTAGCAAACCTACCACCGTCTAACGGAACCAAAGGTCTTAATTCTGGAGGGATTACAGGTACGGTTGTTAATATCATCCATTCTGGCTTACCGTCCGAATCTATAAAATTGTCTATTAACTTTAATCTTTTAATTGCCCGTTCCTCAGCAACTTTTGATTTTAATTGCTTTATTTCTTCAGAAAGTCTTTCTCTTTCATCTTTTAAATTTAAAGACCTGAGTATTTCTAGTATTGCTTCAGCTCCAATACCAGCTGTAAAAGCTTCTTCACCAAATTTGTTTTCATTATCGATCAGTTCATCCTCCGTCAATAATTGATTTTTTTTAAGTGTTGTTAATCCCGGTTCAGTCACAATAAAACTTTCAAAATATAATACTTTTTCTACTTCTTTTAATTTCATGTCGATTACTAGAGAAATTCTACTTGGTAAAGATTTTAAAAACCAAATATGAGCAACTGGTGTAGCTAAATTAATGTGACCCATTCTTTCACGTCTTACGTTAGACTTTGTGACTTCTACTCCGCATTTTTCACAAATGATTCCCCTAAATTTCATTCTCTTATATTTGCCACACAAACATTCATAGTCTTTAATTGGTCCAAATATTCTACAACAAAATAATCCATCTTTTTCGGGTTTAAAAGTTCTGTAATTAATTGTTTCAGGTTTTTTAATTTCCCCAAAAGACCAGGATTTAATTTTTTCAGGACTAGCCAAACTAATTCTAATGCTACTAAAACTTTCTTCTATAGGAGGTTTGTTCTTAAATAAATCTGTCAACTCTTTTTTCATAATTTATTTTAATTCAATATTTAATCCTAATGACTTAATTTCTTTGGTTAGTACGTTGAAAGACTCGGGGACACCTGATTGAAAATTCTCTTCCCCTTTAACTATCGTTTCATATATTTTAACTCTTCCAGCTACATCATCAGATTTGACTGTTAGTATTTCTTGTAAGGTATAAGAAGCTCCATATGCTTCTAAAGCCCAAACTTCCATTTCACCAAATCTTTGACCTCCAAGTTGAGCTTTTCCTCCTAAAGGTTGTTGGGTTACCAAACTATATGGCCCTGTTGATCGAGCATGTATTTTATCTTCCACAAGATGATGTAATTTCAACATATAAATGGTACCCACTGTTACAGGTCTTTCAAATTTTTTCCCTGTTCTTCCATCCCATAATATTGTTTGTCCAGATGTAGGTAAATTAGCTAGTTTGAGCATATCAGATACATTTTTTTCCTTGGCTCCATCAAATACCGGGGTAGATATCGGAACCCCTTTAATTAAATTCTCGCAAAGATCATTAAACTCAATTGATGATAATTTTTTAATGGCTGTATCGTAAAAATCCTTTCCATAAATTGATTTCAGCAAGGAAATAATGTCCTGACTGTTGTTTATTTTGTTTCTACTTTTGTTAATTAATTTTTTTAGATTTTCCCCTAATTCAGAACAACTCCAACCAATGTGGGTTTCTAAAATTTGCCCAACATTCATTCTACTTGGAACCCCTAGTGGATTTAGAACTATATCTACAGGTTTGCCATTTTCCATATACGGCATATCTTCAACTGGAACTATCTTACTAATGACTCCTTTGTTTCCGTGTCTTCCTGACATTTTATCACCAGGTCTCAGACGTCTCTTTACTGCAACAAAAACTTTTACCATTTTCATAACGCTTGGCAATAATTCATCTCCTTGTCTAATTTTTTCAACTTTATCTTCAAATCTTTCTTTAATATCCATTTTAACTTTTTTATATTGCTCTATTAACGTTAAAAGACTCTCGTTTTTAGAATTATCCTTTAGTGATAACTTAAATAAATCGTTTAAATTCATTTGCTCTATTTTTTTTTCTTCAATTTTTTCGTCTGGTTTAAGGTTTTCAAATCGTTCTTTTAGCGCTGAATTTTTAATTATTTGAGTAGCTCTTTGTATTGTATTTCTTTCTAATATCTCTTCTTCAACAACCTTATCTTCTTGGACCATTTCTATTTCATTTCTTTCTATTGCTATGGATCTTTCATCTTTTTCTACGCCGTGCCTATTAAACAGTTTGACATCTACTACAACCCCTCCACTCCCCAGTGGTAGACGTAAAGATGTATCGATAACATCAATTGCTTTTTCACCAAAGATAGATCTTAATAGTTTTTCTTCTGGTCCGGTTGGAGTGTCACCTTTTGGTGTAACCTTTCCTGCTAAAATATCACCAGGTTTAACTTCAGCTCCAATATAAACAATCCCGGACTCATCTAAATTTCTTAATGCTTCCTCATTTACATTTGGAATATCTCTTGTTATTTCTTCCGTTCCTAATTTTGTGTCTCTTGACATCAGCTCATATTCTTCAATATGAATCGATGTAAACACATCGTCAGTCACACATCTTTCGGAAATTAGAATTGAATCTTCAAAATTATACCCAAGCCAAGGCATAAATGCTACAGCAACATTTCTTCCTAATGCAAGTTCTCCCAATTTTGTAGATGGACCGTCTGCAATTATATCTCCTTTGGAAACTAAATCGCCAACTCTGACTAATGGCTTTTGATTAATGCAAGTATTTTGGTTTGATCTTTGAAATTTTAATAAATTGTAGATATCAACTCCTGACTTACTTAGATCCTTCTCGGAGGTAACTTTTACAACTATTCTTTTTCCATCGATTTTATCAACCACACCACTTCTTTTTGCAACAATTGTTACACCTGAATCAAGCGCGACATCTTTTTCAATACCTGTGCCCACTAAGGGAGCCTCCGGTTTGATTAAGGGTACCGCTTGTCTCATCATATTTGAACCCATTAAAGCTCTATTTGCATCATCATTTTCTAAGAAAGGAATTAGAGATGCAGCAACAGATACAAGTTGTTTTGGCGATACATCTATATAGTCAATATTTTCTGGCTTAGACAAAATAAAATTTAGAGATTTTCTGCAAGACACTAAATCTTCCAAAAAATTTCCATGATTATCAATCGGAGAGTTTGCTTGCGCTATGGTATATTTTGATTCATCCATAGCTGATAAATAATCTATTTTCTCAAGAACTTTAGAATCAACAACCTTTTTGTATGGGCTTTCAATAAAGCCATATTTGTTGATTCTTGAATATGTTGATAAACTACTAATCAATCCAATATTTGGTCCCTCAGGTGTTTCGATAGGACAAATTCTTCCGTAGTGTGTTGGATGGACATCTCTTACTTCAAATCCCGCTCTCTCTCTTGTCAACCCTCCTGGGCCAAGAGCTGAAACTCGTCTCTTATGAGTTATTTCAGACAATGGATTAGTTTGATCCATAAATTGCGAAAGTTGAGAAGTTCCAAAAAAATCTTTTAAAGCTAACGTTAATGGTTTTGCGTTAATGAGATCTTGTGGCATCGCTGACTCAATCTCTAAAATAGACATTTTTTCTTTGATTGCTCTTTCCATCCTATATATGCCAATGCGTGATTGATTTTCAACTAATTCCCCAACAGATCTGACTCGCCTGTTACCTAGATGATCAATATCGTCAACTTCATTTTTGCCATCACGAAGATCTAACATAAATCTAACAATTTCAATAATATCTTCGCTCCTAAGTATAATTGTTTTGTCTGAACAATTTAAATTTAATCTTGAATTAATCTTTACCCTTCCTACATCTGACAAATCATAGCGTTCTGAACTAAAAAATAAATTTTGAAAGATTTGATTTGCAATTTCAAAAGTAGGGGGTTCTCCTGGTCTTAAAATTTTATAAATGTCGGTAATTGCTTCTTCTTTAGTATTATTTTTATCTGCCAACATAGTTTTAAGCAAATAAGGTCCTTTGTTAATGCTGTTAGTATTGGAAATTTGGATAATTTTTATATTACTTTCTATAATTTTAGCTAAAATTTCTTCAGTAATTTCCGTTCCTACGGAAATATTATCCTCAGAGTTCAATCTTATATTGTTATGCAAAAATCTTCCATAAATTGCGTCATTTGAAACATGAATATCTTTTAATCCATTGTCATAAAGTTTTTGGGCTTGTAATAAATTAGTTCTAGATCCTAATTTAACAACCACCTTATTGGTCTTTGCATCAATTATTTCTTCTGAAATTTTTTTAAATTTATAGTTTTCTGGATTAAATATTGTTTTCCATTTATTTAATTTAGAATTGTATTCAAATTTTTCACTTTCATAGAACAAATCGGCTATTTCTTTTTTATTATAATTCAATGCTTGTAATAAAGTTGACGCAGGTAATTTCCTTTTTCTATCTATTCTGAAATACAATAAATCCTTTATATCGTATTCAAAATCTAACCAAGATCCTCTATTTGGAATTACTCTACAATTAAATAATAATTTGCCACTAGAGTGAGTTTTCCCCTTGTCATGATCAAAGAAAACACCGGGGCTTCTGTGCATTTGATTGACAACGACCCTTTGTACTCCATTAACTACAAATGTTCCGCTAGGTGTCATCATTGGGATTTCTCCCATGTAAACTTCTTGTTCTTTAGCGGACAATATTTCTTTTGTATTATTTTCGTGATCAATTTCGTAAATTACTAATCTTAAAGTAGGTTTTAAAGATGATGAATAAGTTAAATCCCTCTGAATACATTCTTCTACACCGTATTTTGGTTTTTCCAATCGATAAGAAACATATTCTAATGTAGCTTTTTCTGCTAAATCTTCTATTGGAAATATATCTTTAAAAACCCTAGCTAGACCTTTTTGTACAAAGTTTTCATCATTTTTATCATCTAAGTTTAAAAATTGACTATAGGAATTTTTTTGGACTTCTATTAAATTTGGAATTGATAAAGTCTCTTTTAACTTCCCAAAATTTTTTCTGATATTCTTTTTCTCAGTAAATGATAGTTGCATTTATTGAATCTGATTCTTAAAAATCAGATTTAAAAATTTTGTTATTTTAATTCTACTTTGGCTCCAGCAGCTTCTAATTTTTTCTTAATTTCTTCTGCTTCTTTCTTATTAACACCTGATTTTACTTCTTTAGGCGCAGCTTCCACTAAATCTTTAGCTTCTTTTAAACCTAATGTTGTAAATGTTCTAATTTCTTTTATTACGTTAATTTTTTTATCTCCAGCTGAAGTAAGCATAATTGTAAACTCACTTTTTTCCTCTGCTGGCACTGCTCCTTCGCCTGATGCAGGTGCGACGACGCTAGTCGTTGCCGCAGTCACTCCCCATTTTTCTTCTAATTGTTTTGAAAGTTCTGCAGCCTCTACCACTGTTAATTTTGATAAATCTTCGATAATCTTGTTTAAATCGGTCATAAATTTTCTATATTGATTGTTTGCTTTTTTCGAGCGCCAAAATAGCAATTTTTGAGCCTGGTGCAAGTAAAATACTTAATAATTTTTGTGCCGGAGATTGTAAAATACTAGCAATTTTGGCTCTAGCTTCGTTTAATGTTGGTAGAGTGGCTATTTTTAGTACATCTTCTAGTTTAAGAATCTCCTTGCCCATTAGCCCACCAAGAATCTTTAAGTTTTGATTGTCTTTTGAAAATTTCGTCAATATTTTCGCCGAAGAAATTGCATCTTGCGATAGCGCTACCGCAGTTGGTCCAGAAAACATGTCGGCGATATCCTTACATTTTGTATCTTTTAAAGCTAATTTTGTAATTCTATTTTTGGTAATTTTAAACATTATGCCATGTTTCCTCATTTCAGTTCGCAACACATCTAATTGATTAACGCTTAAACCTTGATAGTGGGTTACTAATACCGAATCACTTGCTTCAAAAAATTTTTTCATCTCGCTGATATAATTCTTTTTTTGTTCTTTATTCATCATAAAATCAAATACCCTTGTTCAGTTTAAGTTTATAAGATACTCCCATTGTAGAGGTAAGAAATACACTTTTAACAAAATTACCTTTTGCTCCCGAAGGTTTTTCCTTCGAAATAAAATCAACGATAGCATTAAAATTTTTAATTAAATTTTCATCCGAAAAACTTTTATTTCCTATCGATAAAGCAATATTTCCATCCTTATCATTTTTTATTTCAAGTTGTCCCGATTTTATGTCTTTCACTGATTTAATAATTTCATTTGTAACAGTTCCAAGTTTTGGATTTGGCATTAATCCTTTCGGACCTAAAATTTTTCCAAGCTTACTTAATTTAATCATCATTTTAGGAGTTGAAACAAGTTTTTCGAAATTGATTTTTCCAGAAGAAATATTGTTAATCAAATCATCAGAGCCAACAACGTCAGCTCCGCTTTTTTTTGCTTCTTCTAATTTTTCTTCTTCACAAACAACAGCAACTTTAATTTTTTTGTTTTTTGCCACTGGTAAATTAAGAACGCTCCTTATATTTGTATCGCTTTTTTTTTGCTTTAAATTAAGTCGAAAATGAACGTCAACCGATTCATTAAATTTTGTTGTACAATTTTTTTTAATAATTTTTAATAAATTTTCAATCTTATCATGTTTTAACATTCTGGTTTCTTGGGGTAATGCTTTATATCTTTTGGAAATCATTAAATTTACTCCTTAACTTCAATGCCCATAGAACGTGCGGAACCACATATAATTTTAGTAGCTTCTTTTAAGTCTATGGCATTAAGATCTTTCATTTTCTCTTTAGCTATTTGTTCTGCTTGCTTCATCGTTATTGATCCTGTAATAACTCTTCCTGGCTCTTTAGATCCACTCTTCAACTTTGCTGCTTGTTTAATAAAATGGGAAGCTGGTGGTGATTTGATGATAAAGTCAAATTTTTTATCTTTGTAAACTGTTATGACAACTGGCACAGGATTGCCCATAAAATTTTTTGTTTTCTCATTAAATGCCTTACAAAATTCCATAATATTAATTCCTCTTTGTCCAAGAGCTGGGCCGACTGGTGGAGCTGGATTAGCTTGACCCCCTTTGATTTGAAGTTTTACATATTCTTTAATTTCTTTTTTTGCCATTACTATATTTTTTCAACCTGATTAAATTCCAATTCTACAGGAGTTGGTCTTCCAAAAATCATAACTGAAACCTTAAGTTTTGATTTCTCATCGTCAGTTTCTTCAACAAGACCATTAAATGATGCAAACGGACCATCAATAACCTGGACCTTTTCGCCAATGTTGTAGGTTATAAAAGATTTTGTTTGAACTACTCCATCTTTAATTTGCCCTTTAATTTTTTCTATTTCTTTTTCAGAAACAGGAAGTGGTTTTCCTTTTTGACCCAAAAAACCACTCACTTTTTTTATATTCTTTATTAAATGATATAACTGATTATCCATATCCATTTTGACCAAAACATATCCTGGAAAATATTTTTTTTTCCTTTGGACTCGTTTACCCCTTCTAACTTCGGTTACCTCATGGGTGGGTACAAGTATTTCTTCAATCTTATCCTCTAGTTCTGCTTTTGTGGCTTCTTTTTTAATTGCGTCTGCAACTTTTTTTTCAAAGCTAGAATATGACTGGACAATATACCAATTTTTCATGATCTAAAAACTTATAGTTAATGTAAAATTCAATAAAAATTTGAGTATTTGGTCTAAAATTAAAAAAAATATAGCAGCAACTATAGCTAACAAAACAACCATTACTGCACCTGTTAATGTTTCTTTTCCTGTTGGCCAAGAAACTTTAAAGGCTTCGTTCTTAACTGACTGAATAAATTTAAATGGGTTAATCATACTATTTATCTAATTTGGCAGGAGCGGAGGGGATCGAACCCCCAACCTCCGGTTTTGGAGACCGGCGCTCTACCAATTGAGCTACACTCCTAAAGAGTTTTACTCTAAAATTTTAGTTACCACGCCAGCTCCAACGGTTTTGCCACCTTCACGAATTGCGAAATTTAATTTTTCATTCATTGCGATTGGTGTAATTAATTTAACTGTAAATGTTGCATCATCACCAGGCATTACCATTTCAGTACTTTTTGGAAGCTCAACTTCTCCAGTTACATCAGTTGTTCTAAAATAAAACTGTGGTCTATATTTTGTAAAGAAAGGAGTATGTCTTCCTCCTTCTTCTTTTTTTAATACATAAGCTTGTGCTTCGAACTTCGTGTGCGGCGTTACAGAACCTGGTTTTGCAAGTACCTGACCACGTTCAACATCCGCTCTTTCCACGCCTCTTAATAAAGCTCCTATATTGTCTCCGGCTTCTCCAGTATCCAAAATTTTTCTAAACATTTCTACACCAGTACAAACCGTTTTTTTGGTTTCTCTGATTCCAACTATTTCAAGTTCTTCACCAGTTTTAACAATCCCTTGCTCAACACGACCTGTCGCAACAGTTCCCCTGCCCGATATCGTAAAGATATCCTCAACAGGCATTAAGAAAGGTTTGTCTTTTGGTCTTTGTGGTTGAGGAATATGTTCATCAATTGCTTTCAATAATTCAAGAATTGAATTTTTTCCAATTGCTTCATCCTTTTCTTCAACTGCGGCTAGCGCAGAACCCTTAATTATAGGAATTTTGTCTCCCGGAAATTTATATGAAGTTAATAGTTCTCTAATCTCTTCTTCAACCAAACCAACCAACTCTTGATCTTTAACCTGATCAATTTTATTTAAATAGACTACAATTGCCGGAACACCAACTTGTCTTGCTAATAATATATGTTCTCTGGTTTGTGGCATGGGTCCATCATTTGCACTAACTACTAAAATTGCTCCATCCATTTGAGCTGCACCGGTAATCATATTTTTTACATAATCAGCATGTCCTGGACAATCTACATGGGCATAATGCCTCTTGTCAGTTTCGTATTCTACATGAGCAGTAGCTATCGTTATTCCTCTCTCTTTTTCCTCTGGTGCTTTATCAATTTGATCATAGGCAATAAACTCTGCGCCACCCTTTTCTGCCAAAACTTTTGTTATAGCTGCAGTTAATGTTGTTTTCCCATGATCCACATGACCAATTGTACCTACATTTGCATGCGGTTTTGTTCTTTCAAATTTCTTTTTTTCTGCCATTTTAAATACCTCAATAATTCTTGCCTTTTTTTATATCTAATTTGGAGCGGGTGAAGGGAATCGAACCCTCACGACCAGCTTGGAAGGCTGGTGTTCTACCATTGAACTACACCCGCGTCATTCCAAACGTATCACACTCACTCGTTGCATTAAACTTTCTTGAATGGTGGAGGGGGAAGGATTCGAACCTTCGAAGACCGAAGTCAACGGGTTTACAGCCCGCCCCATTTGACCGCTTTGGTACCCCTCCATTCTCACAGGGGTAACCCCCTTTCAATAAAGCTTTCAACAACAAGGTTTTATATGCATGTTCTTAAATAAAATCAATAAATGATTTTAATGAAAAAAGTATGATATTAGTGAAAAAATAATTAAAATATCATGATAAAATCATCTTTTTTGATAGCGGGCAAGCATGCCGTAACTGAAGCATTAAAAAATCCAAACAGAAAAATCCTGAGAGTGTTCTTAACTGAAGAATCAAAAAAAAAACTAAATAGTGAAAATCAAAATAAGCATTTGTTAAAAAACATAAAAATTTTATATAAAACTAACAAAGAATTGGACAGATTATGTTCGAAAGATCAAATTTCTCATCAGGGATTAATTGCTGAAATTATACCCTTGGAAGAAACCAATATAAAAGAATATTTAGCACAAAATTTGGAAAAAAGATATATTACTTTTGCTGCTATTGAAGGAGTTACTGACACTAGAAATATCGGATCAATAATAAGAAGCGCTTCATCATTTGATATCGATGGAATAATCGTTGCGAAAAGATCCTATCCTGCTCAAAGTAAACTTCTTTACAAAAGTGCTAGTGGATGCATAGAATTGATAAATATATTTGAAGTATCTAATATCAATACAACTTTGAAATATTTAAAATCAAAAAACTTTTGGATAAGTGGTTTTAATTCTCAAAGCAAAAATGATTTTTTAAAACATGATTGGAATGGGAATAATGTTTTGTTATTTGGTTCAGAAGGTTATGGCTTGAAATATCAAACAAAAAAAAATTCAGATTTTTTACTCAGAATAAATATAAATAAGAATGTTGAAAGCCTCAATATTTCAAATAGTGCATCAATTATATTCCATCATTTACATCAAATAAAAAAAATAAAATCTTAAGAAAATTCCAATTAAAATAAAAAATATATAAGGCGAAAGAATACTTTTTTTGCCTAGCCTAAATATAAAATTTATTTATTTGTTACCAACTACTTCTAAAATGGATCAATTTTTGTCTGAAATTTACCAAGAATTAAAGCGTGAATATCAGCCGTTCCTTCATATGTATTAACTGCTTCAAGATTAATTAAGTGCCGAATAATATGATACTCATCTAAAAGACCGTTAGCACCTAACATATCTCTTGCGTCTCTAACAATTTTAAGAGCTTTATTGCAATTATTTCTCTTCAACATGCCAATGGCTATTTTTGTATCTCGATTCTCATCCATGGCTCTTCCGGTATGCAGACAGGCACTAAGAGCAAGTGAAATTTCGGTTAGCATATTTGCTAATTTTTTTTGAATTAATTGTTTGGCAGCTAGTTGTTTGCTAAACATAAATCTATTTTCTGCATAATCTTTGGCAATTAACCATGATGATTCCGCTGCACCCATTACTCCCCAGGCAATTCCATATCGAGCTTTGTTTAAACATGAATAAACAGACTTCCAACCTTGTGTGTTGGGTAAAATATTGTTCTTTGGGACTTTAACATTATTTAAAATTATCTGACCTGTAGGACTTATTTTTAAACTTGCCTTTTCTATCATGGAAGTTGTCAAACCTTGTGATTTTCTATTAACAATAAATCCATGAACTTTTTTTTCTTTACTTAAGGCCCAAATAATAAAAATATCGGCTATATGAGCATTAGTAATCCAATTTTTAGTTCCATTAATTATATATCCATCGGATACTTCAATAAAATTTGTTTTCATAGAAGATGGATCGGATCCTGCTTCACTTTCAGTTAACCCAAAACACCCAACTAGGCTGCCATTAATAAGTTCTGGCAAATAATTTTGTTTTTGTTCACCTGAACCAAAATAATATATTGGGTGGATTACTAAAGAAGATTGGACCGATATAGCTGAACGATAACTGCTATCAATTGATTCGAATTCTTTCGCAACCAAACCATACGCAACATTAGAAGTTTTGGCAGCTCCATAACCGCTTATAGTGCTTCCCAAAAAACCCAATGAACCAAATTCTAGGTAAATTTTTTTATCAAAAAAACATTTTTTATTGTCTTTTATAACTCTAGGTAACAGTTTTGAATTGCAATAATCGTTTGCTGTTTTTTTAATTAATTTTTCTTCCTCATTTAATAGTAGATTCAAATAAAGAGGATCCATCCAATCATCTTGACGAAAACCTCTTCTATGTTGTTTTTTAACCATGATGACCGGCGATTATTTCTTGCTAACTGCTCCTCCTCGAAGATTTTCCTTTCGGACTTCACTTAATCTGCTATCAGATAGCAAAACAGCAACTAAAACACTCAAAAAATTTTTCATAAGCTAATATTACATTATTATTTTGCTTGAGTCAGCGTATCTATCTATTCTCGGAATTAACTACAATAGGACAATTACAAATGTGTCGCTGCCTAGGCCACAATATATCACTTCTACTAAAATGAGATAAATAGCTGAAATAAATACTATAATCTTTTAGGAATTTATTCCGCCTCAGGTTTCGGGGTGCTTGGTTAATTGTAGAAGGTATAGGGATAGCTATTGTCCTTTTGCTAGTATTTGCAAACCTATTTCTTCATCTGTTATAGCGGGTTTCATTTGTCTGCGATTTTCCATAACAACACTTCTTAATGATCTATCAATTTGTCTATTTGTTTTAGCAATTTTATCATCAGTAAATCTAAAATCACTAGCAGACTCAATAGTTTGACCTGAGAAAAAATTATATTTTTGTTTACCTTTTTTTGCTTTGTAAATTTTATACAAATAATAAAACCTCATGTTTGCATACATTCTAATAATAGAAAACAAAACTGCCTTGGGTAAGAACAGAGTGTTTAATGACAATAAAAAATTAATTGAGATAAAAGTATACCATTTTATTTTTTGTAAAAGTTTCTTGTTTTTATAATGATGTTTTCTTTTGTTAAATTCAGAAACCACATTATTGAACAGACTTTTTATGCACTGTTTATAAATCTGCAATAACTTATGTTTAATAGGTTTATTATTTTTTATAATTAAATTTACATATTCCTTTTTAGCCGTATAGTGAAACAAATAAATCCAATAATGAACTTCTTTAATATTTCGATATCTCTTCGTGAAATTTTATCGAGTGCAACATCTTTGAGAGCGCCTTTTTCATATCCACCATTGATTCTAATTGGCTCTGACATTTTCTTTTGCATAAGAGCTGAGTCTCTTCCAT
>Ga0187833_10002560_pt1 | contig 19353 bp, 16 predicted proteins | sample ETNtaG_37_FD_167968 | JGI IMG/M metagenome (GOLD analysis project Ga0187833, IMG submission 167968) | Marine microbial and viral communities from oxygen minimum zone, Eastern Pacific Ocean - ETNP2014_SV_400_PacBio MetaG (Illumina Assembly) | ecosystem: Environmental > Aquatic > Marine > Hypoxic...
TGTGGACCGGCTGCGGGCATGTCGATGGGAACCCCAACTCGGGGGTCTTTCACTATTCGATGCTCCAGTACATCCCTGCTGCAGCATTCCTGTCACTCGGTGCCAGCGAGGCCGCCACCCTCGAGTTGCTGGCGAGGATGAGCGTCATCGCCTTCGCCGGCAGCTTCCTCCTCATGTGGATCGGCCTCCGCCACCAGCCTCGACTCGCTGCGCTTGGCTGCCTCGCCCTCCTCGGTAGCGCAGCGACCTACCATGCCACCTCATCGTTCAGCGAGATGCTCGCCGGAATGCTCTTTCTCGCCGCGATCGTCTCAGCGGGGACGCGCCGGCCGATGCTCATCCTGCTGGTGTTCTGGGCTGCGACGCTCGGCAAGGAGACCTTCCCTCCGTTCCTCCTGCTGTTCGGGATGCTTGCCGGACGGGACGAAGAAGACGGCCTGCTGCCTCCACTACGGGCCCTACTCCCCGTCATAGGGGGCGTCGTACTCGGGGTTGCATCCTTCACGGCGTTCAACTACTTCCGGTTCTCCTCGCCCTGGAACCTCACCAGTGTCCAACCGGAGTTCCGAACGCCCACCTGGGGCCTCAGGTTCGAGTTCCTCGCGGGCCAGTGGTTCTCACCAGCCGCCGGGATCATCTGGTTCTGGCCAATCGCCGCCTCGATCCTGCTCGCCACGTTGGGCATCACCTGCCGACGCCTGCTCAGTGGGCATCGCCTCCTGCCCGTCTGGCTGCCGCCGGCGGCGCTCCTCGTAGGCGTCGTCGGCTTCACCGCAGGGCTGTCGATGTGGTTCGCCCCGTTCGGCTGGATCTCATACGGCCCGCGCCTGGCAGCGCCGGTCCTTCCAACCGCCATATTCCTGGCGCTGAAGACGGCCGGTCCCGAGATCACCCGCCTGTTGACGGCTACCGGTCGCAGCCTCGTCCTCGTCCTGGCGATCTGGCTGGCCACCACCGTTGTGACCTGGCCGCAATTGGGAAATCCCTGGGTCTGGCTGACAGGAGTCGGCTCGCTGACGACACCTTTTGCCGACTGCGACGATTCCGTATCGATCTACGAAGGCGACCACTATTACGATTGCGTGACGACCGCGATGTGGAGGACGTCGCCCTGGGTGGTCGGAGACGTCGCCCGCTCCCGCGAGCACGGAGCCACGAGGGGCCGCCTCATCGGGGCATTAGCGACTACAGCCCTTCTGGCGATCGCGCTGACACCTGAACAGATTCTCCGGTTGCGACAACGACCCGACTGGGACGATCCGAAAGGGAATGCGGTCGCCTACGTGGAGCCGGACGCCGACACCAATCCGTCAACAGGGTCGTCGAGCGCGTAGGCCCGACCGCATGTGCAGTCGAGCGACTCGGAGAGTCGCCGTCCGCACTCACAGACCCAACCGATCCTCTGCGCCGGATTGCCGACGACGAGTGCATGTGGCGCCACATCCGATATCACCAAGGCTCCCGCCCCGATGAACGCAGACTTGCCGATCGTCACGCCGCAGACGATCGTCGCCTGCGCGCCGATCGTCACCCCATCCTCGACCGTCGTCGCAAGAAACTCGTCGGGGTCCTTCTTGAAGGCGGCACGAGGGTCGATGTCGTTAGTGAAGACAGCGTTCGGTCCGATGAAGACATCATCGCCAATTGCCACCCGGTCCCAGATCAGGGCCGCGTTCTTGACGACCACCCGATCCCCGATTACGGCCCCGGACTCGACGAACGCGTGGCCACAGATATTGCAATCGGCGCCGATGACGGCATCCTCCATCACGTGGGCGAATGCCCAGATCCGGGTCCCGGGGCCGACACGGTCGCTCTCACAGAGAGCCCGCTCGTGGACGAAGACTTTGGCCGGGGACGTCATGACGGCTCGAGCGACGCCACTAGGGCATCCACGACGCGCTCTTGTTGCGCCTCGGTGATTCCGGGGTAGATCGGTAGCGAGAGAATCTCCGACGCGGCCGCCTCGGTGATGGGGAAGTCGCCCGCCGAGTACCCCAGGTTGCGAAACGCCCCGAGCCGGTGAACCGGCGTTGGGTAGTGAATCCCGGCTTGGACCCCCATCTCTGCCATGCCCCGGAGTATGTCGTCACGGCCCGGGACCCTGACGACGTAGAGGTGCCAAACGTGGGCGTTGCCCGGAGCGATCCTCGGCGTCGTGACGCGCTCGACACCCTCAAGCAGATGCTCATAGCGACGCGACGCCTGCTGCCGCTCCTCGTTCCACTGCCCGAGCCAGGCCAGTTTGGCCGTGAGCACCACCGCCTGGAGCGTATCGAGCCGCGAGTTGAAGCCGATCTCGTCGTGGACGTACTTCTGCTCACTGCCGTAGTTGCGCAGGGCACGGACCCGCCGGGCCAGCCCTTCGTCATCGGTAAGGACCGCCCCGGCGTCGCCATAGGCGCCGAGATTCTTCCCCGGGTAGAAGCTCGTGCCAGAAATGGCGCCGAACGTGCCAGCGTGCGCTCCGCCCTGAGTGGCACCCTGCGCCTGTGCGCAGTCCTCAACGATCGCCAGGTCGGGGTCGCAGCAGGCCGCCAGCTTGTGCATAGGCGCCATCTGGCCGTAAAGGTGGACCGGCATGACGGCCCGAGTCCTCGGTCCGACCGCCTCGGCAACCTGACCCGGTTCGATCAGCAGGTGGTCCGCATCGACATCGACGAGGACAGGAGTCGCCCCCGAGCGACGTACAGCAAGCGCCGAAGCGACGAACGTGTTTGCCGGCACGACGACCTCATCGCCCGGTCCGATGTCGAGCGCCCGGAGGGCCAACTCAAGTGAGTCCGTACCGTTAGCGACACCGACACAGTGGGACACGCCAGTGAAGTCCGCGTAGGCCTGTTCGAAGGTGGCCACCTCGTCGCCGAGGACGAACGCCGTCCGTTCGAGGACGGCCTCCCAGCCCGCCTGCACGTCCTCGGCGACCTGGCGGTGCTGGAGACCGAGGTCTACCAACGGGACCGTCCGATCCGACATCAGACGGCGTGCTCTGACCCGGAGGACTCTAACGAGCGGTCGATGGCTTCTAGAACCCGTACCACCCCTACACCAAAGGCACCGTCAGACCGAGGTGTCTCGCCCGATCTGACGTTCTCGAGGAAGTGGCGGCACTCCGCCTTCAGAGGCTCGTTGAGGTTCACCTTGGGGATGTGGATCGCTCCATCACGCACGCTCGATCGAAATGACATGTAGTTGTCGGTCCAGGTCGGGGTGATTCGCTCCGCGCTGACGCCCTTGTCGTGGATCCGGATCGGCTCAGTGAGGCTCAGGTCGTCGACTGTGAGCATCTTTTCCGAACCTACAATCGTGATGTCGCGAACCTTGCGCGGGCTAAGCCACGAGAGGTGGAGGTTGACGAGAATGTTGCCCGGATAACGCAGCGTGGCAAAAACAGCATCGACGATGTCTGGATTGATCCAACTGCCGCCAACCGCGGACACGCTCAACGGTCCGCTCCCAAGGAGATAGTTGGCGATCGAAACATCGTGTGCCGCCAGATCCCAGTTGACATTGACGTCATAGCGGATCGGACCGAGGTTCGTCCGAACCATCGTGACGTGAAAGACCTCCCCCAGCTCCCCCTCATCCAACAACCGCTTTGCCACCAGAATCGCTTCGTTGAACAGGAACACGTGACCTACCATCAGGACGAGCCCCAACTCGGCGGCGAGGTCAACGAGCGAGGTGCCAAGGACGCTGTCGTCAACAATCGGCTTCTCCACAAGCACGTGCTTACCCGAGCGCAACGCCTCCTCGACGAGTTTTCCGTGAGTCGATGTCGGCGTGGCAATAGCCACAGCGTCTACCTCAGGGTCGGACCACACGTCATCCACCGTGGTTGACGTCCCCACGCCGGGCAGGCTCTGACGGACATAGTCCAACCGGTCGGGATCGCGGTCGACAACCCAGCGAAGTTCGACGCCAAGTTCGTTGTGCAGATTTCGGGCCAAGTTCGGACCCCAGTGTCCGACGCCGATGACGGCTACCCCAATGCTCATACTGGCCCAACCTCCTCGCTATGCCGTGCCGCAGTCCTCCACGGGCGCCCGATGAGTGCTCTGACGAGCGGCCTAAGGATCGACCACCAGCCGGTGACCGGCTGCATCTTGGTCTGTCCGAGGTGCTTGGGAGGGTAGACCTTGCGAACCGACACCTCAACGACCGGGTACCCGAGCCTTGTCGTCATGAAAAGCAGATGTGGTTCGAGGCCGTACTCGTCGAGTTCCGGTGAGTCGAGGCCCAGCCGACGGTCCCGAAGCAACCCGGTCGTTGCCGCCCGGAAACCGTTCGTCGAGTCGGTAAACCGTTGGCCTGCGACGACCGACATAAGCCGGGGGTGCAGCCGCGTGGCGATCCGCCGGTAAAATGGCATCTGGCCGTAGTCCGCCCGGCCGGCCAGGTACCTCGAACCCTGAACCAACACGGCCTCACCCTTCGCGATGGGCTCGAGCAATAGCGGGATCTCCTCGGGAAAGTCCTTGTTGTTGCCCGCGAGCACCACCGCTACGTCGAAACCGTCCCGTACTGCCGTCTGGTATCCGTGCCGGATCGCAGCACCGACGCCCTTGGTCTGCCCAAGGGCGAGCACCTCCGCCCCCTCCGATTCGGCCACCTCACGCGAACTGTCCCGGGACCCGTCGTCGACCACCAGAACCTGTTCGACGAGATCCCGGGGGATGCGACGAACCACGTTCCCTATCTTCGCCTCCTCGTCGAGTACGGGGACAATGGCGATCACCCTCGGACGCTTGACCACTACGCACCCTCTTGCCCGGCATCGGCCGCAGAAACGACCGGATCTCCATGCAAGAACCAGTCGATCGTTCGCGCCAGACCGTCACGGAGCGACGCCGACGGAGACCAGCCCAGAGTCTCACTGACGAGCGTGATATCCGGGCACCTGCGATTCGGGTCTCCGGTGCGTTCCAAGGGGAGCGGCATTTCGATGATCGGGCTGGCCGCACCAGTCTGCTGGAGGACCAGATCTGCCAAGCCGCGGATCGTAATCTCCTCCGGATTGCCGACGTTGACTGGACCAACCAACTCGCCGTCGAGAACCGCTAGTAGCCCATCGACCAGATCGGTGACGTAACAGAAGCTCCGGGTCTGCTGGCCATCACCGTAGATCGTGATCGGGTTCCCGGCTAGTGCCTGGACCACGAAGTTCGACACCACCCGACCGTCGTCTGGGCGCATGCGTTCCCCGTAGGTGTTGAAGATCCGCGCAATCCTGACGTCAAGGGCGTGAACGCGGTGGTACGCCATCGTCAGCGCCTCCGAGAACCTCTTTGCCTCGTCGTAACAACTCCGCGGGCCGATGGGATCGACGTTGCCGAAGTAGTCCTCCGACTGTGGGTGCATAAGCGGATCACCGTAGACCTCACTTGTAGATGCGAGTAGGAATCGAGATCCGTGCTCACGTGCCAAGTCGAGCAGGTTCCGGGTCCCGGTGCTTCCGACCGCGAGAATCTCGAGTGGCAGCCTGGCGAAGTCGTTGGGAGAGGCGGGACTGGCAAGATCGAGGACAGCATCGACCAAACCATCCAGCCAATCCGCTCCGGCTATCGGGATGGTGACGTCATGTTCGATGAATGAGAACCGCTCTTGTCCGTTGAGGTGGGCGACGTTCTTGGGTCGGCCTGTGAGCAGATTGTCGATGGCGACCACTTCGTCGCCACGCGCCACGAGTGCGTCACAAAGGTGTGATCCTATGAATCCGGCTCCGCCGGCTACTACCACCCGCACTGGCTACCGACCTATTCCCTGGTGATCGAACCCGGCCCGCATCCACTCGCTCCGGTCGAGGACGTTGCGTGCGTCAACGACGGCCTGTTGAGACATGAGTTCTGCGACCTTGTTCGCGTCTAACCAGCGGAACTCATCCCACTCGGTCAACACCGCCAGCACAGCAGCTCCTGCACACGCCGAGTATGGATCGGCGCAAATCTCCACTGACTCGGGGATTGGAGGCCGAGGCACATCGACTGTGGGATCCCAAGCCCGTACGAATGCGCCGCGCTCGAGGAGGCGTTCGACTACCGCCAACGATGGCGACTCCCGGAGGTCGTCGGTGTTGGCCTTGAACGTAAGCCCCCACACCGCGACCGTGACACCGTCGAGCGACCCGGCGACCGCACGCTCAACCTTGGCCACCACCCGTTCGAGTTGTTGCTGGTTGACCTCGAGCACGCCATCTAGAAAGCGGAAGGGATAGCCCGCACCCTCAGAGATTCGTAGTAGCGCGCGCGTATCCTTTGGGAAGCAGGATCCGCCCCAACCGGGGCCTGGACGGAGGAAGCCAGCGCCAATGCGGCGGTCGTAGCCCAGGCCAAGCATCACGTCGTCCACATCAGCGTCGACCGCCTCACACACCGCTGCAATTGCGTTGACAAAGGAAAGTTTCGTGGCGAGAAAGGCGTTGGCTGCGTACTTCACGGTCTCAGCCGTGGCCGGATCCGTGATAATGACAGGGGAAGTCATATCGAGATACAGGGCTGCGACCCTGATCGCCGCCTCCTGGTCGTCAGCGCCGATCACAACACGATCCGGCTTGAGAAAGTCGACAACCGCTGAACCCTCCCGGAGGAACTCTGGGTTCGACACGACCGAGACATCCTCTCGGGCTAGGACACGTTCGACGATCAGAGTCGATCCCACTGGAACCGTGGATTTGGTCGCAACGATCGATCCTGATGGGAGGGATCCGGCGATCATCGACACCGCTGACTCAATGAAGGAGAGATCAACTGACCCGTCAGCTGACGAGGGTGTTGGCACGCACAGGAAGGCCACCTCGCATTCTCGGACCGCTTCATCAAGCGATGTCGTGAACTGGAGCCGGCCGGTACGAAGGCCCTCCTCGACCAGTAACTCGATTCGGTCTTCCACGATCGGCACATCTCCGAGCTTGAGGCGTGCCACCTTGTGCTCATCGATATCCGCACATATGACATCGTGTCCGAGGTGCGCAAAACACGCTCCGGTCGTCAAACCCACATATCCGGTTCCGATCACCGCCAAAGCCGTCATTCCGCCGATGCTAGCGATCCGCGACTCCTGTCGGTTCCGCTCAAGCGAACTATCAAGGAGGGTCCTGCACGTTTCGGTGCGGTGATTGTCTGTTGGTGTCACGTATGGCGGTCATGTAAGGGCAATCCTCGGGTGGCGAAGTCGTCGGCCATGACGAATCCGTGGGCAGCCCGGGGTGGGACCTCGATGACGTTCCGGTAGGACTTCGATCGGTCGGAAACGCCGACCCTGGCACCACGGCGCCACACCACCGCACGGATCGACATGTCGGTAGCGTCGGCGACGAGTTGGCGGGTGATGCCACATTGCCATCCTGGATCGGCGGTGTTGGAGTCACCGATTTCAGCGGGGACTCGTGTCTGATCGGGGACCCCTCAGTCGCCCCTTACCCCACGCCTACACGCAAGCTCGGAGAATCATGCAAGGCTCTTGTCGGGTTCCGGGGCTACCCGCTGGGAATCGATTGGGGCATCGACCCCGACCTCACCAACCCTCTGCCTACACACTTGTGCCGAGTTGGCTAGGCCTCTCCGGGTACTCAAATCCAATAGGCTGTAGGGGCGCCGAATCCCCATAGGGGAATTGGTCATGTAGAAATCTGTCCATTTCGGCTTTTGGAATGATCGACGAATCCTCTGGTAGCCATATGTCGATGAGGCCAGGTCCGTCTTTTATTTCAAGATTATCCAATTCCGTGATCGTGCTGATCTTCGTATATTCAATACCATATGCTCCCGCAATTTTCTCGAAGTCTGGCTGCGAGTATCCACGTCCAGTTGCGTGGTAGCGACCTTCAAAGTAGGCGTCTTGAAACTGCTTGATGATTCCATATCCATTGTTATTCAATATCACGATATTGATTGGGAGTTGATAATGTACGATCGTCTGGAGTTCTTGGATATTCATCTGTAAACCACCGTCTCCGATGAAACAGACAACCTGCCGGTCCGGCTGGGCAATCTGTGCACCGATTGCTGCAGGCAACGAGTATCCCATCGGCGAGTTTCCTCCAGCCGTAAAGATCTGCTGATCACCGGGACCCCAACTCTGATACACCCAGCACAGATTTGCACCACAGTCCGCTACCACGATGGCATCGCTCCGTAGGCGGCTCTGAATGATCGGAACTGCCCGGTATGGGCTCATGCCGGCAGAATCGGCTGCGGACTCCTCGACCGAAGCCAACTGCACTCTTGCATTAACCAGTTCAGCTACCCATTCAGTTCTCTTCTGACAACCAGATGCAGACGGTAGCGCTTGCGCTACCTCGGCCAAGTCAAATCTCATTGTGGTGTACTCCGGGCAGTGCGCGAACTTTCCGAGCTCTTCACCGTCGATATCGACCACCAGGATACGTGCGAAGGGAGCAAATCCAGAAGGATTACCAGTTCTCTGCCGATTGTCCAGTCTTGTTCCCAGTCCAACGAGGCGATCCGCGCTCTGGACTGCGAGATTCCCGATCCGGTCGCCATAGACACCCAAGGACCCGAAGTAGTGTTCACGCGAACGGTCGAGAAACGGCATCCCTCCCCAACTCGAGAGATAGGGGATGCCACTTGCTTCACAGAATTCCTGAACGACTCGTGCTGTCCCCGACAGTCCGAGTCCAGCACCGAGGATGAACAGCGGCCTCTCTGCTTCGTTCACGAACCCAGCCATAGCGTCTTGAAGATCTTCTGCAGAGGTACACCCAGGCTCAGCCTCATCGCACGTCTCCTGAAGCGTGAATGCAGTCTCGAGATCCTCCGGCGTACACACATCCTGTTGAACATCCATCGGAATGTCGATCAGGACCGGTCCCATTCGACCACTCTGGGCAATGCTCAGCGCATGCGGAAGCGTCTCCGCGAGTTCGGCAACCGACGTAACCTGTATCGCCCACTTGGTCAGGGGTGCGGCGATAGAGACAATGTCCGTCTCCTGGAACCCTGCCTGACGCACTGACACCCCCAACGTCTGCGCACTCTCCCTCTGGTTCACCTGCCCGGTGATGTGGATCGCTGGGATCGAGTCAAACCACGAGCAGGCGATTCCAGTCAAGAGATTGGTTGCACCCGGGCCGCTCGTCGCACATGTAACCCCGACCTTGCCCGTCACACGCCAGACGCCATCAACCGCCATCGCCGCAGCTTGTTCATGCTGAACGCATACGTAGTCCGTGGCATCGTTCCTGCCCAATGCGTCAACGATAAAGGCGCAGGCCCCTCCCGTCACCAAGAACACCTTTGGAAAGCAGAACTCGTCTACGAAGGCCGCAACAAGTTCTGCACCCGTCATTTCAGTAGGACTCGCCACGTTCAACTCCCGGATCACCCTCGAGGTTTCGCATACGGAGGATCGGCCAGTACGTCGGCCAGCCGCTCAATCCCCGTCCGCACTTCATCAAGCCTACCTGCAAGGCTGACTCGCATCGACTCCGCGCTATTGATGCCGAATCCCACACCCGGACAAGTTGCAATTCCATGGGTCTCGAGAATTCTCTCCGATACATCAATTTGCCCGGGGGTTCGAATCATCGCATAGAACCCTGCATTCGGCCGAACCACAAGCGACGAGCCCAGCCCTTTCGCCTCGAAGCACTCTTCAAGATAAAGCAATCGTTCCGTCATGCTCTCCCGAATCTCTTCCACAAACCTTCTTGCAAGGTCCGACTCCAGGTAATCCGCCACCGCCAACTGTACGAACGATGGATAACACGATACTGTCAGCGAGGTAAACCGATTGATCGTCTCAACAATATGTGCAGGCGCCAAACAGTACCCGATTCGAAGGCCCGGGACCGCGTGTTCCTTTGACACTGAGAAGATTCGAATAGACTGGTTCGAATCTACCTCAATTGACGGACCCATACTCTCATCATAGCAAAGGTTAATGTACGTTTCATCAAAGATCAGCCACGAGCCGGCCCTTTCTGCCTCCTTGATTAGATCTTGATAGTGTCTCCAAGGCGCTCCATGTCCAAGCGGATTATTTGGATTGCTTATGACAATAGCGTCAGGTCTATCATCGTTTTGTAGGCTCCCAACATCGTCTATTTCTAATCCCAGATGTTTACTAATCGTGTCGTAGCATCGAATATCAAGCTCTAGGAACTCTGCTGCAAGTCGGTAAGTCGGAAATCCTGGATCCGGAATAAGAATCCCGCATCCAGGACGCGAGATCGCTGCCATCGCCTGAAGGATAAGGAAGTTTGCAGGAGCAATTGCAATTTGGTCCACTTCGATGCTGTCCCCTATGTCCTTCGCCAACATGTCAGCGACAACTTCGCGCAGACGAGGCTCACCACCGCTGGGCGAATAGCCAAGCCGCACCGATCTGGCTCTTGCGACCAGGTGCTCTCGAAGAATTACGTTATCGAAGCCTTCCGTATCACCAATCTCGAGGTGTGTGACATCAACCCCGAGAGATTCCATTCCTCGAACAAGGTCGAGTACCTCAAACATTGGCTGCGCCTGGATTCGTTTGGCCCATGAGTTTACCATGCTTGGCACGCCCACCTATATGAAACCATATGACGAATCAAACCTTCCAGCTCATGGCGAGCGCTCATCCTCAGAGCTACGTTTGTCATTGAATGCTCGGCTAACCCCTAGTGTGCCGAAGATTCCACATCCAATTTGGCTCCTGCGGCAAGTGTGAGATCCTCTCGTGGGTCGATAGTCCAATGAACTTTAGTCTTCGGTGTCATGACCATGGCAATTCAACGGTGGCTCAGGCAGATCCCCGTCCTGGGACAATCAAGCCAGGCTAGGAGGCCACCAGGGACCAAATTACCTTAGTGTGTTTCGGAAGCACCAACCGGGGACTTCAGGCTAGGCACATTCCTATCGGCTTCGGTAGAGAGAAGTTGCCAAGTCTGTTGGCCCCGAGGTCTGGTCCATCCAGTCGGTGAGTGATCAACCGCAACCTCGTAGCGCGGTCGTATACTGCGGGCCGTTCAAATGGGAGAGGGATCCCTGTGAAAGCCGTACTCCTAGCGGGTGGACTCGGTACCCGCCTCCGCGAAGAAACTGAATACCGCCCCAAGCCTATGGTAGAAGTCGGCGGTCGTCCGATCCTCTGGCACATCATGAAAGGTTTCGCACACCACGGCATCACCGACTTCGTGGTGTGCACTGGCTACAGAGGTGACGTAATCAAGGACTTCTTCCTCAAGTACGAGGGCCGCATGCACGACTTCACTGTCCGTTTGGGCCAGCCGGCCGAAGTGGTTTACCACAGCGACCACGACGAGGCCGGGTGGCAGGTGACGGTCTCCGACACAGGTCCGACCACCATGACCGGCGGACGGGTCAAGCGGGTCCAGGACCAGATCGGCGAAGAGCGTTTCATAGTGACCTACGGAGATGGACTCGCCGACGTTGACATTCCGGCTCTTCTGGCCTTCCATGAGTCTCATGGCCGGCTCGCTACCGTGACAACGATCCGACCTTTGTCCCGCTTTGGCGTCATGGACATGGCTCCCGATGGCGCCGTCGAACGGTTCCGCGAGAAGCCGCTCACTGACGACTACGTAAATGGCGGCTTCTTTGTCTTTGAGCCCGACGTGTTCGACTATCTCGACGATGAGTGCGTCCTCGAACAGGAACCGCTGGAAACTCTGGCTAAGGACCGCCAGTTGATGGCGTTCCATCACGACGGTTTCTGGCAGCCCATGGACACCTTCCGTGAGTTCACAATGCTCAACGAGTTATGGGACCGAGACGAGGCCCCATGGAAGGTGTGGGCCTGATGACTGCCGATCTCGAGGCCTGGTCGGATCGGCGTGTGCTCGTCACCGGAGCCACCGGCATGGTCGGCTCATGGCTTACGCGTAGGCTCGTTGACGCTAACGCGTACGTCGTCGCCCTAGTTCCCGATTGGGACCCACAGTCCGAGTTGATTCGCTCAGGAACAATCGACCGGGTCAACGTCGTCAACGGACGACTCGAGGACTACGACACCGTGGAGCGGGCCATCAACGGTCACGAGGTTGACTCTGTATTCCACCTCGGCGCCCAGACGATCGTTGGCACTGCTTATCGTGCCCCTAGACAAACATTCGAGTCCAACATCCAGGGCACGTGGAACGTCCTGGAGTCTTGCCGAATGCTCGACAACCTTGTCCAAAGAATCGTTGTCGCTTCGAGCGACAAGGCCTACGGCGCCCAGCCCATTCTGCCCTACACCGAGGAGATGCCGCTCACGGGTCGCGCCCCCTACGAGGTCTCGAAGTCGTGTACCGATCTGATCACTACCTCATACGCTGAGACCTACGACCTACCGGTGCTGATCGCCAGATGTGGCAACATCTTCGGTGGCGGCGACTTGAACTGGAGCCGAATCGTCCCCGGGACCTTCCGGTCCCTGATCCGCGGCGAACAGCCGATCATTCGAAGCGACGGCACGTTCCTGCGTGATTATCTCCATGTGGACCACATCGTCGACGCTTACCTCCAACTCGCCAAGTTCGCGGATTGTCCGGAATACCGAGGCCAGGGGTTCAACTTCTCAGATGAGAACCCGCTCACTGTCATGGAAATCTACAATTCCTGTTGCGCTGCCGCTGGCAGACCAGGAACCGAACCTCTGATCCTCGACAATACGGTCAGCGAGATTCACGATCAGTATCTCGACTCCTCGCGGGCCCGAGATGAACTCGGCTGGACGGTCTCAGCCAGTCTCGAATCGAGCCTTGAACGCACCTACGCTTGGTACGACGACCTACTGGCTAACCGGGTAATCGGAAAATGACGTCTGAACAACCCTCACAGGCAGACGCGCTCAGAGAGCAGATCCTCGAGTTGGTCGGTCAATACCATGCCGAGGCGTTTCCCGAACGCCCCTTCGTTGGCGGCATCAGTAAGGTCCCTGTATCAGGCAGGGTGTTCGATGACCATGAACTTCGACTACTTGTCGAGTCGGGACTGGACTTCTGGCTGACCAGCGGCCCCTTCGCTGAGGAGTTCGAGACCAAGTTTGCCAAGGTCATGGGCGTCCGGCATGCAATGCTCACGAACTCGGGATCTTCGGCGAATCTCCTGGCACTCAGCGCACTCACCTCGCCTCGCCACAAGGAGCGCCCTCTGCTAGATGGCGACGAAGTCGTCACACTCGCCACAAGCTTCCCAACCACGGTCAGCCCGATCATACAAAACCGGCTCGTGCCGGTCTTCATAGACGTTCAACTCGGCACCTACCAAGCCGATATTGAACAACTCCGGGAGGCGATCGGCCCAAAGACCCGGGCCATCTTCATGGCCCACACGCTTGGCAATGTATTCGACCTCGACGTGGTCATGGAGCTTGCCAAGGAACACGGACTATGGGTGATCGAGGACGCTTGCGATGCCGTTGGCGCGACCTGGCACGGCAAGCCGGTCGGTTCGTTCGGTGACCTCGCCACAACCAGTTTCTATCCTGCCCACCACATCACGATGGGCGAAGGTGGCGCGGTGTTGACGAAGACGAAACCAATGCGCAAGATCGTCGAGAGTTTCCGTGACTGGGGCCGCGACTGTTGGTGCGCCCCAGGCGACAGCAATACCTGCGGCCGCAGGTACGGCTGGCAGTTGGGTGATCTCCCCTACGGATACGACCACAAGTTCACCTATAGCCACATCGGCTACAACATGAAGGTCACCGAGATGCAGGCAGCCGTGGGTGTCGCCCAACTCACCAAGTTGGACGGATTTGTCGCTGCCCGGCGAAAGAACTGGGCGCACCTCCGTGAGGGACTCGCCGACCTCGAAAATTTCCTGTTGCTACCACATGCCACTCCAGGTTCCGAACCCAGTTGGTTTGGCTTCCCTATCACTGTCCGCCCCGAAGCGCCCTTCAGCCGGCTGGAACTCGTCGAGCATCTCGAGAGTCGTCGCATCGATAGCAGGCCACTGTTTGCAGGTGACCTGACACGACATCCTGCCTACAGCGACATTCCTCACCGAGTTGTTGGTCCGATGCCCAATGCTGAATTAATTACCAATGCAACCTTCTGGATCGGCGTCTATCCGGACTTGGGCAACGAACAGCTCGATTTCGTTCTCGAAACGTTCCACGATTTCGTTTCTCAGAAGCACCTCAACGAAACGGGCTAGACGCATGGACCCCGAACTGCGACTCGAGTCGGGACCGCGGCCAGTTCCAACCGAACGCCGCCCGACCCATAGGCGACGGATTTCTGTCGTGGCACCGGCCTACAACGAAACCGATTGCGTCGAGGAGTTGGCACGCCGGCTCACGGAAATCTTCTCAACGCTCCCTGACATAGATTTCGAAGTCTTTCTCGTCGAGAACGGATCAGGCGACGACACTGTTGACAAGTTGACGGCAATAACTGCCACCGACCAGCGATTCACCGTACTCCAAATGTCGCGAACCTTCGGCTGCGACAACGGTATGGCCGCCGGCATGTCCTACGCGACTGGGGACGCCTGCATCATCATGACGGCAGACTTACAGGATCCGCCTGAATTGATACCGACATTCATAACGCTCTGGGAACAAGGTTACGATAACGTTTTCGGCATCGTGGCCAGGCGGCACGGAACTGGCCCAATCCGGCGACTCAATTCGCAGCTATATTATTGGATGTTGGCAAAACTATCCGACGACGCCGTTCCGAGGAATGTAAGTGACTTTCGTCTAATTGACCGCGCTGTCTACGAGACGGCAAACGCAATGCCGGAGCGTAATCGATTCCTTCGTAACCTGTTCGCCTGGACCGGATTTCGATCCATTGGTGTTGTTTACGAAAGACCCGAGCGCTTTGCCGGAACGACCACGACGCAAACCTGGAGACTGATTAGAACTGCAGTCAATTCTCTTCTATCTTCTTCTCGAGTGCTTCTGAGACTCATTCCGCTATTCGGCATGCTGCTTTCTGGCGCCGCCCTAATAGGGATATTCGGACTCGGAGTCAACTTCGTACTAAACGGCGTACCGTTTCCAGGCTTTGGAACGCTTCTCTGCGTTCAACTTCTAACATTCGGAATAGTGACATTCTTCTTGGGGATCATGGCACAGTACGTTGGACTCATCTTTGACGAAGTACAGGGTCGACCACATTTCATTGTCCGCAGAGTTATTCATGACGGCCTACCAATAGTTAAAGCCTCCGAAAGCCACGATGCCTAATCTCATCTGCAAGCGGAAGGACAGTTCACGTGTCTAACTCACTCGAGTTATCCAATACCGTTAGACGTGACGTGTTGCGAATGACTCATAGCGCACGGAAATCCCACGTCGGCTCCTCTCTTTGCTGCGTCGATATCTTCGCTGTGCTCTACCACAGCATTGCCAATATCGACCCTAAAGAGCCGGAGGCAGAAGACCGCGACCGGATTGTCGTATCCAAAGGCCACTGTGCAGCCGCTCTATATGCGACGCTTGCCCATGTCGGCTTCTTTCCTGTGAGCAAACTCGCTGAATATTGTACGAATGGCTCCCCTCTGTTCGGGCATGTCACCGTCGGTGTACCGGGCGTCGAGTTTTCTACAGGTTCGTTGGGTCACGGACTTCCGTTTGCAGTTGGTTCCGCGATCGCTGCCTCACGTGACAATTCTGATCGCCGTACGTTTGCCCTGCTCTCCGACGGGGAGCTTGACGAAGGATCGGTCTGGGAAGCCGCTCTTCTCGCTGCTCACCACGGCCTGGGTGGCCTAACGGCGATCATCGATCGGAACGGCTTGCAGTCATTGACTACCACCGAGGCCACGGTGGCTCTCGAGCCGCTCGCCGCCAAGTGGGAAGCATTCGGGTGGAACGTCGTTACGGTTGACGGACACAGCCACGAGGAACTGAAGCGGGTACTCGAGTTGCCAACCGCAGGGCCGACTTGCGTGATCGCCGAGACGATCAAGGGCAAGGGTGTTGAGTTCATGGAGAATCAGGTTCTCTGGCACTATCAGCCGCCATCGGATGACGATCTTGCGAAGGCCATCCGTGCCCTCGAGCACGAGGCTCAGCAATGAGAAAGACATTCATCGCGACATTGCTCGACGAGGCGCGTCGAGATCCGTCCATCATGCTGCTGACCGGCGATCTGGGATTCAATGTGATTGAGGAATTCGCCGAGGAGCTACCGTCCCAGTTCCTCAATTGTGGAGTGGCAGAACAATCCATGATCGGTGTGGCCGCCGGACTGGCAGCTTCAGGCCGGCGAGTGTTCGTCTATTCAATAGCAAATTTTCCGACGTTTCGGTGTCTTGAACAGATTCGCAACGACGTCGCCTACCACAGACACAACGTGACCATCGTGTCAGTGGGTGCTGGGTTCGCTTACGGATTCGATGGCTACAGTCACTTTGGCCTTGAGGATCTCGCCGTGATGCGTGCGATCCCAGGAATCGACGTCATCTGTCCGGCCGATCCTCTTGAGACAGAGTTGATCACAAGGATGATTCTGAAAAACGACGACCCTTCTTATCTTCGGCTGAGAAAGGAGGGCGAGGAGATCTTCCACGCCGAAGCACCGCAATTCTCACGGGGTGATGCGATCAGGCTTAGAAGTGGCTCTGATCTCACCATCGCCGCCAGTGGAACCGTTGTCAGCCTCGCGTTGGAAGCTCACGACCGATTGGCGGACATGGGCATAAACGTCGAAGTGTTGTCAGTTCCGTTTCTTCGACCTCTGAGTCCCGACTGCGTCAAAGCCTCGATCGGACGAGGCCTGGTAACCGTGGAGGAACACTCCGTCAATGGCGGTCTGGGATCCGCTGTCCTCGACGCGGTCATCGCCTGTGGCGAAGTCCCGCACCTGCGGAAGGTTGGTACCCCCGCTGCCACCCCTTCCGATATTGGGGAAAGCGGCTACATGTGGCAGTCGGCCGGGTTGACCACAGAAGCGGTGATCGAAGCGGTTCAATCTCTCCTCAAGCCCTCCTGAGTAGCCTTGTCACGAGCGAATGCCGAGGGAATCGACACGGAAATCGAACAGAACGTCCGTGCGCAATGACTGGAGAGACTTTGACCGGATACAACCATCACGCTGAGGGCCAGACAGGCGGGAACGACCGGGTAGAGGACGATTCCGTGCGGGACCCGGCCGAACTTTCAAGCCCGGTGGTCCCCCGCGACTGTCCTTCGTGCGGAAGTCCATCGATCCACCATCGAATTGAGGTTCGCTCCAAAGCTGACTTGGAAATCAATCCAGGCGATGTACTCGACGAGTACTGGGGCGGTTTCCGCCGCGATGATTTCTTCTTTGATTACGTGCGATGTGGGTCCTGTGGACTCCTATACAACTCGGAATACCTTCGCGATGACCTAATCGCCCACGCCTATTCAGACATGGAGGACAACACCAGCGGGGTGCCTCAGCATCTACTCCGCAAGACTCAGGGTCGCTATGTCACAGCAATGGAGAATATTGCGCCTATGGATGGCGTCTATCTGGAGATCGGGCCAGACATCGGTCTCGCAGCCAAGATCGCGGTAGAGCGAGGTTCGGTTTCCAAGTTGGTCCTCGTCGAACCGAACCGAACCACCCATGACACCCTGCGCCTCTTGGCACCAACCGTGGACACCGTCGTACTCGAATCGATTGACCAGGTGGACCGGGGAATCCAAGTGGACCGGTTGTTTCTTGTGCATGTGTTGGACCACCTAGCGAATCCAAGAGACGACCTCGTCGACTTACGGAAGCGCATGGCTGCAGGCGGCCTCCTGGCAGTGGTCGTCCACAACGAGGCTTCTTTCCTGCGTAGGGTTCTGGGTCGGAGGTGGCCGCCATTTCGGCTGCAGCACCCACAACTGTTCTCCCGGCGTACGTTGACAACGCTAATCGAATCCTGTGACTTCAAGGTATTGAAGGTGCGTTCCACCTTCAATACCTTCAGTGCTCGTCACCTATTCGCAACCGGGCTCTCGATGGTCGGCCTAAAACCGAGGTGGCTCTCTCGGGTCCCTGGGTTCGCTATCACTGTGCCGCTCGGAAACATCGTTGCCGTTGCCGAGGCGGTATGAGAGTCACTTACAGATCGGCCTGATTTCATCATCGGGTCTTTGCCACTCGTGGCCATCTGGCCACAGTTCGGCATCCACGGCTTGCACCTAGACATAATCACTGGGTTGCCGTCAACCGCCCCTGGCGACTGGCTCAATGCACGTTTCGATGCCAGGCCATTGTTCGTCGAACTCCTTCGACAAGGTCGACATGGTTCACCAGGCCCAGTTCGTCTCTCGCACGATCGACCGATGGGACATAACGCTCACCCAGTCGACCGGGAACCGGTGTCCCCCTGATCTGGACGGACGGTGTCCCAGGAGTTTCGGCCGCCACTAACCGGGCGAGGCTCTCAATATCAATCGCGTCGGACGATCCAAGGTTGTAGGCACGACCCGGCTCCCCGCGGACGAGCAGCGCAAGCAACCAGACCACTAGATCGGCTGCGTACTGATATGAGCGGAAGGTCGTTCCATCGCCTTCAACGATGATCGGACTGCCAGACAGAGCATCACGAATGAAGTTGCCGGCAGCGAAGTGGGCATCGATTGGGAGATAAGGACCGACCAGAGCAAACAGTCGACCAGTAACGACTGCCGCATCTCCTTTGGCATTCGCGATAGATCCCAATAGTTCGGCGACCCGTTTTCCCTCGCTGTAGACGCTCCCGGGTTCCATAGGGTCGGGTCCTCCCGTGAATTCCTCGGAAACATGACTCAACTCGGGAGGAAGACGACCGTATACCGCTCCAGAACTGGTGAACAGCATCCGCGGTCGGTCGCCACTAGCTGCCAGATCGAGAACATTCCGCATGCCATCGACGATGGTGTCAAGCAAGAGCCTGGGGTTCTCCCATTTGATCACCTCATTGACAGGAGTTGCTCCATGGATGATGGCGTCGGGTGTCGTTGCTGCCTCGAGAGGTTCCAGGACATCCCCCTTCGTCAGCCGTATGGAGTCGGCACCCGCGAGATGTGGTGAACGGGCGGCAAACGCAGACGGGTCACGGGTTAGAACCTCGATCTCGGGTCCCACGCCGTTGCGGCGCCCCGACCAGATGAGTGCCTCGAGCAACCAGGTGCCAATGAATCCTGTGCCACCAGTTACGAACAGCTTGGCACCATCAAGCACCCGTATGTCGTCTTCTGCCGTCTCGAGGATGAACTCGAGGTCAGCAGCAAGTGGGTGTATTTCATGTAGTCGAGCACCAGCCTTCACGGTCGGTGATGGTACCGGGCCGCCATCGAACCGAGGGCGCAGTTCAGTCGAAAGTCGGTTCTATCAACGGATCCAGTATTCGAAACCGGATCTCGCGGGGATCAGTGGTCTCGAGACGAGGGGCGTCGGTTCGAAGCTTGAGGCTCAAGCCACCGGATGGCACTTCAATTGCCAGGTCCACG
>Ga0187833_10002561_pt1 | contig 19351 bp, 16 predicted proteins | sample ETNtaG_37_FD_167968 | JGI IMG/M metagenome (GOLD analysis project Ga0187833, IMG submission 167968) | Marine microbial and viral communities from oxygen minimum zone, Eastern Pacific Ocean - ETNP2014_SV_400_PacBio MetaG (Illumina Assembly) | ecosystem: Environmental > Aquatic > Marine > Hypoxic...
GGGGAGGACCAATACCCTGCCCGTATCGACGATCTTATATATCGTGTTCTGATTCGAAGCCCTTGCCGTCACCGTGATCCTGCTGCCATCTCCGAGCAACCCGGATACAGCTAAAGCCCCCGGAACTGCGGGGTTTGGGGGCGACCATGGTTTGGGCCTGGGTTCGCAGGAAAAGAGTGGTGGTGTGCGCAGTCTCGGGCGAACCCGTCTCCGATGATTTTCCCTGTTAAACAGGGAAAATACAGGGAATTTATATAAAAAATTGCCTGTGGTTCCTGCGTAAAATCACCCGAATGCCTTGCAAACTATGGTTTCCATGGCCGTAGGCATTCATGACGCGGCTGATCGGAACAGGGAATAACAGGGAATTTACAGGGAAACTCCCAGACTTAAATCAGTGCATTTAGAGTTCATCCTTTAATCGCTCATTCCACGATTTTCGGCTCACTGTTGATTACAGCAAGCAAGACACGGGCGGCTCGATCGAGAAAACGACAGTTTCCCCTCCTCCGACGGATTTAATCTTGGTTAGGACTCTCTGTTTTATCATTGCCTTGCAATTGATGGATCATATCCAGCATCTCGACCAGTTTGTCGCGAGCATCTACCAACTTCTTGGCGGACAGAACATCGCCACGGCCAGACATCAGCAAAAATACCTCTAAGATTTCGTCCGAGTGACGCGCGAGTTCGATCAAGTTCTCGCCGTTAGGAGCATTTTTACCCTCAAACCAATTTTTTACGGCCCGCTCACCAGCACCAGTGAAGGCCATCACTGTTTTGATTGCACCACGGGTGCCACCAAAGGTTTGGCGCAAAGTTTCAGCGATGACAGTGGCAATATTGTAGTCGCCAGATGCCGCCATTTTAGCATGTAAATTCGGAAAAGATTTTCCGGAAATGGGCCGAAAGTTTCGGCCCTTTTTAGGAAACGACATTCCAATCCTCCGTGTTTAGGGTTTTAAAACAAGGAGAAGATGACCTGCTGGTAACGACTGGCCTTCATTTAGATAAAACTGGGATTCGTCTGTATTCCGACAGGCGATGAACTATGGAAAGTGAGAAGCGTATTGGCTGATCAATCAACGCCCCACCCGGATATTGCCAAAGTCGCGGAAACCGAAAAGATCCGCGCCGCTGAATACGTACGTATGTCTACCGACCATCAGAAATATTCTACCGAGAACCAGGCCGATAGGATCCGCCAATATGCAGACCAACACGGTTTGGAGATCGTCAAAACTTATGCGGATGAAGGCAAGAGTGGCTTGAGTATCGAAGGAAGGGATGCGCTCAAACAACTCATTGACGACGTTGAAGCAGGTGCCGCCGATTTCGAGGTTATCCTTGTTTACGATATTAGCCGCTGGGGCCGGTTCCAGGATGCAGACGAAAGCGCCTACTACGAATACATATGCAAGCGAGCCGGCATCGCCGTCAAATATTGTGCGGAGCAGTTTGAAAATGATGGCAGTCCCGTTGCCACCATCGTCAAAGGAGTTAAACGCGCGATGGCAGGTGAATATAGCCGTGAACTCTCGGCCAAGGTATTTGCGGGACAGTGCCGGCTAATTGAACTTGGTTTTAGACAAGGTGGAATGGCCGGCTATGGATTGAGGCGCATGCGGGTAGACCAGAATGGTATTTCCAAAGGAATACTGGAGCACGGCGAGCACAAGAGCCTTCAAACAGATCGAGTGATCCTGGTCCCTGGTCCAACGGAAGAAGTTGAAACCGTACGATGGATGTACCGTATGTTTGTGGATGGAGGAAAAACCGAAAGCGAGATCGCCGTGCTCCTGAACGAGAAGAGGATTAGAACCGACCTTGATTGTTCGTGGACACGGGGAACGATCCACCAAGTCCTGACCAATGAAAAGTACATCGGCAACAATGTCTTTAACCGCCGCTCCTTCAAGCTGAAGAAGAAACGGGTCGAAAACAGTCCAGAACTGTGGATTCGGGCCGAAAACGCATTCGAGGCGATTGTCGACCCGCAGATTTTTTTCACCGCACAGGGAATGATCCGGGAGCGAAATCGACGGTTCTCTGATGAAGAGATGCTCGAGCGTCTCAGTCGCTTGTTCGACCAACATGGCTATTTGTCCGGCCTCATCATCGATGAATCCGAAAACATGCCGTCGAGCGGATCCTATCAGCGACGGTTTGGAAGCCTAATTCGGGCGTATGAGTTTGTCGGGTTCAAGCCCGATCGCGATTACCGCTATATCGAGATCAACAAGACCCTTCGTGCGATGCATCCTGGGATCGTCGCTGATACGATCGCGGCGATCGAGAGTCTGGGAGGATCGGTCGGTTGCGATGACAAAACCGATCTCCTATCCATTAATGGCGAGTTTACCGCATCTATCGTCATTTCCCGTTGCTTCCACACCCCTGCAGGCTCATCACGCTGGAAAATACGTCTTGATACTGGACTTGCACCAGATCTCACCGTTGCTGTTCGCATGAATACGACGAACGAAGAGCCACTAGACTATTACTTTCTCCCCCTCTTCGACATGTCGACGGACCGCATTCACTTGGCTGATGAAAACGGTCTCATGCTCGATGCTTTTCGGTTTGATTCATTGAATTATTTTTTCTCAATGGCCGAACGCACTCATTTTTCGGAAATCGAGTGATGGCCAAAAAAACCGATATTATCAACGTCAAAATGATTCCGGTTAATCAAATCAACATTGCAAATCCCCGGGTGAGGAATCAAAAGGCCTTTCGCTTGATCGTTGACAGTATTGCGAGTGTTGGGCTCAAAAAACCGATAACCGTAAGTCGCTGGGGTGCAAAAAAATCCAAAGTTTCTTACGACCTGGTTTGCGGTCAAGGACGACTGGAGGCGTTCAAGTCTCTTGGCGAGACCAAAATCCCAGCAATCATCATCGATGTGGAAGAAGAAGACGCATTGGTCATGAGCCTCGTCGAAAACTTGGCTAGGCGTCAGCATCAACCTCTCGAGCATTTCCAGGATATTGGCGCCCTAAAAAAACGTGGATACTCTTATAAGGCCATCGCCAAGAAAACCGGTTTATCCTATGAGTACGTCAACGCCATATGCCATCTCCTTGACGTAGGAGAAGAGCGGTTATTGGCCGCCGTGGGGTCGGGCCAGATTCCTGTTAGCGTCGCGATCGACATTTCGGAGGCGGATGAAGAAGGCGTGCAGGAAGCCCTGGCCGACGCTTATCAGCAAGGTCTATTGCGCGGAAAAAAACTTCTGGCTGCCAAAAAATTAATCGAACAGAGACAGACACGTGGAAAGGCTCTCAAGTTGGGTGGCCAAGACAGAGGGCGGCAGCGATTTTCTTCCGATCAACTTGTTCGAGCATACGAACGAGAAGCTGATCGCCAACGTCTCATCATTAGGAAGGCGGAGATAACGCAGAACCGACTTCTGTTCGTTGTTGAGGCAGTGCGTGCTCTTTTAGCAGATGAGAATTTCACCACCTTACTCCGTGCCGAAGGACTGGAAACCATGCCGCGACCATTGGCAGATTTGGTCGCAGAGCGTACGGCTGGGTAATCATGTCAAGCAATGTCATCATAGCATTTGAACCCAAAAGTATGTTTATCGATATATTGGACATTCTACCGCTCAAGAAGCTCCAAAAGCGCGTAAGAAAAACTCGAAAGTACCGCCAGATTGCCGCCTCGATTGAAGACGTTGGTATTATTGAACCTCCAGTCGTAGCTCGAAACGGTTCGAAGAATAGTAAGTTCCTGCTTCTTGATGGCCATCTTCGGATCGAGGTTTTGAAAGAACTCAGTGTCGAAGGTGTGACTTGTCTCGTCGCAACGGACGATGAGGCATTCACCTACAACAAACGCATTAATCGCCTTGCCACAATTCAAGAACACCGAATGATTTTAAAGGCGGTTGAACGAGGCGTGCCTGAGCATCGAATTGCAAAAGCGCTAGATGTCAATGTCTCTAACATCAAACAGAAACGCCGCCTTCTCGAGGGTATTTGTTCTGAGGCCGTGGAGCTTCTCAAGGATAAGAGATGCCCGATCCATACGTTTCTGTCCCTGAAGAAGATGAAGCCTATGCGTCAAGTGGAAGTGGTCGAATTAATGATCGTTATGAACAATTACTCGGTTTCCTATTCCAAGGCGCTCCTCGCCGCGACCCCACAGAAGCGATTAGTGGAACCCGAGAAACCTAAATCGTTCAAAGGCATATCACCCGAACAAATTGCGAGGATGGAAATAGAAATGGCCAATTTGCAACGGGAAATGAAATTGATCGAAGGCAGCTATGGTCCCGACCATTTAAACCTGGTTTTGACGCGCGGATATTTGGTTTCGCTTTTGAACAACGACAAGGTCATCCGTTATCTCAATCAAAACCACCGTGAAATCTTGAGCGAGTTTAAGAAAATCTCTGAGATCGATGCCTTGGCTACGGAAGAGGCCCGCTAGGGATTTTGTCAATAAATGGGGACCGGGACCCGATAAGCGCCGGGAGCGTCGGAGAAGCCGTCGGCAGGGGCGGATCAATGGCGGAGGTGGGGATGCCGGCGAACCCGGACGGAGCCCGCCAGGTCAACCGCCATAAGGTTGACCGCGAGGTCGTCCAATTGGTGGCCGCCCTCGACAATGCGGGGCGTGTTGCGGCTTTGAATTCGAGTCCGGCTCACCTATCCGTGGCACGCCTCGCTCTGCTATAATTGGATGGAAATGGATGGACAAATGGTTGATCACACGGTATCCTGTAATTGGATGGGAATGGATGAATAAATGGATGCCGCACTCAATACGTCGTCGCTGAAGATTACCAACGAGATTCTGGGGCTCATCGCCGAGATCGATGAGTTCAAAGGCACCTGGCGTGCCATCGGGCGTATAGCGCCCGAGCGGCTTTCAAGCCTACGCCGCGTTGCGACCATCGAAAGTATCGGCTCGTCCACCCGGATCGAAGGCGCCAAGCTTAGCAACCGTGAGGTCGAGCAGCTCCTCACCAATATAGAGATCAAGTCCTTCGCGACGCGGGATGAACAGGAGGTGGCGGGCTACGCGGATGCGATGGAAACCGTCTTCGCGAACTGGGAGGCAATCGATTTCACCGAGAACCATATCAAGCAGTTCCACCGCGACCTTCTGAAATTCTCCGGCAAGGACGAGCGTCATCGCGGCGAATACAAAAACCTCCCCAACCATGTCGAGGCGTTTAGCCCTGATGGGAAAAGCCTCGGTGTTGTTTTTGAGACCGCTCCGCCTTTCGATGTCCCAAGGTTGATGGGCGAACTTATTGACTGGACACGGGAAAGCCTGGATCGAGGCGAAATCCATCCGCTTTTGGTCATTGCTATCTTCATCGTGGTTTTCCTGGAGATCCATCCATTCCAAGATGGGAACGGTCGTTTGTCACGCATCTTGACGACTTTGCTGTTGCTGCGGGCCGGTTATGTCTACGTGCCCTACGATTCTCTAGAGAGCGTCATCGAGCAAAGCAAGGAGGCCTATTATTTCGCCCTGCGTCAGACTCAGGGCACGATCCGAACCGGCGCTCCGGACTGGCAGCCTTGGGTCATGTATTTTCTAAAGGCGCTGCAACAACAGAAACACCGCCTCGAAAAGAAGATCGAGCGCGAGCGGGTTATCCTCGGCGACCTCCCCGAGCTATCGATCCAGATTCTGGAGATTGCCCGCGAACATGGGCGCGTGACCGTCAGCGAAGCTGCGAAGACAACCGGGGCCAGTCGCAACACGATTAAAGACCATATCAAACAGCTCACCGAGAAGGGTCACCTGGCGCGGCATGGAGCGGGCCGTGGCACATGGTACTCGCTTACGTGATGGATGGAGTCGTAATCCACTTTATGCGACAACAAATAACCAAACCGGAACGGATTAAATCCTCGGAACTATTGGGGTGAATAGATTTTGGGGCCGATACCGGCGATTGGAATCACATAATAAATGTTGGCGCGCGGTTACTTTGGTGCCGGCGATCGCGAAGCATATCTCGTTGAATCGAAGTATCTACGCGGGTTCTTTCCCTAGCGTTTTTTTCACCGAGGATTGTCGAAGACATATTTAACGGACGGCAGGCTGAAGGGGTGGCCGTAGGCATTCATGACGCGGTTGATCGGAACAGGGAATAACAGGGAATTATCAGGGAATTTTGTTTAGGTGGGCACAGCGAAACAGGCGGTCGCATCGCCTCCAATGTCAACTTATCTTTTAGCCCCGCTGAGTTTTGGCGGTCACTCTTGGCATACCACGTAGGCATATGCTCCAACTTCAGCGCATGCAGAGAAATAGGACGTGAGCAGCCAATAGAGCTGGACGAAATGCGGCTTTGGTGCGACGCCGGCACTGATGTCAGTCAAAGTTTGTTCAAGTTCTCTCAGGCTCAACGAGGACGTGACGATGAACACGCGTCGGATTGTGTCTGGCGACTGCCGTGTGTCCTCAGCCATCAGCTGGAGGGTAGCCGCATCGCCCCTAAGGAATCGCAAAATTGAGGTTTGAACATTGTCGTTGCTATAGGTGTTTGACCAGATCGGCAGTTTTGCTTCGATAGCCTCGGCAGCGAGGGTCATCCGCCCGAGATTTTTGAGGGCTTGGCTGACAGCCACATGGAAAGGCGATGCGCCAAGCGACAGATCACCGTGCTTCGCATGATAGAAACTGATCGTTTTCGGTCGAGCCTGTCCATTAATCCCGATAAAATCAGCCCACTCGGTGCCAAGGTCGTCGCAAATCAGCACCTCATCACCGTCGGCAATGCTATTTATGACGGTCCCGAAGACAGAATTAGTATCGAAAGATCGATGAGTGATTGAGAACGTGCCTTTTTCGCTAGTTACGTTGTTGAGTTGATCGTCGGCTCGGATGTGCCGTAGAAAATTGCCCCCTCCATCGGCCAGCAGGTCGTCCCGATAGAGAGAGCCGTCTATATAGGCCAGAGCGAAGTCGTCGAATAAGACAGTAAAAAGGTCGTTTCGGTCGATGTAGCGCTTTAGTGGAGTGCCATTGTCCTCTTCGCCCACTGCACCATTGGCGGATTCGACGTAAATATCTTCGACTAAGGGAAAGTTGAACTCACGCAGAGATATCCGTGATTTGCCAACAAAAATGGTACCTATCTCGATGTTATCACCAGGGTCGATCACCTTTAGCTTTGTCCCTACAGTTCGGATACCAAAGGTCTGGTCAAGCTCATTCAGCAGTGCTGTAGTATTTGTTTCATTTAGTATTGTGACGGTGCCCGAAGACTTAACTGTCAGGACCCTCAAAAGGCTTGGTCCACTTCCCATCGATTGGGAAGATCAGCAACAATTTCTCCGATTCCCAACATAAGTTTTTCAGAAGAAGTCTATGGTTTGGACACTGAAAGTGCTCTCCGGAGACGTTTTGCGTTTTCTGGCTATTTTGTCTCCCTTCCAGCGTCTCCGAGCAATCAGGATACCGTGAAAGCCCCCGGAACGGCGGGGTTTGAGTGCTTTCACGGTATGGACCTTGGTTTTCTGTAAAAAGAGTGGTGGGCCCGGCAGGATTCGAACCTGCGACCAGACCGTTATGAGCGGTCGGCTCTAACCAGCTGAGCTACGGGCCCTTAGGGTGACACTATACAACAAAAAAACCGGAGGCGGTGTCTGCGCCTCCGGCTTTGAAATTTCCTTCCCCCTTGATCCTTAGTAGTCCAGGAAGCTCCTCAGCTTGCGGGACCGGGACGGATGCTTCAGCTTCCTGAGCGCCTTGGCTTCGATCTGACGTATTCGCTCGCGGGTAACGGAGAACTGCTGGCCGACCTCTTCCAGGGTGTGATCGGTGTTCATGCCGATGCCGAAGCGCATCCTGAGCACGCGTTCCTCGCGCGCCGTTAGGCTCGCCAGTACCCGGGTCGTGGTCTCGCGCAAATTCGCCTGGATGGCGGCGTCCAACGGCTGGACGGCGTTCTTGTCTTCGATGAAATCGCCCAGGTGGCTGTCTTCCTCGTCGCCGATGGGAGTCTCCAATGAGATCGGCTCCTTGGCGATCTTTAGCACCTTGCGGACCTTTTCCAACGGCATCGATAGCTTGATCGACAATTCTTCCGGCGTCGGTTCGCGGCCGATTTCGTGCAGCATCTGGCGCGACGTGCGGACCAGCTTGTTGATGGTTTCGATCATATGCACCGGAATCCGGATGGTGCGGGCCTGATCGGCGATGGAGCGGGTAATGGCCTGCCTGATCCACCAGGTGGCATAGGTGGAAAACTTGTAGCCGCGGCGATATTCGAACTTGTCCACCGCCTTCATCAGGCCGATGTTGCCTTCCTGGATCAGGTCCAGGAATTGAAGGCCGCGGTTGGTGTATTTCTTGGCGATGGAAATCACCAGGCGCAGGTTGGCCTCGATCATTTCCTTCTTGGCCTTGGCGGCTTCGCGTGCGCCCTTTTGCACGGTCGCAACAATGCGCCGGAATTCGCCGATGGGAAGCCCGGTTTCGTTGGCGATATCGGCGATGTTGGTGCGCACGTCCTTGGCGTCATCGCCATAACGCGTGATGAACCGTTTCCAGCCCTTGCCCGGCAGCGCGGCGGTGCGTTTCATCCAGCCGGGGTCGAGTTCGGTGCCGCGGTATTGCTCCAAAAAATCATCGCGCTTGATCTTTGAATTGGTGGCCATGCGCAGAAGCTTGCCTTCCGCCGTGATCAGCGCTCGATTGAGGCCGTAAAGCTGTTCCATCAATTGTTCGATGCGGGCGTTGTTGAGGTGCACGCCTTCCATCAATTCGATCAGTTCGTGGCGCAGCTTGCCGTAGCGTTTTTCCTGCGCCGGCTTGACCTCGTCACCCTTGTGGATGGCTTCAAGGCGGATGTTCTGGGACTTATGGAGCTTTTTGTAGGTCTTGTTGATCTTCTCGAAGGTCTCAACCACGTCGGGTGTCAACTTGGCTTCCAGGGCGGCCAGGGACAGGTTCTGTTCCTCGTTTTCATCGTCATCTTCGTCGCTGTCGCTGTCGTTGGCGGCTCCCGGCACGCCGGGGGCGGCGGGCTTATTCGCCTCGAGGGCTTTCTCGGGGGCCTTTTCCTTCACCTCCTCAACCTTATCACCGTTGTCAGCGTTGGCATTTTCGTCGCCGTTCTGGGCGACGCCCATTTGACCCTGGTTCGGGGCTTGGCCGGGGCCGCCGCCGTGGGTGGCGTCCAAATCGATGATGTCGCGCAACAGCATTTCCTCGGCAACCAGCGCATCATGCCAGGTGACGATGGCGCGGATGGTCAGCGGGTTTTCGCAAATGCCGCCGATCATCATTTCGCGGCCGGCCTCGATCCGCTTGGCAATGGCGATCTCGCCCTCGCGGGACAACAGCTCCACCGACCCCATCTCGCGCAGGTACATGCGGACCGGGTCATCGGTTCGGCCCAGGTCGGCCTCATCGACGTTGCCTTTTTTATCCGGCTCGGCCTCGGCGACTTCGGTTCCCTTGGCTTCCGGGGCATCCTCGCCGTCTTCGTTTTCAACGACATTGACGCCCATTTCCGAAAGCATGGACATGGTGTCTTCAATTTGTTCGGAAGACACCTGGTCCGGCGGCAGCGCGGCGTTGAGGTCGTCATAGGTGACGTAGCCGCGTTCCTTGCCGGAGGCGATCATCTTTTTGATGACGGCGTTGATGTCGGTGATGGGGCTAGCGCCGCTTTCTTCCGTGGTTTCGGGAGCGACCGCTTTCCGTGCTGTTGCTGCTTTTGCCAACTCTTATACCCTTACCGCCGGTGGCGGTCCTTTTTCATCAAAATCCAATCGAAACCCAACGCTGGGCTGATTGCGGGGGGTTACATAGGGGCGCCGAGCATCTTTCGTTCGCAAACGATCCACGCCTGAGCAATTGTTTCGCGCAAACGAAAAGCCACATGGATAAAGGTGGTTTTCCCGAGCCGTTGTTACAAGCCCCAATACTACCGCCTGGGTGTTTAAGGCCTGGGGCCGGTCGTTGTCAAGCGCTTGAGCCCGAAAAATTCAATATTTCCAAGATGTTCCGTAAAAAAACCTTGGAAATTTCCATGCAAGAGATGGGCCAAGAATCCTCCATATCATAATTAAATTAGTCCCGGTGGCCGGGCATGGTCTCCTGTAGAAGCGCTTTTTGCCGTTCCCAGTCCTCTTCGGCGATGCCGGTATCCCCGGCTTCCTTGATTTTTTCGACCTCCGGCGCGTTTTCCAGGTTCTGCAAAAGGGCGACGTTTTCGTTCCACAACGGGCGGAATTTTTCTTCCGGGGCATCGGCCTTGAGGATGCGGTTGGAGCGGATCAACGGATCGCGGAACAGCACGTCGAGGCTTTCCGCATAGCCGTGTTGGCGCAGCACGTCCTTGACGCCGTCGGATTCCAGTTCGGTGTTTTTGACCAGCACCGAGATCAATTCCTGGCGCAACTGGTCGAGGCGGCCTTCGCCGAAGCTGAATTGGCCGAGCGTCTCCTCGACGCCTTCGAAGATTTCCGGATGATTGATAATGATCGCCAACAGCACCTGTTGGGCGCGCCAGAGGGAATCGGGGGGGGCGCCCATATCTGCGGTTAAACCCGCGCCTAAATCCTCCCCCAGTTCCATGGACGGGGCCCAATCGGCGGTTTGGGCGCTATCCCTGCCGCCGGCTTTCCCGCGCCCTTTCGCCCCGGCCCAGACCCGATCGTTAAACTGTGCGGAAAAATGCCCGCGCAGCGTCGAATCAGTGATTTGGTTGGCATATTCCTTGAGCCGTTTTTGCAGCGCGGCGCGTTGTTCCGGCGTTTTCGGAATGCGGCCGCCGGTTTCCATGCGCCACAGGACTTCCGACAGCGGTAGCGCGGCGTCCAGCACTGAGGCCATGGCGGCGGCGCCGCCGGTCTTGATCAGGCTGTCCGGGTCTTCGCCGTCCGGCAGCAGGGCGAAGCGCAGCCCATAGCCGGACGCCAGCAACGGCAGGGCGCGTTCGGCGGCGCGGGCGGCGGCCTTTTGACCGGCGGCGTCGCCATCGAAACACAGCACCGGTTCGGGCACGATCTTCCATAAAAGCCTGATTTGGTCTTCGGTCAGCGCCGTGCCCAGCGGCGCCACGGCGTTATTGAACTCGGCTTGGTGCAGGGCGATGACGTCGGTATAGCCCTCGGTGACGATGATGGACCCTTGCTTGCGGGCCGGGCCGGACGCCGCCTTCATCCCATAGAGCACCCGGCCTTTGGAAAATAACACGGTTTCTGGCGAATTCAGGTATTTCGGCTCGCCGTCGCCCAATATCCGCCCGCCGAAGGCGATGATACGGTCTCTGGCATCGGTGATCGGGAACATCACCCGGCCGCGGAAACGGTCATAAGAGTCTTTGGACTCATCGTCGGGTTTTATAAGCATTCCGGTGGCGATCATCCGGGCTTCGTCGATGTTTTCGCGGCCCAAGGCCTCTTTCAGCACGCCCCGGCCATCCGGCGCGAAGCCCAGCCGAAACCGCTTGATGGTCTCGTCGGTGAGGCACCGGCCTTTCAGGTAATCCAGCGCTTGGCGGCCGGCGGGGCCATGAAGCTTGCTTTGGAAAAACCGCGCCGCTTTTTCGGTGACGTCGTAAAGGGTCTGGCGCTGTTCGTTGCGTTGGCGTTGTTCGGGGCTGTCTTGGGGAATCTCCATGCCGGCTTCACCGGCGAGCTTTTCCACCGTTTCGGGGAAATTGAGGCCCTCGGTCTTCATCACGAAGTCGAAGACGCTGCCGTGCTCGCCGCAGCCGAAGCAGTGATAGAATCCCTTGTCCTCATTGACCGTGAACGACGGCGTCTTTTCCTTGTGGAACGGGCACAGGCCCATGTGCTCGCGGCCCTTTTTGGTCAGCTTGACCCGGCGGCCGATAACGTCGGCGAGGCCGGCGCGGGCGCGCAAGTCTTCCAGGAACTGATCGGAAAAGGCCATGTTTGGACTCTGGGGCGTTCTCAATCGTTGTCGGAACATCGGCAAACCGCCGAATCGGCCTATTATACCAGACTGAGGGCGGCGGATTTTGATGTGGATAAATTGAAAGGCGGGGATAACAGGAGGCGAGGACGTGCCTCGGGGGAGCGGGGGTGTCCCCCGAAGACTCCAGGGCCCGGACAGGGACACAAATAAAGCTTAACTCAGCCGTTCCTTGACCATGGCGCTGGCCTTGGAGAAATCCATGCTGCCGGCATGTTTTTCCTTCAGCCCCGACATCACCTTGCCCATGTCCTTGAGGGTGGCGGCTTCTGCTTCGTCGATGACGGCGGCGATGGCGGCGGCGATGTCGTCGTCGCTCATTTGTGCGGGCAGGAACTCCTCGATGATGGCGATTTCCTCGGCCTCTTGCTGGGCCAGCTCCATGCGTCCGCCTTTTTCATAGAGCGCAATGGAATCCCGGCGCTGCTTGATCATCGATTGCAGCAGGCCAAGGATTTCATCATCGGGGATGCCTTCCTTGCCGCCCTTGCCGCGTGCCGCGATGTCGCGGTCTTTGAGCGCCGCCAGAATCAGCCTGATGGTCGACACGGACCGCTCATCCTTTTCCTTCATAGCGATTTTGAGGGCATCAGAAAGACGCGTACGCGGCATGGCCGGTCCTTGATGGTGGGCGTGGGAAACGAAGAATCTACCTAATCACAACCTAAAAAGCAACCCATGGATTTAAAATAACCTATTGAAAAATAAGATATTTTTAGGAATTTGGAGTCTTGACCTCGCCGCTCCGATTGCTTAAGAAGGGCCAGCCTTCAGACCCCTTTAGGGCACCGCCCATGACAGACCTTCAATCGCCCGTTATTCCCGCCGGATCGATGTCCGGGGGGGAGGCGTTTTCCGACGCCGCCGATGCCGCCCTGGTGTTGGCCTCGGGAGAGGTGTTCTGGGGCCGGGGCGCCGGGGCGGTCGGCCGGGCCGTCGGCGAGATTTGCTTTAACACCTCCATCACCGGCTATCAGGAAATCCTCACCGACCCCAGCTACGCCGGCCAGGTCATCACCTTCACCTTTCCCCATGTCGGCAACGTCGGCGCCAACCCGGAAGACCTGGAAACCATAACGCCGGCGGCGCGGGGCTGCATTTTCAGGGCCGATATCACCGATCCCGCCAGCTGGCGCTCGACCGGCCATTTGGACGCCTGGCTCAAATCCCAGAACATGGTCGCGGTCACCGGCATCGATACCCGCCGGCTGACCCGGCTGATCCGCGACTCCGGTGCGCCGTCGGGCATGATCGTCCATGCCCCCCCGGGACTTGAGGACGGCGAAGGCATTGATGTCGACGCCCTGGCCGCCGAGGCCGCCGCTTGGCCGGGGCTGGAAGGCATGGACCTGGCCAAAGAGGTGTCCTGCACCCAGTCCTATGCCTGGGACGAGACCGAATGGTCTCTGAACAGTAAGGCGGGGGGGCCAGGCTTCGGCACGCTAAAACAACCGAAATTTCACGTCGTCGCCGTCGATTACGGGGCCAAGCGCAATATTCTCAGGTGTTTGGCCTCGACCGGGTGCCGGGTCACGGTGGTGCCGGCGACGGCGACGGCGGACGACATCTTGGGCTTGAAGCCCGACGGCGTGTTCCTTTCCAACGGCCCCGGCGACCCGTCGGCGACCGGCATCTACGCCGTTCCCGCCGTACAGGCGGTATTGGATACCGGGGTGCCGGTGTTCGGCATCTGCCTCGGCCACCAGATCCTGGCGCTGGCGTTGGGCGCCAACACCTCCAAAATGCACCTCGGCCACCGCGGCGCCAACCAGCCGGTAAAAGATATCGAGACCGGCAAGGTCGAGATTACCTCGCAAAACCACGGTTTCGTCGTCGACCGCGACAGCTTGCCTGCCGGCGTCACCGAGACCCACACCTCGCTGTTCGACGGCTCGCTGGAAGGCATCCGCGTCGATGGAAAACCAATATTCTCGGTGCAATACCATCCCGAAGCCTCGCCCGGCCCGCAAGACAGCCACTACCTGTTCGATCGCTTCGTCAAGTTGATGGAGGACGCCGATGCCTAAACGCACCGACATCTCCACCATCATGATCATCGGCGCCGGGCCCATCGTCATCGGCCAGGCCTGTGAGTTCGATTATTCCGGCGCCCAGGCGTGCAAGGCGTTGCGCGAAGAGGGCTACCGGGTGGTGCTGGTCAATTCCAATCCGGCGACGATCATGACCGACCCGTCGATGGCCGACGCCACCTATATCGAGCCGATCACGCGGGACATGCTGGAAAAAATCATCGCCAAGGAAAAGCCCGACGCGCTGCTGCCGACCATGGGCGGGCAGACCGGCTTGAACGCCGGCATCGAGCTGGCCGAGGCCGGGATTCTGGAGAAATACGGCGTCGAGATGATCGGCGCCAAGGCCGACGCCATCGCCAAGGCCGAAGACCGCCAGCAATTCCGCGACGCGATGCAGAATATCGGCCTCGAATGCCCGGTCAGCCGCCTGGTGACGAACACGGAAGAGGCCGAGGCGGCGCTTAAAGACATCGGCCTGCCGCTGATCATCCGGCCGTCGTTTACCTTGGGCGGCATTGGCGGCGGCATTGCGGCGACGGCGGAAGAGTACCATCACTTCATCGAAAGCGGTCTCGATGCCTCGCCGGTGACGCAAGTGCTGGTCGAGGAATCGGTATTGGGCTGGAAAGAGTTCGAGATGGAGGTGGTCCGCGACCATGCCGATAACTGCATCATCGTCTGTTCCATCGAGAACGTCGATCCCATGGGCGTCCATACCGGCGACAGCATCACCGTCGCCCCGGCGTTGACCCTGACCGACAAGGAATACCAGATCATGCGCAACGCCTCGATCGCGGTGCTGCGCGAGATCGGCGTCGATACCGGCGGTTCCAACGTGCAGTTCGCCGTCGACCCCGACACCGGGCGGCTCTTGCTGATCGAAATGAACCCGCGGGTGTCGCGGTCGTCCGCTTTGGCCTCGAAAGCGACCGGCTTCCCCATCGCCAAGGTGGCGGCGAAGCTGGCGGTCGGCTACACCCTGGACGAACTAATGAACGACATCACCGGCGTCACCCCTGCCAGCTTCGAGCCGACGATAGATTACGTGGTGACAAAGATCCCGCGCTTCACCTTCGAGAAATTCCCCGGCACCGAGGCGTTGCTGACCAGTTCGATGAAGTCGGTCGGCGAGGCGATGTCCATCGGCCGCACCTTTGCCGAGTCGCTCCAAAAAGGGCTCAGGTCCATGGAAACCGAGCTCACCGGCCTGAACGAAATCGACGGCCTGGAGACCAAGGCGGCGCTGCTGGAAGCCTTGACCCAGGCCCGGCCGGACCGGCTTTTGGTCATTGCCGAGGCCTTCCGCGCCGGGCTGAGCCTCAAGGACATCCAGGCCGCCTGCCATTTCGATCCGTGGTTCCTGGAACAGATCGAAATGCTGCTTAACGCCGAGGCGGTAATCAAACAATCCGGCCTGCCCAATGACGCGGCGGGCTTGCTTGCGCTGAAGAAATTCGGTTTTTCCGATGCCCGCCTCGGCGAATTGTCAGGGAAACGGCCAAGCGACGTCGCCGCCAAGCGCCGCGAGCTCAAGATCACGCCGGTCTACAAACGCGTCGATACCTGCGCCGCCGAGTTCCCGTCGCAGACCTCTTATATGTATTCGGCCTATGAAGGCGATGCGCTGAGGCCGCCGGAATGCGAGGCCGAGCCGACCAATAATCGTAAGGCGGTGATCCTGGGCGGCGGCCCCAACCGCATCGGCCAGGGCATCGAATTCGATTACTGCTGCGTCCATGCCGCCTATGCGCTGAAGGAAGCGGGCATCGAGGCGATCATGGTCAACTGCAACCCGGAAACGGTGTCCACCGATTACGACACCTCGGACCGGTTGTTTTTCGAACCGCTGACGTCGGAAGACGTGATCGAGCTGATCCGGGTCGAGCAGCGTTCCGGTGCGTTGATGGGCGTCATCGTCCAGTTGGGCGGGCAAACGCCGCTGAAGCTCAGCCATGACCTGGAAGCCGCCGGCATTCCGGTGCTCGGCACCTCGCCGGACGCCATCGATCTCGCCGAAGACCGCGAACGGTTCCAGGCCTTATTACAAAAATTAGGCCTGAAACAGCCGAAAAACGGCCTCGCCCGGTCGAACGAAGAGGCCGAGGCCGTCGCCGGCGACATCGGCTATCCGCTGGTGATCCGGCCCTCCTATGTGCTCGGCGGCCGGGCCATGGAAATCGTCCATGACCTGGACGGCCTCCGGCGTTACATGACCGACGCCGTGCAGGTTTCCGGCTCCAGCCCGGTGTTGCTGGATTCGTTCCTGGAAGACGCCATCGAGGTCGATGTCGACGCCCTCGCCGACGGTGAAGATGTCTATGTGGCCGGCATCATGCAGCACATCGAAGAGGCCGGTATCCATTCCGGCGACAGCGCCTGTTCGTTGCCGCCCTATTCATTGCCCGACGACGTGATTGACGAATTGCGCCGCCAGACCAAGATGCTGGCCGAAAGCCTCAAGGTCGTCGGCCTGATGAACGTGCAGTACGCGGTCAAAGACGGGGACATCTACCTGATCGAGGTCAATCCCCGCGCCAGCCGCACCGTGCCCTTCGTCGCCAAGGCGACCGGCGTGCCGGTGGCCAAGATCGCGGCGCGGGTGATGACCGGCGAAAAATTGAAAACCTTCGATCTGCCTGACTCTTTATCCCCGTCGGGGACAGTGAAAAATGCCCACATCGCGGTCAAGGAAGCGGTGTTCCCGTTCGCCCGCTTCCCCGGCGTCGATATCATCCTCGGCCCGGAAATGAAGTCGACCGGCGAGGTCATGGGCATCGACGCCGATTTCGAACGCGCCTTCGCCAAATCGCAATTGGGCGCCGGTAACCGGCTGCCGGTGGACGGCGCCGCGTTCATTTCGGTCAAGGACCGCGACAAGGATGCGGCGGCGGCGCTTGCCAAAAAATTATCCGGGCTCGGTTTCGCGCTGATGGCGACCGGCGGCACCCAGGATTTTCTTAGCCTTCAGGGACTGGACGTGGTCCGGGTCAACAAGGTGCCGGAAGGCAGCCCCCATTGTGTCGAGGCGATTACCGACGGCGCCGTGCAGTTGGTCATCAACACCACCGAAGGCGCCCAGGCGATCGCCGACAGCTATACCATCCGGCGTTCGGCGCTGATCAACAATATTCCCCACTACACCACCATGACCGGGGCCGCCGCCGCCGTCGGCGCCATCGAGTCCATGGTCAAGGGCAGCCTTGATGTCGCCCCGTTGCAGGCTTATTTTGACGATTCGTTTTAAATTAATAACCGGGAAGTGTTAATCATGGAAAGGGTGCCGATGACCGCCGCCGGCCTGGCGGCGCTCGAGGAAGAATTGCGTCAACTCAGGGACGTGGATCGACCGGCGGTCTCGAAAGCCATCGGCGTTGCCCGCGAACACGGCGACTTGAAGGAAAACGCCGAATACCACGCCGCCAAGGAGCGCCAGGGCATGATCGAGGCGCGGCTGAAGAATATCGAAGGCATGATCAGCCACGCCGAGGTCATCGATCCGGCGTCGCTGTCGGGCGACATGGTCCAGTTCGGGGCCACCGTCCTGCTCATCGACGAGGACACCGACGAGGAAGTCACCTACCAGATCGTCGGCAGCGAGGAATCCGATGTCTCCAAGGGCCTGTTGCCGGTGACCTCGCCCTTGTCCAAGGCCCTGGTCGGCAAATCCGTCGGCGACTCGGTTGAGGTCCAAACGCCTAAAGGCACCAAGTTCTACGAAGTCGTCAAGGTGGAGTTTAAGTAGGGGGCAGATTGGCGGGGGTCAATTTGACCAACGTCCGCTTTCGGGGGTAAAGCGGACATTTTTTGTAACAGCCTTTTTGTCACCAAGAGCTCGCGAAATAGCACCTTCGCCGGCAGGATTTCCAATTGACTGAAATCAAAGCGCGTCCGCACAATTCAAACGACAATTGAACGGCTCAAAGTCGATAACCCGAATGTTCAAAAAATGGTTGAGTGCCGCTTGCAAAGAATCCTTGGAAGGCGGGGCCATCGCATTGATGACACCGCTAAATCTTTCAACTCTTCCCTAGCGGAGCCTTTCCATAGGAAGCACCAATGAAACTTCCAACCGCGGCAGACCTAATTGATATTGCTGAGGAAAGTTTGCAGGAGCAACGCCTGGAGGAAACCCATCGTCTCCATATGGCGAAGATCAAGCGGGATATGGAGATCGCGAAATTTAAACACGCCCACTTTGACGAAGATATGATTGAGACAACCGTCAAGCGGCTGAAAAAAGCGGCGGAAGCCGGTAAATCGAAAACCATCGCGTATCGGTTTCCCAGTGAAGCCTGCCTGGATAGGGGGCGATCAATAAACAATGCCTTGCCAAAATGGGAGAACTCCCTGGTCGGGCAACCGCGGGAGTTTTTCAATTTTTACCGTCAGGAATTGCGCCCAAAGGGATTTAAGTTGCAGGCCGAAATTCTTAATTATCCGGGCGGAAAATTGGGGGAAGTCGGCTTTACCATCAGTTGGAATGCGCCGAATTCCAAACCGCCAAGGAACGACAGGGCATGATCAGCCATGCCGGGGTCAATACCCCGAAAGGCACCAAGTTCTACGACGTCGTCATGGTGGAGTTTAAGTGGGCGGCTTTTTCGGCAGGGGTGATTTTGACAGTATCCGCTTTCGGGGGAAAGCGGACCTAATTCAGGGTTCAGGTCAGCGATCTTGCATTATTTCCAAGATTTTCTCGGCACCTACTTGACCAGCGATCCCGCAGACCTTGAAACACCCTGAATCGCTGTGGCCACCGGCGTCTAAAAAAGCCTGATAGTCATCGGGGTTTGTCATATCAAAGGGTCTGCCGTAGATCTTCTCGTGGATCTGTCTGCACAGGGTGCCGTTCAACTCTCCCTCAAACCCGAACTGCTTCTTTAACTCATCCTTGAACCTGTCCATAAGATCCGCAGAGGGTTCCATGGATTCGCGATAGGCTTCTGTATCCTCCATCTTCTCCCGCCCGACCACGAGACCCAGCGCCATAAGTGCCCCAATAAGGGCGCCACAGGTTTCACCGTGGCGCGCGACCCCGCCGGAGAGAACCGTCGCAGCCTTAAACACCTCATTGTTTCCGATGCCGAATTCTTCCTGAAGGCTCAACAATACACCTTGAGAGCATCCGCTATACTGATCGTACTCATGTGCTTTTTTCTTAGCCCTCTGTATACGCTTATCATTTGTTGACATCTCCACCTCCTTTCAAATCTCTCTTTACCAATTGTGGTGAGAAATTCTTGATCGAAATATTATTATTACCGGCCCCCATTAACGACACTAGTTTTTTTTGTGTCGAATTTGTTGTAATTGGAGGGGTTGGTAGGTGTGCCGCCAACGTCCGCTTTGGGTTGCCACCTCAACCGGTCGATGCAACACATGCGTTAAAT
>Ga0187833_10002563_pt1 | contig 19339 bp, 18 predicted proteins | sample ETNtaG_37_FD_167968 | JGI IMG/M metagenome (GOLD analysis project Ga0187833, IMG submission 167968) | Marine microbial and viral communities from oxygen minimum zone, Eastern Pacific Ocean - ETNP2014_SV_400_PacBio MetaG (Illumina Assembly) | ecosystem: Environmental > Aquatic > Marine > Hypoxic...
AGCTGTAGCTCCGCCACCGGCCGCCGAGCCGGTCGCGGGTGCACCCGAAGCAGCGCCTCCCGCACCGGCCCCCGAGCCTGTCGTTGCGGCGCCGGAAGCGGTCGCACCGCCGGTCGCCGAAGCGCCGGAACCTGCGGCGCCTGCTCCCGCGGCTGAACCACCGGCACAACCCGAGCCCCCCGCGGCAGAAACACCGCCGGCGGCTCAATAAGCATCACGCAGCCTGCTAATCACCGCACAGGAAGCAACAACAAAGCATGCCAGTTAACATCGATACGATCAAAGCGCTGCGAGACCTGACCAGTGCAGGGATCATCGACTGCAAGAGCGCTCTTGAAGAATCGGATGGCGACATCGCGAAGGCCGAAGAGATTCTAAGGTCCAAAGGAATCGCATCGGCGATCAAGAAATCCACGAGAGAGACCAACCAGGGCTTGGTTGAATCCTACATTCACAGCGGTGGTCGCATCGGCGCAATCGTCGAGGCCAATTGCGAAACCGATTTCGTGGCGCGCACGGACGATTTCAAGGCGCTGGCCCATAACCTAGCGATGCAGGTCGCGGCTATGGCTCCGAAGTATGTCGATGTTTCAGACATTCCGGACGGCGACCAAGAAAATGCCGAAGAGGTGTGCCTCCTTCAGCAGCCCTTCATCAAAGACCCGTCACTCAGTGTTCAAGATCTCGTTCGAGAGGCAGCCGGCAAGCTCGGAGAGAACGTGCAGGTCCGCCGATTCACGAGATTCGCTCTCGGCGAATGAGTTCTGAAGCTGCGGATTCCGAGGCATTTCGCCGCGTTCTTCTGAAGGTCAGCGGCGAATCGCTCAAAGGTGAGCGAGGCTACGGCATCGACCCTGAAGCCGTGAATTACATCGCATCTGAGATAAGTTCGGCGGTCGTGCTCGGCGTTGAAATGGGCGTGGTCGTCGGCGGCGGCAACATATGGCGCGGCGCCGAGGCGGAAACCGAGGGCATGGATCGCGCAACCGCTGACTATGCCGGCATGCTCGCGACCATCATCTGTGCGCTGGCCCTTCAAGATTCACTCGAACGCCACGGCATTACCACTAGAACCCAGAGCGCCATCAACGTGTCTCAGATCGCGGAGCCTTACATAAGGCGGCGAGCGATCAGACACCTTGAAAAAGGCAGAGTGGTTCTGTTTGCCGCCGGAACCGGCAACCCCTACGTTTCGACAGACACTGCCGCTGCTTTGCGGGCCGTCGAGATCGGCGCGAGCATGCTGTTGATGGCCAAACACGATGTCGACGGCATCTACGACGCGGACCCCCACATACATCCGAACGCCAAGAAATTCGAGTATGTAGGATATTTCGAAGCTCTCGAAAAACGGCTCGGAATAATGGATAGCACGGCATTGTCGCTTTGCATGGACAACGATCTCGGCATTAACGTATTCGATCTGTTCAAACCGGGCAATCTTGTCAAGCTCGTGAACGGTGGGAAACTTGGCACGTTCGTGGGCGCCGAAAAACCCATTTAGACTCGCCGGACCAAAGCGGGTTTACCGCCTTGTCGGAGATCGATCAATACCCCGAATTCCATCGCCGATCACTCGACTGCCAAACCACATCAGCTAATGGAGCGTGTGAAAATGACAAGCCCTACGGACGTATTGTCGGACACTCGAACTCGCATGACGAACTCGGTCGATGCCCTAAAGCGTGACTTGGCGGTTATCCGAACTGGGCGAGCTTCGCCGGGCCTCGTCGAGAGCCTGATGATCGACTACTACGGCGTACCCACGCCGCTGAACCAGCTCGCTTCGATCTCCGTTCCGGAGGCTCGATCCCTGATGGTTCAACCGTGGGACAAGCAAAGCCTCAAAGAAGTCGAAAAGTCCATCATGAAATCCGATCTCGGCTTGATGCCAAACAACGACGGCAACGCGATTCGCATCAATATTCCGCCTCTTACCGAAGAGCGGCGGCGCGAGCTCGTGCGCGTGGTCAGCCGAAAAGTGGAAGATGGCCACGTTGCGGTGCGCAATGTTCGGCGCGACAGCTTGGAAACGTTCCGCGGATTGGAAAGAAGCGGCGACCTGTCGCAAGACGAATCGCGCCGCGCCCAGAACGACTTGCAGCAGGTAACCGACTCCTTCATCGAACAGATGGACCAACTGAAGCGCGAAAAGGAAGCCGAGGTCATGGAGGTTTGAGGCGCCGATCCGCGTCTCAGGCTCAACAACCGGACCTCGTCGACGACGCCGAGACGAATCGGGCTGCGTCCGGTCCGAATCACGTTGCCATCATCATGGACGGCAACGGCCGCTGGGCCACCAGCCGGGGCAAGAATCGCAGCAACGGACACCGGGCCGGCACCGAGAACGTTCGGCAGGTCGTCGAGGCCTTTGCGCACGCTGGCGTCGATTACCTGACTCTGTTCGCTTTCTCGACCGAGAACTGGGACCGCCCTGATCAAGAAGTCAATGCGCTGATTGCGATCCTTCAAGAGGCGATCTCTCGCGAGGTCGCAAACCTGCACGAGCAAGGGATCCGCATTCGCCATCTGGGGACGCTCGACCGCATGAGCGATGACCTCGGCTCGGCAATTGGCGACGGCATCGAACTCACTAAGCACAACACACGCATGACTTTGTCCGTGGCGTTCAACTACGGCGGACGGGCAGAGATACTCGAGGCGGTCAAGCGGATCGTGGCGGCTGGAGTCAGCCCTGAGGAGATCGATGGCGAGCTGTTCGCGTCCCACCTATACACCCACGACATGCCCGATCCCGACCTGGTTATCCGCACCGCCGGAGAAATGCGACTGAGCAACTTCTTGCTCTGGCAATCCGCCTACGCCGAGTACTACAGCACCGAGGTGCTGTGGCCCGACTTTGACGCCGCCGAAGTCCGGCGCGCCCTCGAAGCCTACGGCAACAGGTCACGGCGGTTTGGCCGCATCGAATGACCGCGACGAACTGCCCTCATCCGAAAACGCTCTTGCGACTCAGGTAGGCGCATAGCCATGGCCCTGCGTCTCGTGTCGTCGGCGGTTATCATCCCCGTCCTGCTGCTCTCCCTCGTTGCGGGAGGGCTTTGGTTCGCATTTCCTGTCGCCGTCCTCGCCGGTGTAGCGGCGCTCGAGTTGGCCCGCGTATCCACGGGATGGGACGCCCGACCACTCGGTCCCGTTGCCGCCGCCCTGGCGTCCGGCGCAGCAATGTACGCGTACTACGTGACGCCTTCGAGCACCCCGTTCAACGTGTTGGGCGTCGCCTCGACAGTGACTGCACTTGGGTCACTGGGCTGGCTAATGATGGCGGCGCCCGATGTCAATGCAGTACGGCGGGTCGTGTCGACATTGGCCGTGGCTGGGTTTGTCGGCGGCACGATGTTGCACGGAACAATGCTGCGAGGGCTGAACTCTGGGCTAGATTGGCTCATTTTCTTGCTGGCCGTCACTTTCGCGTCGGACACGTTCGCGTTAGCGGCTGGCCGAGCGATCGGGAGACGGAAACTTGCGCCGTCGATCAGTCCCGGCAAGACATGGGAAGGGGCAATCGGCGGCTTGGTCGGAGCGATTGTCGTCGCCCTGATTACCAACGCTCTCGTTTCCATCGACATCTCCATCGCCGCGGTCATTGCGTTCGGAGTCTTGCTCGCCGTTTTGGGACAGGCGGGCGACCTCATCGAATCCAAGATGAAACGAAACGCCGGCGCGAAGGACTCCGGTTCGATAGTGCCGGGTCACGGCGGCACCTGGGATAGGCTTGACTCAATTGTGTGGAACCTAGTCGTCGTGTATCATTTTGTATCATGAGCGCCAAACCCAAAACACTGGCTCTGCTGGGCTCGACCGGGTCGGTCGGAACGCAAACCCTCGACGTTGTTCGATCCTTTCCCGACGATTTGAATGTCTTCGGGTTGGCGTGCAATCGTAACGTCGAGCTCCTGAAGAAACAGATCGACGAATTTTCGCCGCGCTTCTTTTCGTGCAACGGGTCGCCCGCAGAGATGGCTTCGTTGTCGGCGAACGGCTGCCAGGAAACCGACATCAACCCTATGGTTTGCCATGACGACGTCGACGTCGTCGTGACCGCCACCACAGGAGATGTGGCGCTGGCGCCGACTTTGGACGCCATCGATTGCGGCAAGTCAATCGCGCTCGCCAACAAAGAGACTGTCGTCATGGCGGGCGAGCTCGTTGCGAACAAGGCCAAGGCCAAAGGCGTTTCACTTCTGCCCATGGACAGCGAACCCAACGCGATATGGCAGTGCCTTCGTGGCGAGGACAGCAAAGTCGCGAAGTTGATAATCACCGCATCGGGCGGGGCTTTTCGGAACACCCCGTTGGACCGCCTCGATTCCGTGACGCCCGAACAGGCGCTGATGCATCCAACTTGGAAGATGGGTCAAAAAATCACGGTCGATTCCGCGACAATGATGAACAAGGCGTTCGAGGTAATCGAGGCTCGATGGCTCTTCGACGTCGACTGGGACGATATCGATGTTGTCGTGCATCCGCAGAGTGTCATCCACTCGATGGTGGAGTTCGCCGACGGATCGGTGAAGGCGCAGCTCAGTCCTCCGGACATGAGACTGCCTATCCAATACGCGATCCTCTACCCGGAGAGACACGCCAACGCCAGCATTAAACGACTCGATCCCGTTGCCACCGGATCGCTGACCTTCGAACCTTGGGAACCAGAACGCTACCCGTGCTTCGATCTGGCGATAAATGTTGTCCGGCGCGGCGGAACGTGGCCGTCTGCCCTGAGCGGCGCGAACGACGCCGCCGTCGACCTCTTTCTCGCTGGCAGAATCGGTTTCATGGAGATTGACGACGTAATCACCGACGGGCTCCGCGGGCACGTAAACGTCGCGGACCCGGACCTCGACGACATCATCATAGCTTGCAAAACCGCCAACGAAAGAGTGGTTGGACTGGTGGGGGCGTAGAGTGTTCGGGCTACCGACATGGTTGCTGATATTTCCCATCCTCGGGATGCTCATCTTTGTTCACGAGTTGGGGCACTTCCTAACCGCCAAGTGGTTTGGGATCAAAGTAACCGAATTCGCCTTCGGGTTCCCGCCCAAGCTGTTCGGCGTCCGTCGCGGCGAGACGCTGTATTCCGTCAACCTCCTCCCCTTGGGTGGATTCGTTCGGATGGTCGGCGAAGAAGATCCGACCGAAGAGCGAAGCTTCGCTCGCCAGCCCGTTTGGAAGCGCGCCGCGGTGTTGGTGGCCGGATCGTTCATGAACATCCTGACGCCGCTGGTCATTTTCACGCTTCTGTTCGCTCTGCCCCGCGATACGGCGGTCGGAGCGGTGATGATAAGCGGAGTCGCTCCGAACTCCCCTGCCGCGGAGGCAGGGCTTCGACCTGGAGACACGATCCTTTCGGTCGACGGCGATCGGGTCGACAACCATCTCGAAGTCATCGAACGAGTGATGGCGTCGCTCGGCTCCGAGATCGAGATCTCGGTCCGGCGCGGGTCGATAGTCAGCGGTCTCAGCATGTCGCTCGATTCTTCCGTCGTCGATACGGTCAAAGTCGTTCCGCGGCTTAATCCGCCGGACTTCACCATCGTCGAGACCGTCACTGATCCCGACACAGAAATCGCACTTCACGAGGCCAGGCGTTACAACGGTCAACTCGAGATCGGCGATACGATGGAGCAAGGCTCCGTCGGCGTAATGGTCGGGACATCGAACGTTAAGATCGTCAAGCGCCGAGAACCCGTGTGGAACGCCGTGCCGTCTGCAATCGGACGGATGGGCGATGTCCTCAAGATCACCAAAAACGGCTTCGCCCGCTGGTTCGCCGGCGGCCCCGACCCAGGGTTGGCCGGGCCCATCGGAATTGCTCGAGTCACGGGTGAGGTTGCCGAAGCCGGCATATCGCCGGTGTTCGAACTCATGGCGCTGATCAGCATCAGCCTCGCGATCATGAACATTCTTCCGATCCCTGCATTGGATGGCGGACGCCTCATGTTCGTCATCATCGAATGGGTGCGGTGCGGCGAGCGGATATCGCCACAGAAAGAAGGCCTCGTGCACCTGGTCGGGTTCGCGCTGATGATCGGCTTCATCGTTGTAATCAGTTACTTCGACATCGTGCGAATACTCAGCGGCGACAGCTTCTTCCGATAACCTTGAGCCCAGGCGCGCATTCGGGTAACCTCTTTGTTGTGGGAGGGATATCTGAATGAATAAGCGCCGGCCGACTAAGGCCGTCAACGTGGGCGGAGTCCAGGTAGGCGGCGACGCCCCGATCACCGTCCAGTCCATGACCAAGACGGACACGCGCGATGTGGCCGCCACGATTCGCCAGATTCACGAGTTGGAAGAAGCCGGTTGCGAGATCATCCGGTGCGCCGTGCCTGACGTGGAAGCGGCTAAGGCGCTCGCCGAGATCAAACGGCAGGTGCGCATCCCGGTCGTCGCGGACATTCATTTTCATCATCAACTCGCCCTCGAATCGCTCGAGAGCGGCGTCGATTGCCTCCGACTCAACCCTGGCAACATCCGAAATCGCGACCAGGTCGAGACCGTCGTCCGCGAGGCCAAAGCCAGATCCGTGCCGATCCGCATCGGGGTGAACTTCGGCAGTCTCCCGCCGGTTGGCGGCATCGGCAAAACCCGCGGCCTGTCGCGCCACACGGACGGCGTGAACGCGCTCCCGAAGGTGTCCGAAACCGACGGCGGATCGTATTCGGCCGTCGACCACATGGTTGCCACGGGCTTGTGGGAGATCGGAATCCTCGAAGACCTCGATTTCGACCTGATCAAGATATCGCTCAAGGCTTTCGACATCGACACGACCGTCGAGGCCTACCGAAGAATGGCGACCATCGTTCCCTACCCGTTCCACCTGGGAGTGACCGAATCGGGCACCGCCAAGTCGGGCAGCATCCGGAGCGCCATTGGACTCGGCACGCTGCTGTACGACGGCATCGGAGACACGATTCGCGTGTCGCTGAGCGACGACCCGCGCGAAGAAGTCTACACCGGCTTCGAGATACTCAAGTCGCTCGAGCTCAGGAAAGAGGGCGCGGTGTTGGTCGCCTGCCCGAGTTGCGGGCGCGCGGACGTCGACGTGGTCAAGCTCGCCAATGCCGTCGACGAACTCCTCGAGGCGACGAAGACTCCGATCAAGGTCGCGGTCATGGGATGTGAAGTAAACGGGCCCGGAGAAGCGAAAGACGCGGACGTCGGCATCGCCGCCGGCGCCGGTCGGGCGGTCATCTTCCGCAAGGGCCAAAAGGCGCGCATCGTGCCCGAGGCCGAGATGCTCACCGCGCTCATGGAAGAGGTCGACCGCGCAACGGCCGAGATCGAAGGGTAGCCCTACAGCCTCGAATCACCACGGTTGTTTTGAAGTCGAAAGCGTCTTCATCTTCTTTGCCGGAGTCTTGTTGCAAACCTGCGCCCTAAGTTGCTAGCCTTGTCCTATTCTTCGTTTCCGGCCCCAAGATCAGTCGACGTGAGATGACACATGCGCGTTACGAAAATGTTCGGCAAGACCCAGCGAGACGACCCCGCCGAGGCTGAACTTCCCAGCCACCGCCTCATGCTCAAAGCTGGCATGATCTACCGGGCTTCCGCCGGGGTTTACGCGTATTTGCCGATGGCCTGGCGCTCGCTTCGCAAAGTTGAGCAGATCATCCGTGAGGAGATGAACGCCGCCGGCGGCCAGGAGATGCGGATGCCGGCGCTCCAGCCGCGCGAGATCTGGCAAAAATCCGGCCGGGACGCGGCATACGGTCCGGACGCGTTCAGGCTTCAGGACCGCCGCGATCGGTGGCATCTACTGGCCCCGACGCACGAAGAGCTGCTGACCAATATCGTCAAGGCGAACGTCCTGAGCTATCGCGATCTGCCGTTGCGCTTGTACCAGATCCAGACCAAGTTCCGAGACGAACCTCGCCCGCGCGGGGGCCTGATCCGGGTCCGCGAGTTCGACATGAAGGACGCGTACAGTTTTGACGCGGACGACGAATCCTTCGACGCGAGCTACCAGGCGATGGTCCAGGCGTACAAGAACATCTACGCCCGATGCGGCCTCGACGCGATTATGGTCGAAGCCGACAGCGGTGCAATCGGCGGCAAAGACTCCCACGAGTTCATTCTGCTGGCCGAGACCGGCGAGGACACCATCATCCTGTGCCCTTCCTGTGGATACGCCGCCAACGCCGAGAAGGCGACGTTTCGCAAGAGCTCGCAACCAGACGAAGAACTGTTGTCGACTGAAGAAGTTGCTACCCCGGGCATCGGCACAATCGACGCGCTCGCCGAATTTCTCGACATCCCGAGTTCGAAAACACTGAAGGCAATCTTCTACATGGCCGACGGGCATTTGAGCGTCATCGTGATCCGTGGCGACCTCGAGGTGAACGAGATCAAACTTCACAACGCACTCGACGCGACCGACCTGCGACTGGCGAGCCCAGCCGAGGTTCGAGAGGCAGGCATCGTGGCGGGATCCGCTTCGCCGGTCGGGCTCGAAGGCGTGCACGTTGTCGCGGACGATTCCATCGAGCTCGGATCGAACTTCGTGGTTGGCGCCAACAAAGAAGGTTACCACCTCAGGAACGCAAACTACCCGAGAGATTTCTCGGCCGACATAGTCGCTGACATCGCACTGGCGGCGGCAGGCGACGCCTGCACCGAGTGCGGGACCGCGTTGGAGACGCGCCGCGGAATCGAAGTCGGGCACGTGTTCAAGCTCGGCGTACTCTACAGCGAGGTGTTCGGGGCGACGTTCCCCGACAGCGACGGCGAACATCATCCGATCTCGATGGGATGCTACGGCATCGGCGTTGGCAGATTGCTGGCCGCGGCGATCGAACAGAACCACGATGACCGTGGGATAATCTTCCCGGGGCCGATCGCTCCATACGACGTCCACTTGGTCGCGCTCAATGCCGACAAGGAAGACGTCGTCGCGGCGGCCGAATCGCTTTACGAAGAGCTCGCCGAGGCAGGCCTTGAGCCTCTTTTCGATGACAGAGTTGAGTCGCCAGGCGTCAAATTCAACGACGCCGATCTCATCGGCTTGCCGATCAGAGTGGTCGTCTCGCCTCGTAATCTGAAGCAGGGTGTCGTCGAGATCAAACTGCGCACGAGCGATGATGCCGTTACGGTCGCGCCGGACCAGGCGCTGGACAAGATACGCGAGCTACTCGGCGCTTAGCCGGTCGAAGAAATAATCGGCCACTCGGCGCGAGTACTCGTCCGGGTGCTCGACGAATGCGTCGGTGCGCTCGACGCCTTCGACGACCCAAACGAGGCTCCCTGGAGGCGCGGCGGGTAGACTCCCTGGCTGTGGTCGGTGGGGATTCTCGTGTCTTCGGACCCGTAGATGACCGTGAGCGGATAGCTCAGCTCAGCCACGGCGACTTCAGGCGCCAGGCCTTCGATGTTGATGTCGAAGACCAGGTCCGCGAAGATGTCGACCCCGGGCTCGAACAATGGCACGAACCACTCCGGAAACGGAGTGTTGTGGGCCGTCTCCTGCGCGATCAGCTCCGATGCTTTCGCATACGGGCTGTCCAAGATCAACGCCTCGATCCCGGGCTCGGCGGCGGCGGCCAGCGCGGCGATGCCCGCGCCCATCGACATGCCGAGTACGCCGATGTCGTCGGAATCGATGCCACGGGACAGCAGATAGTCGTAGCCGCCCAGAACGTCGAATCGCTCGTGCCAGCCGCCGGAGATCTTGTCGCCGCTGGAGCTGCCGTGAGTTCGGAGATCGAACATCAGCGCGCCGAACCCCTGCTCGTGCAGCCGCGCAGCGAGATCGGTGAGGCCGTCGCCGGTCCTGACCGAGCCGATGCCGTGAACGAATATGATAACGGGCTGCTCGGCCATCGGCGGCACGTACCAACCGTCGAGGGTGACGTCTCCGCGCCGTGACTCGAACTTGATCGTCTCGTAGTCGACCCCGTACGCTTCGAGGTTGTCCTCTTGTTCGTTTCGTTCGGCCTTGGTCACGCCCGATGCGATGAGATAGGAGATGTCCAAGTACACACGGCGAGAAGCAACAAAACGGCGGGAGCATCGATGCGGACGATTCGTCTCAGGTTGTGTCTCCATTGGTCGATATGGCGCCCGCCACACCTCGAGAATGGTCATGCGCCGGACCCATATCACTAGCGGGCAAGATGGGTTAGAATTTCCGATGCCGGTTGCCAGCGGCAGTATCTCACAGGCAAGGCGCGACGAACAAAAGCCGGCTGTGATTTCGCACGGATGGGTTATCACTCAAGACCACGTGTGTCCGAATGGCGATCTTTGGTGAGCGAACAAAGGAATATCTTATGACGATGTTGGCGGTAGTGCCGACTCAATTGGAGCTGGATTCGTTCCTGGAAGCTTTGGCGGCAATGGGACTCGGAGGCCAACCTACTGCGCTGGGTCGCCTGGAAGGCAACGCCTACTTCGACGGCCGGCTCACGGTCGGCAAAGGCGGTCTTGGCAAGGCGCAGTTCGGCGTCCAGACGCAGCACTTGATCCACGCGATTCCGGATGTCTCCGTCGTGCTGTGCGTCGGCACATCGGGCGGGCTCGACACGAACCTGGCGATCGGCGATGTCGTGGTCGCAACGCGGACGGTTGAACACGATTTCAACCGCATGCTCCGATCCACTCCACTTCCTAGCTTCGACGGAGACCCCGCGTATCTGAGCGCCATCGGATCGGCCGGGTCGCTTGCCGCGATGCCGTTTGATATCCACTTCGGACCCGTGGCGTCCGGCGACGAGGGCATCATGGGTGTTGAGCGTGCCAATGAGATCGTCGACGCGACGGGCGCAGTCGCGGTCGCGTGGGAGGGCGCCGGTGGAGCGCGGGCGTGCGAATTCTCTGGCGTTCCATTCGTCGAGATCCGCGGCATCAGCGACCTTGCCGACGAATCATCCAACACCGACTTCTACGAGAACCTTCCCTTCGCCATGAAGAATCTCGCGTTGCTCGTGAAAGAGCTCGTCGACATCGAGCCAATGATGGCGTCGGTACCCGAGTAAAAGATTCATCGGTTGTTTGGCGAAAACCGACAACGGCAAGAAGACGGGTTACCGGGCCGGCTTTGAAGCCCGAGCCCGCCGGCCCACGTGGTGCTCTGGCCCTTGTGGCGATAAACAGATTAGGTTGCGCGAATAATATGTGTCATTCAGAGGCCGCAGCCGAAGAATCTGGTCACTGAACACGCACTGTTACCGCACGACGCACAAGCGTACTCTCCGAGAGCTCGATGATCGCGCAATACACTGCGGAAGAAGAGCACCTGCTCGACCTCCCGTCCGGTGCATCTGTCGCCTATCAAATCGGACGACGCACAAGCGTACTCTCCGAGAGCTCGTTGATCGCGCAATACACGGCGGAAGAGGAGCGCCTGCTCGATCTTTCGTATGGAGCAAATGCCGGACTGACTCGATAAAAGAAGTGACATCGCTGCCTACGCATCGGGTCTAAAAGGGCAACCGAGAGATGTAGTGCATCTCAGTCTATGCAGCATCAATCGGCCTAGCCATCAGGAATCGATGATACGCGTACAGATGGCGACCAGGTTGGCAAACGACTCGAAGTGTGCCCTGTCCTTGCCGAAAACTGCTCGAGTCGTTTCGCCTCGCATCTCGAGCACGGCGACAGTCCGATGTTCGATGACATGTCGATGTCTTCCCGCCTCGCCAATGCCGTCGATTCGAGCCCAAATACTCCGGGTAGCGCCAGTTGCACTCCCCCGAACGGACTACCGTCCTCGATAAAACGGTCGACCACTGCGTCGACCGTTTTATCGTGGCGAGATCGGTCGGGGTGATGGTGATCGGCGCCGTGCTCGATGATAGCGTCCAAGTGTAGCCAAATCGAAAGACGCGCACGGATCGCATCATATGGGGCAGCGAGCCTGGAGGTTATGCCATGTCGACTAACGAGGATCGGAACCAACCCATACGACGGCTTTTTGGAAGCCGGCTGAGGCGAGCCGCGGCACTGACGTTGATCGGATCGTTGGCGGCGATATCGATGGTCGCTTGCGGTCGTCCGTTGGGATTTCGATTGGAGGCGGCGCCACGGAAACCAAGGCGGACATGTTCGGCGTTGGGTCGAATCCGGTTGTGAACACCGATATCGGGAACGGCGACGTGGAATTGATTCTTGGACCCGCCGACAGCATCACGGTGACCGCCGAGTTGCGGAAGCCGGAAAGCATCGAATACAGCGCGACTCGGGACGGCAACACGATTACCGTCATCGCGAAGACCAAGAACAACAGCCGCGCGGACGAGACGATTACAGTTCCCGCGGACACCACGTTCTCGTTGTCAACCGGCAGCGGCGACGTTGACGTGCCTGCGGTGAACGCGTCAGGAAGCGTGAACTCGGGCAGCGGATCGCTAACGCTGGTGAACACCGGAGGCGACGTTACGGGCAGCACCGGCAGCGGCGATGTCGATGCGCGTGACTTGGAGGGCAGCTTCGGGCTGAGCTCTGGCAGCGGCGACGTCGATTTCAAAGGCGAGCTGGCTCAAGGCAGCGAGAATAAGTTCTCGTCAGGCAGCGGATCTGTAACGGCGCAATTGACCGGTACACCGAGCGTCGATCTCGACCTCAAGATCGAACAAGAAGGGAAAATTCGGGTCGAGCTTTCCGAGACGGTGGTCGAAAATACAGAGCATCGGTTCGCCGGAACCGTGGGGCCGGCGATGCGGCGTTGACCGTCCGTGTCGGCGACGGCGACATCGTCGTCGAGTAGTCGCGGCGAAAACTGAATCGAGTCTTTACTGGCGCGCGATTTGCGCCGCCAGTTTTGTTTAGCCCGATTGTCTCGGTTGGCGCCAAGTTAGCTATCTGCGGGATAGGCGGCCTACACCCCCTCAGCGTACGCCGAGTGGAACGTGTCGACGCCGGCGCGGAACGAATCCGGCGCCTCTCGCAAGATCACGACTGGGCTGGCGAACGTCGTGAAGCCGGCCTGGAACTCGCCGCTGATCGGGCGCAGTCGGTGTCCTCGGGACTCGAGTTCGGAGACGACGCTGGCGTCCAGCCTCGGGTCGATCAGGGTTTGCGCCAGGCTGCAATCGACGCGAGGCGAGTCGATCGCGGCTTGCGGTCCCATGCCAAAGTCCATGATCTTGACCAAAAGCTGCGTGACGCAGTTGGTGATCATGCGTCCGCCCGAAGCGCCGACCGCGAGCTTGACGCCGGAGCCGTCCATCGCGAGCATCGGGGTCATGTTGTTCAGCGGGAACTTGCCGGGCATGATCGAGTTCACGCGTCCCGGCACAGGGTCGTACCACATCATGCCGTTGTTCATCACCACGCCAGATCCCTTCGGGATGATTCCGGAGCCGAACCCGGACATGACAGTGTTCGTCAGCGAGACCGCGTTGCCGTCGGCGTCCATGGCGCACAAGTGTGTCGTCCCATTGTCGAGGGCCGGGGCGCTAGCCGCGAGCATCGACGTCGACTCGCGACCTTCTTCTCGCCACGGGTCACCTGGGGTGGCCCGGACGAGACTCGCCATGTCGATCTCCTGCTGACGGCGTGCGGTGTAATCGTCGGATACCAACCCATTCCACGGAACGTCGGCGAACTCGGGATCGGCGAGGTATTCGAATCGATCGGCGTACGCGAGCCGCGCGGACGATATGTAGGCGTGAAGCATGTCGACGCTGTTGTGCCCCATCGACGACACGTCGAAGCCTTCGAGCAGCTTCAGCGTCATCGCGCTGGTGATGCCGGCGCTCGCGTACGGAGGCACCCTGATTCGCAGACCGCGATAGTCGAATTCGAGGCCGCTGTCCCACACGAATGGCTTGTACTCGGCTAGGTCCCGCTCGGACAGGATTCCGCCGTTCGCCTGGATGTCGGCGACCAGCGCCTTGGCGAAATCGCCTTTGTAGTAGGCATCCGGTCCGTCTCGACCGATCGCCTCGAGGATGTTGGCGAGCTCAGGATTGCACACGCGCGCCTCGTTGAGGCCTCTCCGCACGGGCATCTGTCCGCCCGGCATCATGACGCGCCGGAGTTCGTCGTACTTGAAGAGCATTCCCGCTTGATTGCCTCGTGCGTAGAGGTTGTGCCATCCGAGAGAATAGCCTTCGCGCGCCAGCCGAACTGCCGGCGCCAAGACCTCGACGAGCGGCAGCTTGCCCAGGCGCGAGTGGGCCAGGCAGAGACCCGATACGGCCCCGGGGGTCGCGATGGAGCGGTAGCCCTCGATGTTGGCGTTGTCGGTCACCCCTGCCCAACCGAAACCGCCCACCGACTCTTCGCCGGTGAGCTCGTACATGTCCGGAGTCGCCGCCAACGGCCCGCGCATCGGGAAGCCGAACACGCCGCCCCGTGCGCCCACCTCGTATACGAGATATCCGCCCCCGCCGATTCCGCTGGATTCCGGTTCCACGACGCCAACAGCGAAGCACGCGGCAACGGCGGCATCGACAGCGTTGCCTCCGGCTCGGAGCATCTCGAGGCCGGCTTCAGTCGCGTAGACGTGTTTAGTGGCCACCATCCCGCCAGCGGCTCTGGCCTCGGTCTTGGTGACGGTCGTGACGGTGGGTGTACTCAATGTAGTCCTCCGGTGTCGAAACAAGGTTTTCGCCGGCATTGCGCCATCCGGCGGGCCAAGGATATCACCACCCCGACGACCGATCAACGCGAACGAGCGTGTCGGCAATCGCGTTTGAATTATCGGACGCTATCCGATGTGGTTGATATGAACATAGGCGACCACGGCCGGCTCCACGTCCTCATTGGCGCTCTGGTCTTTATGGCGATAAACGAAATAAGTAGCGCCGGACAATGTGTGTCATTCTGAGGCCGCAGCCGAAGAATCTTGGGCCGCGCAGGGAGACGTTGTTCGCATACGACCAGATCCTTCGCTGAGGCTCAGGATGGCGAAATGAGGCGCCGTTACTTGGAAGCTCGTCGAAAGGCCGCCCTCACTCAAGCGTCGCTTCAGCCGTTATGGTCACTAACCCGACACGTTGTGCTCAACGTTTCTTGCCGTGATGGATACCCCCGGAGGAAAGAAGCGTTTGGGTTGCTGTTTGGGTTGCTCGGGCGAAGCAGTGTGTTCAGCGACTAGATTCTTCGGCTGCGGCCTTTGAATGACAAATCTCGTTCCGCGCCACTTATTCTGTTTATCGCCACCAGGGCCAAGCCAGTTTTCATACTTTGTTACAGGAGTGGCAACCGCCGCGAGTCGTTCAGCGGACATTCCGAGAAAAGAAAAACGCCCGCTGCTCGCGGACGCTCGAGGCGATGCATCGGGTGGCTAGGAACACTTGTGAACTCTTTAGCAATGAACTCACCGCTCTTGCGAAGGGCCGCCCTTTTGTTTGCCGACGCCCTCTTATCGTGTCACGTCGCGCCATCTCAATCCGCCACTATATGGGAAGGTTGTGGCTGTCACCGCGACCGTGTCTATCGTATGGTGTGCATACAGACCCCACACTCTGGGAGCAGCACGATCGGCGCCGTCGATCGCGCACGATGCGTGACTATCAGGAGGTGTCGACGATGGATTCCGGTGACTCTCCTCGCGGAGGAACCAAGCACTTTCGGAACAAATTCTTCGACGCGCATGCGCCGATATACATGACCAACAATTTCACCAGGGGCACGCTGTGGGAGGTCGATTTCCTGGTCGAAGAACTCGCTCTTCGGCCGGGAGCACGAATTCTGGACGTCGGATGCGGGACTGGTCGCCATTTGATCGAACTCGCTCGCAGAGGTTACCGTGTCACCAATGTAGATTTATCTGGTGGCATGCTCCGGCAGGCGATGGCGTCGGCGGCCAGCCTCGACCAACGGCCGGACTGGGTGCGGGCGAACGCCACCCGATTCAGTCTTCGCCCGGTGCACGACGCCGCCATCTGCATATGCGAGGGCTCGCTTGGATTGCTCGCCACGGCGAAGATCCGGTCGAACACGATTCAGCGATTCTCGAGAACATCCACCGCACGTTGAAGCCCGGTTCGCCGTTTGTATTGACCGCTTTGACCGGCTACTGGACGATTCGGCAAATCACGCCCGAACAAATCGAGTCAGCTGAGTTCGATCCTGCCACGATGACGCAACGCATCACTGAGGAATTCGACATGCCCGGCGGACCCGTAGAAAGGTCATACCCTGAGCGGCTCTTCATCCCGCCGGAGCTGGTCGCCATCGTGGAAAGCGCAGGCTTCGACGTGCAACACGTCTGGCGCGGAAATGCGGCCCGATGGGAGCGTAAACCTCTGAACATGGACGAGATGGAGTTCATGATCGTCTCGTGAAGCCTAGGTTCCCAAGACTAGAAACACACGGGTCTGTCATGCACCGCGAGGGTCCAAGCGCATTGATAAATCTCCGGATATTTGGTAGTATTAATCAAGTCCCAAGGAACCAAGCCACATGCTTCTGGCATGAGAGCCGACGCGGCCCACCCGCGGAGGCAGCGGGGCGATGAGCAGATAGGCGAAGTCCCTTGGGGCGTTCTTGTGTCTGACATAATTCATTGCCATGCGGACCTGGCCGGTAAGGCGATGGCGTCCCGTTGCTTACTTCGGGGCGCGTTTGATCGCTCGTCGGCCCCCTACCCGCCCTCGGGCCGCAGCACTCCAATGAACGGCAGGTTCCGGTACTTCTCCTGATAGTCCAGTCCGTACCCCACCAGGAACTCGTCCGGGACCTCGAAGCCCACGTACTTTATCGGCACGTCCACGATGCGACGGGCTCGTTTGTCCAGGAGCGTGCACACCTCGACCGACGCCGCCCCTTTTGACCGTAGATGGCCCAACAGGTAGTTCAGCGTCATGCCGGTGTCGACGATGTCCTCGACCAAAACGACGTCGTGGCCGTACAGGTCGATGTCCAAGTCCTTCGTGATCCGGAGACCGGCGCCGTCGGCTCCGCGATAGTGCGAGATCGACATGAAGTCCATCATGACGGGCAGCGTGATCTTTCGCATCAGGTCCGCCATGAAGCACACCATGCCTCGCTGCACACCGACCAGGACCGGCTGCTTTTGAGCGTAGTCTTTCGACAGCGCTTTGCCGAGCTCGTCAACCTTCTGCTGGACTTGCCCGTCGGATAGAAGAACCTTGTTGATTCCCGGGACGCCAGACTCGGCCAACGGTCCGAATCCGAATTTGGCCAGCAGCCGGTGGAAGTCTTTCCTGTAGAGCAGCCGAATGTTGATATCCGGATATATCTCTCGAATCCGTCTGATCTTCCGGTTCTTCTGCGTGACCAGGCTCTGCTTCATCGTGGTCAATTCGAGGTACAGGTCGAGGTCGTGCAGGTAGAAATCGGGCGTCAGCATTTCCGCGATCGCGTCGCCGTCCCAACGAAGCGGGAACGAGTACGGTTCGTACGACCATCGCAATCCGTAGAAGTCCAATATCTGCGCGAATTCCTTTTCAGACGGATGGGCGAATTTCGGTGGTGAATCGGAAGCGGCAGTTGGCACCGACTCGAACCTGGGCCTAGCTTCCTGTTGGGTCATACAATCGTCTCCCGGGAGTCGTGAGTCGCCTTGAGCTGTTGTTCGAGGCAATTTTAGCATAGGGCACGATGCAGCCAGTCATAAACCGGACGGCAGTATTGGCCCTCTCAAACGAAATTTCCGAGTTGCAGGGTTCGTCGAACTTGCTATTATTGAGGCTGTGGTCTAGATTACCAGCCAATCTGCAACGGCTGCGTTGCGAACGTGGAGGATAGGATGACAGGCGCTAATTTGACTTCAGCGATATTGGAATTCGACGAAGAGTCGGAGATAGCCGAGGAGTACCTGCGAAGAGGTTGGACGGACGGCTTGCCCATCACGCCGCCGACGCCCGATCGCGTGCTGGCATGTCTGGCCGCCGCCGGTCGATCGCCGTCCGAGATCGTGGGAACCGAGCCGACCAAGGGCCGCGTGATCACGGCGGAGAAGATCGCCGTCAACGCGGTCATGGCCGGTTGTCTGCCCGAGTACTTTCCGGTCATCGTGACCGCCGTCGAAGCCATGTGCGAGCCGGAGTTCAACCTCCACGCCATCACGGCGTCGACGATGGGCGCCGCCGTGCTCACTGTGGTCAGCGGTCCCATCGCGAAAGAGATCGGCATCAATTCGGGCGTGAGCGTGTTCGGTCCCGGGCATCGGGCCAACGCGACGATCGGTCGAGCGATCAGGCTCATCATCATCAACGCCACGGGCTCGTCTTCCGGTGAAATCGACAAGGCGACGCTCGGGCATCCGGGCAAGTTCTCTTGGTGCATGGCCGAAGCGGACGACGTCAATCCGTGGGAGCCCATGCACGCGACTCGCGGCTTCGATGCCGGCGACAGCACCGTGTCGATATTCGCAGCGTTGTCGGGCACTCAAGTTGCCAACCATCACGCACAGGCGCCGGAGGAGATTCTGGTAAGTTTCCGAGACGCGATGTTCTCGGTGGGTCCGACGCAAAACGAGCTCGTCGCCGTGTTGTGCCCGGAGCACATCGGCAACATCAAAGCGGCGGGCTGGTCGAAGGCCCAGGTGCGACAGTTCTTGTTCGAAACGTCCCAGCGGTCTGACGCGGACTGGCGCGCAGCCGGCGAGGTCGTGCCGCCCAACACCGATGGATCGTCAAGGATGGTTCCGGTGGCGTCCGAGCTGGACAACATCACGATATTGGTGGCCGGCGGTGCGGCTGGCGCGTTTTCGAGTATAATACCGCTGTGGGGCGCAGGCGCCGGCTCTCAGTCGGTGACCAAGAGGGTCCAGGGATAACCAAGGGGTGAAAGGTCTCGCGACCGAAAGGGAGGTTCGTTTATGGTAATCGCAACCAAGTTGGGAGTGCTCGACCCTACGGTGCAGCCGATACCTGCTCACGCGGTCGTTGCCGAGCGCCCGACCACGCTGGACGGCAAAGTCGTCGGCTTGTTGGCCAACGGCAAACTCAATTCGGAAAAGTTGCTGACCGCGATCAGTGAAGTGCTGGCAGACAGCTACAGCTTCAAAACCGTCGTCGAGCGCAACAAGGGCAACGCCTCGCGACCGTGTCCCGCTCCGATCATCGAGGAGATGGCGAAGGAGTGTGACGTAATCATTACCGCATCGGGCGATTGAGGGTCCTGCTCGTCGTGCAGTGTGCACGACGGAATCACCTTCGAGCGCAAAGGCTTCCCGACGGCAGTGATTTGCACCGAGCCATTCGTTAACAGTGCCGAGGCCATGGCGAAGCTTGGCGGAATCCCAGACTACCCGTACGTGGTGCTTCCGCACCCTCTGGGCAGCCTGGACGCCGACGGCCTTCGAGAAAGGGCCACCCAAGCTGCTCCTGAGGTCCTCGGGATACTGCTGACTCAGGGCTAAACGAGCCAATTCGGAGACTCAAAAAGGGACGGTCGCGAGACC
>Ga0187833_10002564_pt1 | contig 19334 bp, 19 predicted proteins | sample ETNtaG_37_FD_167968 | JGI IMG/M metagenome (GOLD analysis project Ga0187833, IMG submission 167968) | Marine microbial and viral communities from oxygen minimum zone, Eastern Pacific Ocean - ETNP2014_SV_400_PacBio MetaG (Illumina Assembly) | ecosystem: Environmental > Aquatic > Marine > Hypoxic...
AGCATTGACTATAAACAGAGTAAGGATGGCTCTTATCAGGTTTGGACACGGGGTGGTAAAAAAATGGTTGAATTAGATCCCGTGTCCTGGGCTCTTGAAGGTGAAAAAAGAGGTGCTGGAGAATTATTGCTTACCTCTATTGACTGTGATGGAACAAGGTCGGGTATGGACACAGAATTAACCGCTGTAGTTGCCAATCAAGTGAGTATCCCTGTGATAACATCTGGGGGGTGCGGGCTGGCATCTCATTTTATTGACGGTTTTCTACAAGGCAAGGCCGATGGAGTCTCGGCTGGGACCTATTTTTGTTTTAAGGACGAAAACCCAATGCAGACTCGTTCTCAGATCAAGAATGCCGGAATTCCTATTCGTTTGCATACTTGATGCTACTGTACTATGGAGATTACAATATAGAAATCCAAGTGCATAGTTAGGTTTGAAGGGCCGTGAAAATTTGCTAGCAAAGGAGTATGGCTGATGATAGTTGTTGTCGATTATGGCATGGGAAATCTTAAATCTGTGTTAAAAGCGGTTGAATATCTTGGTTATGAGGGGATTATTTCTGATAATGCCCTTGATATACAAGCTGCAGACAAGCTCATTCTACCTGGTGTAGGAGCTTTTCCTGATGCCATGAAGAATTTAATCAAGCTAGACCTTAAAAATCTGCTCACTCAGGAGGTAATGAAAAAAGGAAAACCAGTCCTGGGCATTTGCCTAGGTGCTCAACTCATTGCAAAGGAGAGCTTTGAGGGAGGAAGAACTCAGGGGCTAGGATGGGTGGAAGCAATAGTTAAACCGTTCAATCATAATGATCACTCTCTGAAGTCTATACACACGGGCTGGAATAATGTCAAGTTTAGGAAGTCTTCATCGCTTTTAACAAACATCAAGGACAATACGGCATTCTATTTTGTCCATGGGTACTATTTAGACTGTGCGGATGACTCAATTGTGCTGACAACTTCTCAATATGGTAATCAGTTTGCCTCGTCTTTACAGGTAGAGAATATCTATGCAACTCAATTTCATCCAGAGAAGAGTCAGAAGGCGGGCCTCACTTTGCTTGAAAATTTTCTTGAGGTTTAGCCGTGCTCAAACGTATTATTCCAATATTACTTCTGCGGGACGGGAGATGTGTGAAAGGTGTTCAATTCTCTCAAAACTTTCGGGATACTGGTAATCCGGTCTCCGCTGCAAAGGTCTATGATGCACAAAAGGCAGATGAACTCATTTTTCTTGATGTAAACACCAAGAAGGAAGGGACAAAACTCCTTTATGAGATTATAACGGAAGTTGCCGAACAGTGTTTTATGCCAATAACTGTTGGTGGAGGTATAAGGACACTCGAGCAAGTGAGAACTCTCTTCAGGGTCGGTGCCGATAAGATTTCGCTCAATACAGGTGCGGTAAGGACGCCCAGGCTTGTTGCAGACGCATCAAAATACTATGGTTCCCAGTCCATTGTCGTCTCTATTGATGTTAAAAAGAATGGAGACTCCTATGAGGTTTATACCGAGAATGCAACCAAAAAAACGGGTATGAAACCTTGCTTTTGGGCCAAAGAGGCTGTAAGACTCGGGGCTGGTGAGTTGCTCATCACATCAATAGATAGAGAAGGGACCATGAAAGGATACGATCTTAAATTGATGAGTGAGCTGACAAAAAAAGTCAATGTTCCGGTCATTGCTAATGGGGGTTGCGGTAAGCTCCACCATTTGAAGGAGGTTTTTCTCAACGCTGAAGTACAGGCTGTTGCAGTATCCAGTATGTTTCACTTTACTGACCAGAGCACTATCAAAGCAAGGTCCTATTTGAAGGTTGAAGGCATTGATGTCAGACCTATTATTTAAATTGCAAATATGAAGATTACCATACAGGGGAAAAGGCTTCCCACCATTGAGACTCAACGGCTCATGTTAAAGGAAATATCTGTTGTTGATATCTCTGAAGATTACATTACATGGCTCAATAACCCTGAAACCACCAAGTATCTTGAAATTAGGTTTTCACCGCAAAGCCGTGAGGCAGTGGAGGCATACGTTTTGGCAAAGCTGGCAGATACGGTCTACACCAAGCATTTCGGGGTTTATGACCGGAACGGTGAGCGGTTGGTGGGAACCGTTACCCTGCCCCATATTGATTGGAATCATTCCTTTGCCGACATCTCGTTTGTTGTCGGTCACCCAGAAGCGCAGGGACATGGGTATGCAACGGAAGCTGTTCACGGTGTCTGCTACTACATGTTTGTTGAGTGCGGTTTAAGAAAAGTATGTGGTGGGTACTACCATGTACATGAGGCCTCGGCCCGGGTTTTCGCAAAGAATGGATTTACAGTGGAAGGTAGAGTTAAAAAGAAGTACGTCATCGATGACAACCAGTACGCAGACCACATTCTGGCCGGCCTTCTGGCTGATGAGTACAAAGCTGTGGAGAGGTATCTTGGTCAGCTGCCGCCTGTCATGACAATGCAGGACCTGTAATATCATTTTGTAATTTGGGAGCCAGGAGCGAGGGCCTGAAGCCAGCACAAGAACTGATACTTTCCCGACATTGAATAATGCCCCCCCTGTCTTCTGTATAACAATATTTCCTTCTCCCGATAGTGTAACGACAGCATATCCAGAAAATGAAGTGTAACCCAAAGAAATAGTATTATGGCTCATTTAGTTGCAGTAATAGATTATGGATCAGGAAACGTGCAGTCCGTAGTCAATGCCTTTAAGGCAATTGACTGTCCGGTCATCGCCAGCAAGGACTGGCAGGAGCTGCAAGGTGCCAGCCATTTGGTTTTGCCAGGGGTCGGCGCTTTTGCTCATTGCATGGAACAGCTTCGGAGCTTGGATTTAATTGATAGCTTAAATAGGGAGGTTTTGGAAAAAGGGAAGCCGTTTTTAGGCATCTGTGTCGGACACCAGCTCATGGCGAACCTGGGAAAGGAGTTTGGCAATCATGAAGGCATGGGATGGTTTGCAGGTGAGGTTGAAAGAATCGATAATCGGACATCGGGACTAAGGCTGCCCCATGTCGGTTGGAATAATGTTGAAGTGGCCATAACTGGTCCCCTCTACCGGAAGATGTCGGTAGAACCATGTTTTTATTTTGTCCATAGTTATCACTTTGTCCCTGAAGATGCTGGTGTTGTCAGCGGCCGCTGTGAATATAACGTCAAATTAACGGCCAGTATCCAGAAAGATAATATTTTCGGTGTTCAGTTTCATCCTGAAAAGAGCCAGTCGGAAGGGCTGCAACTTCTACACAATTTTGCCGAGGTAGAGTGAAAAATGCTGAAACACAGATTGATCCCATGTTTGCTGCTCAGAAAGGGAGTCCTTGTACAGAGTAAAGGTTTCAAAAGATACCAGGTGCTTGGCAACCCGACAACCGCAGTCAAACGACTCAGTGTGTGGGCATCGGATGAACTGATTTATCTTGATATCAGTCCGACGCCTGAGTATGACTTAAAACGGGACGATTTGAACCATACCAATCACTCGTCCCTGCTGGGAATTATAAGAGAGGTGGCTGAGCACTGTTTTATGCCTTTAACCTTTGGTGGTGGAATACGTGATATAGAGGAAATCCGAAGAAGGTTAGGTGTTGGAGCAGATAAGATAACTTTAAACACTATTGCTGTTAAAAAACCAGAGTTTATAACACAAGCGGCCGAAAAATTTGGGTCACAATGCATTGTTATTTCCATGGATGTTGCCAAAAATGACCAAGGTATGTGGGAAGTTAAAACTGGGCGTGGTAAAGAGTGGACAGGGCTTTTTCCGGTAAAGTGGGCCCAAGAAGTTGAACGTAGAGGAGCCGGGGAGATCTTGCTCAATTCAATTGACCGTGACGGCACCCAAAGCGGTTATGATATCGAACTTATACAAGAAGTTGTCAATGCCGTATCCATTCCAGTAATAGCAATTGGCGGTGTGGGAAAATGGGAAGACTTTACAAAAGCCTTGGTTGATGGAAAAGCATCTGCAGTTTCTGCTGCAAACATTTTTCACTATACTGAACAGAGCGTATTGAACGCAAAGAAGTATCTGTTTGACCAGGGATTGAACGTGCGTAATCCCGGTTTGTTGATTGATAAATTTCGAGATAAGTCCAGCGTTCATGATCCAACCTTGGCTTGGCGAAAATAATGAAGACACTATTAAGGAGCTGAATGCGATGGAATACTGTAGCCGGTGTGTTTATCCGGAAGTGGCGGTGAACCTCATTTTTGACGACGGCGGAGTCTGTAGTGCCTGTGTTGTCAGCGAAGAATTTGAGAAATTGAGTGATGATTTCTGGAAGGAGAGAAAAAAACGATTTGAAGAGCTGATTGAAACATACAGGGTCAAAGATCAATCAAACTATGATTGCATCATTCCTGTAAGTGGAGGAAAAGACAGCTATTATATTACTTACATGGTCAAAGAGGTGTATGGGCTAAACCCTTTACTCGTCACCTATCACGGTAACAATTACCTTGAAGAAGGCCAGAACAATCTCAACAATATGCGGAAAGCATTTGGAGTTGACCACCTGGTTTTTGGGCCATCCATTGATACCCTCATTAAACTCAATAGATTATGTTTTAAAAAGCTTGGCGATATGAATTGGCATGCACACTGTGGAATCGAAACATACCCAATTCAAGTTGCTGTTAAGATGAATATCCCCCTTATAGTTTGGGGTGAAACGGCGTGGGATCTCTCAGGAATGCATTCCCCCGATGATTATGTTGAGTTTTCTGCACGGTCCAGGCTTGAGCACAGCATGCGGGGGTATGACTGGTACAATATGATAGATGAGGATGAAGGCATTGAAGCAAAGCATCTGATGTGGGCTCGGTACCCCAGTGATGATGATATTGAGTCGGTGGGTGTTAGAGGGATTTACATAGGTAATTTTTTTAAATGGGACCCCAACTGGCATACTGCAAAAATGCAGGATAACTACGATTTTGAGATTTCAAGGCATCCTTTTGAGAGGACCTATCGTCGATTCTCAAACCTGGATGATATGCATGAAAATGGGATTCACGATTACCTGAAGTATATAAAATTTGGCTATGGAAGGGCTTCAGACCATGCTTCCAAAGACATAAGATCAGGCCATCTGACACGAGAAGAGGGCATTGCAATGGTCAAAAAATATGATCATGTCAAACCGCGGCGAGATCTTGATAGGTGGTTAGATTATGTGGGAATGACTGAAGAAGAATTTGATAACACATCAGATAGTTTCAGGGATCCACGGGTTTGGCGAAAAAACGATAATGGAACCTGGTCCAAGGAAAATATCTGGGATTAATAGTAATTTTTTATAGCTACCCGGTTTATTTGTTGAACAGCTACTTTACGGAGTAAAGGGTAGTTTTCAGCCTATGCTGAATAGTTACGAAAATGGAAAGTAGAAAATTATGAAAATTGCCGTTTGGGTGTCAGGGCTTATTGCCAAACCTTTGCTGCAATTTGTTGAAGAGATAAATGCAAGGGGTGTGGATGTCACTGTCATTTGTTCAACAAGTATAGAAAAGCAGCATGTTCGTAGAAAAGCTGCTGGCAGCATCAATGAAGTTGTCTCTGTTTACGATGTGTATGAAGAGTTCTGGAAAGAACGGGCGAGTATGGATATTGAACAAGTCCTTGCTGAAGCTGAGCGAAATGAAGCAAAGTATGATGTCTCGCTGATGGAAATGTTAAAGGCAGATCGTCATATGGCTAGAGGTTTTGTTAAAGGGGCCTGGTTCCCACGGTCACTCTTTAGTGAAAAACTGAACTACTGTGAATATCTGGATATAATAAACAGGATGCTGACTTTTTTTGAAGCATTTTTTGCAAGGCATCACGTCCAGGGTTTGCTCATGGAAGTTGCCTCTTTTCATGCAAAGGCTGCATGCGTTGTGGCAAAGTCTAAGGGGATTAAGGTAAGGATTCCTCACCCCTCACGCGTTGAAGACAGTTACTTCTTTTCTCATAATGAATTTATTGAATACCCGCGGCTGGATGAAAATTATCATCGTAATATTGAAAAAATACATGCAGATCCTGAGAAAAACCAGCCGAAATCAGCCGAGTCTTATCAACTGGCAGTGACCGAAATATCTGGTTACCTGGAATATAGAAGTCTGGTGGTTACCATTAAAAGTATTCTCCGTCAGATTTTGGTACACATATACCAAAAAGCTAAAGGCCTTAAAAAATATAGCCCATACTATCTCCGAGACAGGGTAAGGGCTGTATGGCTTTATCATTGGGGTATCAAGCAGGCAGATAAGCAACAGTATCTCCAAGTAGAACAATATACGCAGCAAAAGTACATTTTCTATCCTCTGCAATTAGAACCGGAGTCTGCAACGCTGGTTATGTCACCTGAATTTGACCATCAACTCTACCTTGTTCACCTGTTGGCCTCAAACCTTCCTGCTGGATGGGAATTGGTTATTAAAGAACATCCTCTAGCCTTAGGGACTCGTCCTGTGGGGTTTATGGAAAGCCTTATCGCATATCCCAATGTTCAGTTTGCCAGTCCATTTGACAGTGCAAAAAAATGGTTTTTAAACAGCCAGGCCGTGGCCATCATTACGGGAACAGTAGGATTTGAGGCTGCCTTTGATGGAATACCTGTAATAAGTTTCGGTAAGCATAATTTTATAACCATGCTGGATTATGTTTTTGAAGTCGATTCACATGATTCAGTTAAAAAAGCTATGGGGCAGTTAAGCAAACAATTGATTCCAGATGAAAAAGAACGAAAGCTTCAAGGGTACGCTTTGGAGGAAGCCCTGAAACAACAGTCTTTTCCTTTGGATGCTGGGAGTTTTTATGCAAAGAAAGGCGAGGTGAAGGCAGAAGAGATGGAAATTTTTGTGGATCAATTAATAGCAAGTTTGGATCAGGCTCTTTAGAAACTTTGCCGGAGAATTTATATGTCAACGAAGTTAGACAAGCAGCAGAATAAAGAGTTCATAAGAAAGCGAGTAAACTCTGAATTGGCTTATCATAAGGATCGTTCGGACACCCTTGTATTGAACCCACCGCCACCTAAAACAATGATGGTAGATCTCTCCAATGGATGCAACCATCAATGTATATTTTGTATGAATCGTTCCATGACACGAAAGGTTAAGCGTATGAAACCTGCCTTGTTCAGCAGGATAATTGATCAGGCAAAAACGTTTGGTGTCAAAGAGCTGGGACTCTATGCAACAGGAGAACCTTTTATGCACACGGACCTGGAGCAATTTGTTGAGGAAGCTAAGCAAAAAGGGTTTCGTTATGTATATATATCCACCAACGGTGGCCTTGCAACACCTGCCCGTTTAAAAGCAGTGATTGATGCCGGGCTAGACTCAATTAAATTTTCTATAAATGCAGGGAGCCGGGAAACATACAGTTTAGTTCATGGAACAGATGATTGGGATAAAGTCGTTGAAAATGTACAATTTATTTCAAATTACCGGGCTGACAATAATTTGAAATTCACTATATTTGTCTCGTCAATTGTGACGAAAAAGACAGCTCATGAGCAGGAAACTATTGAGCAGACACTGTCTGATTTTGTGGACGAAATTATATTTGTGAACTGCGATTCTCAGCAGGGGCAGATGCTTGCCAATGACGGAGCGCTTTTTGACGAGCCGAGCAAGGTTAGCTGTTGCAGTCTTCCCTTTAATCGACTGCATGTTACCAGCGAAGGCTATTTGACCCTGTGCTGTGTTGATTACCAGAATTACCTTGCCGTAGCAGACTTAAATGTTGAGGAGCTTCATAAGGCGTGGAACAATAAGCATTATGTAGAAATGAGAAAAAAGCACATGGGAAACACTTTGGACGGGACATTATGTGGAAATTGCCTGAGTAATCGCGGGGATGACATTGAGCCGGCTCGCCATGATTTGGCAACCTCCTTTGATTTTTCAGCATTTTATAAGAGTTCAAGAGGTGAGATGAAGCAAGAGATAGAAAAACGAAAGAAAGAGGGGAAGGAGTAATTTTTTGGAATCTATAGCAATCATTCCAGCAAGAAAGGGGTCAAAAAGGGTTCCCGGCAAAAATAAAAGCCTGTTTAAGGGGAAGTCTCTTGTTGCTCATACAATTGAGCAGGCGTTGGACACGGGAATATTTGACAGCATTTTTGTCAGCAGCGATGATCCGGATGTCATTCAACATGCAGAGAAATATGAAGTGACAGTTCTTAAAAGAGAACTAGACCTTTCCGGCGATAACGCCACCTTGCTGAATGTGATCAGAGACCTAATCAAAAAACAGTTAATTCCGCCGGAAACCTGTGTCGGGCTGCTTCTGGTTACTGCGCCATTGCGGGCGGTCGAGGATCTGAAGAATGCCTATAAACTGTTTGTCGATTCTGACCGCAAGCAAGCCGTGGTCAGTGTCTGCAGCAACTTGAACCCAATCGATCTGTCATGGTCGCTCAATGAGGAACACCTTGAACCTGTTTTTCCGGAAGGGTACCATCAGAATATCTCCAAACATTTTCGAAAGAAATCGTACTATTTCAACGATGCCTGTATTTTTGATAATGCTGAAAACTTTTTGAAAGATGGACGGAATCTTTTCGGTCAAAGCCCACTACCGTATATTATGCCCCATGAAAGAAGCATCTTTATCGATTTTCAGTTTCAGTTGGAGTTGATTCAACTGCTGGGAGGAAAAAGTGGAGGTGCCTTGTGAGTATATTGAATATTGTCCCTGCTGATATATTTGCCATAAAAATGATGGGGGTAAAGTCATGGCAGGAAATATATTACTGGCCGGTTTCCGATATAGCTTTTTTTGGCTTGCTTGATGAAATGTGGACAGCATTTGATGATTTCTATCAAGAAGCAGATGAAGTTGTACAAGATCTTCTCCTTGCAGATTCAAAATTCATTTCCCTTCTTGCACACTACTTACATCTGCAAGCGGTGAATACTATCTGTGTTAAAGAAGGGAAGAAAATGGCTGTAGGGCAACTTTCACGACCGTTAGTTGATCCTGACTGGGAGGCCCTTGCCAGTGTTTATGATTGGAAAGGAGGTTCTGTTGAGATGTTTAAGTTTCAATTGCGACGTATAGCAAAGCGGTTGAAATTCAACAAACATTTGACGGTAAATAAAAATATCAGTGGTTTTTTAAATCATTCGGATGTCTGGAGCATTGGGAGTTTTTGTCACCTTAAGAGCGACTATACCAAGAAATACAAAATATATTGTGATCACCCGTATGTGGCAACTATATTGCCCAAAAAAATACAAAAACTTGAGCGGCTATCATCAGATTTTTTAGAAAACAAGGTCGGTGATTTTTTTGAGAAAATAGCGGTTTTTTGCCTGAAGGAGTTTTTGCTTGAATTTGATTCCAGTTTAATAAGTAAGTGTTGGTTGCAGAGGCTCGAGTCCCTTGAGAATATTTACAGGCATGTGCGCAATATACAGTCTCCTCCCAAAATGCTGTTGTTCTCTGAAGTTGGAAAACCAATACATAAGATTATTGCCCTCGCATTAAAGTCAAAAGGAACCAGGATTATTGGCTTCCACCATGGAAACGATATTGGAAATATGTACAGAAGAATGCCGAGCTATAATGAGTATTCTGCTTGTGACATCTTTGTCTGTCCGACAAAGAAAACCGAAGAATTTAAAAAAAATGAACATTATTCAAGCAGAATTAGCAGGCACCGGAAAACAGAATTTGAATCTATTGAAACGAGCTATTATAAAGATATTCATGAACAGTGTGGAAAAGGGCCGTTTCCTGGCAGAGTAAGGAAAGTAATGATTGTTGGTTACCCCATGAATATTTATAGGTACCAATACAGTTGTGGAGACTTTTTCCTTTTCCAACTGGACTTAGAATTACGTCTAGCAAGAATGTTAAAGAAAAGTGGGCATGAAGTAATTTACAAAGCCCATCCAGCAACAAAAGATGAAGTAAAAGGAATATTTGACGGTATTGTAGATAACATTATTTTCGATCCTTTTGAAACCGTTTTCAAAAGTACAGATTCATTTGTTTTCGGAAACTCAATGTCGACAACATTTGGATTTGCAATAGGCACAACTAAACCTATCTATTTAATAGATATAAAGGGGACAAAGTGGAACCAGGAAGCGTATGACCTCCTTAAGAAGAGGTGTGTTATGGTGCCGGCACAATTTGACCATCAGAACAGGATTCAGTTTGATGAAGAGTTATTAGCCAGTAAGCTCTCAGCCCCGGCAGAGCCCCCGAATTTTGAGTATTTGGAAAGATTTATGTTTCCTTTAAATTGACCATCAGATAAGCAGAAAACAGTAATTTGTTGATGTGATTTCAATAATAACCAGGACGAACTATGGCGCAAACAACTAAAGAAAAAAAACAAGCATCAGTAATGATGGAGCACCTTATTAAGATATCTCCCTTGCATAGGATGATAGTTTCCCCCGGGCTAGATGAAACTTTCAGTGTTATTAAAGAGAAATATCCTGAAATGACAATTCACGAATATCCAACTGGTCTTGAAATTGAGGATTGGATTATTCCACAGAGTTGGGAGGTGAAACATGGACATCTTAAGTCTAAGAATGGAAATGTGATTGGATCTACAGATGAAAATCACCTTTTTGTAGTCCCTTATAGTGAAGAAGTTGAAGGCTGGTTTACTAAAGAGGAGATCGGAAAGCATCTGTCTACTCGTAAAGACATGCCTGAGGAGTACGCTCTTGAATTGCGCAATGCTTATGATTATAGAGTTTCAGACTGGGGGATCTCTCTTCCACATAATAGATGGGAAAATCTAAAGTCGGACCAAAAATATCACGTTTCTATAGAAGTAAACAACAATCCTGGGAAAATGAAAGTGGCAGAATATTTTCGTCCTGGTAAAAAAAAGGAGACAATTTGTTTTTGTGCACACATTGACGAACTGTGCAATGATGATTTAAGCGGGTGTGTTGTTGCCATGGAACTGATACCATTTCTGGACAATTTACGTGATCCTCTCTATTCATATCAGGTATTGATTGTTCCTGAAATGTTTGGAATGCTTTACTATATCGGGCACAATAAGGATCGGGTCGCTAACATGACGGGTATGGTACAACTCGAATCGTTGGGAGCGGGGAAAACACTGTGTCTTAAAAAGTCGTTGGTAGAGGATAGCCTAGTTGAAAGGGTTCTTCGAATGGCGATAACAAGCGAGAATGTGCCATTTGAAGAGATGAAATTCTTTGAGGGTTATGGTAACGATGAACGCGTTATCGCATGGCCGACTCTGAATATACCCGGAGTCGCCTTACAAAGGTATCCATTTCCGGAATATCACACAAGCGCTGATACAGTGGACATAATTCAGGAAGATCTGTTGGTAGAAGCTCTGCAAATATCAGAAAAAGTTGTAGAAATACTCGAGGAAAATATTGTCTACCGATACACGAATACCCTGCAACCATGGCTAACAAAACATGGACTTTATTATGATTGCCATAAAGAGCCTGAAAGATTCCAAAAATTTGCGAACACAATCCTTTTTCACATTAATGGAAAACGTTCTGTACTTGACCTGGCTGGTTTGGCTGATGTTGATATCTTTGATGTATCTCAGTATTTAAAACGTTTTTTGGAACAGGGGCTTGTCCAAAAGGTCGAATAATATCTTAGCGGTTAAATGATTCAGAATACATTCTCACGATTTATTCCCAGGTTCATCGCTGCTTTTCGAAAACATGTCATGGAACCATGAGAATTATATTTTTTCTGAGTTGGTTCTTTTTTATTCAATAAATTATTTAAAGTTCTTTATAGGAGGAAGTTATTCATGAAGGAATGTACAAAATTTTGTCATCCTGAGACACATGATGGGATTACATTTGATGAGGGAGGAGTTTGCGCCGTTTGCAATCAAAATAAGCTTAAAAAGGAAAAAATTGATTGGGAGCAGCGGAAGGAATGGCTTAGAGAATTATGTGATAAATATCGAGGGAAGTACGCATATGACTGTGTCGTCCCCTATAGTGGAGGAAAGGATAGCACGTATACCCTTTTGTACTTGATGAAAGAGATGAATATGAAACCACTCGTGGTTTCATTTGACCACGGTTTTTATCGTCCGCTTCACCTGGAAAACCGAGAGAGAACATTTAAAAAGATGGGAGTCGACTTTATAGGATTCAAAGCAAGCTGGAAAATCGTACGAGAAACGATGCTTGAGTCTTTAAAGAGGAAAGGTGATTTTTGCTGGCATTGCCATTGTGGCATTGGCGCGGGGACAATGCAGGTGGCAATTAGATGGGGGATACCTTTGGTTTTCTGGGGGCAGCCAGAATCAGAATATGGTTGTCAGGGCTACACCTACGAAGAAATTGAAGTGGTAGACGAGGAGCAATTCAATAGATATAAACACCTCGGTATACCCGCCGAGGATATGGTTGGAATGCTTCCTGGGTGGGTGAAATTGCGAGACTTGGCGACGTTCATGTACCCAAAGTATGATGAATGGAAAAAAGTGGGAGTTGTGTCTGTCCGCTTGGGTAGCTATATCCCTTGGGACCCCCGTGCGATGGCTGGTGTGATCCGAGATGAGTTAGGATGGGAATTCACCACAGTGGAAGGTATACCCGAGGAGTATGGGTGGGAAAAGGTGGAATGCATGTTCCAAGGGATTCGTGATTATCTGAAATTTATAAAGCGTGGATTCGGAAGAACAAATCATTTGGTATCAATCGATATTCGGGAAGGCCGTAAAAGTAGGGAAGAAGGGAAAAAACTCATAGCACAATATGACGGAAAACGACCAGCCAGCTTAGATTTATTCTTGCAATTATTGGGTCTCTCAGAGGATGAGTTTATGGATATTACAATGAAGCATTGTGTAGCTCCTTACAAACATGATCCCAGTCAAGTAGAGAGGGCTGAACCCCTTTGGGATCAGCATATGTGGGGGGGAATGCTTGCCGCTTTCACAAAGGAATAGAACTGTCTGGGGATGCATATTGTAGAGTAAGCCGCCCACACTTATGAAAACTCATTAGATTAAATTTCAAGATACGATAAATAGAGAACAAAAAAATAAAGGTACTTTGAATGAAAAATATTTGGAAAACTTGGCAGGAGCTAAATAAATTAACAATAGGTAAAAAAGTTGTATTTTTTGGGAAATCTGAGGATTGGGCTGTGAAAACATTGAGGGCTATTTCTTTCCCGATAGAATACATCATAGACAATAATACCACTCTACAGGGAACGACTTTTCATGAGTTGAAAATCTATTCCCCAAATAAATTAAAGGAAGTAAATAAAGATGACATTTTTATCATATTGACGTCTGGGGGGTATGAGAGCATTATACCTCAGTTGACTGAATATGGTTTTGAAGCAGGGAAGCATTTTTGTTGTACCCCTGTGATGAACAATCTGAAGATCATTAGTGACATTCATAATCACCAACAAAAAGTTCTGATCAGTTCTCCGGACCATGCCATCTATGACGTGATAGATGGGAAAAGAGGAGGGGGATTGTACCTGTATGATCTTCAAGCACAGGATTATGAGAGAGTCTTTTCTGGCTGTTTCCACCAAATTGCAGAGACTGAAGACAATTTTTATATTATTCATGAAATGGATGGAGTTCATATTTTTGACTATAATTTCAAATTGCTCGAAAAGTTTGCTATACCTGAAGGATCTAAGGGGCATGGGATAGCATACCATAAAGAGCGCAACTTGATTTTTGTGGCATGTTCTGGCCTTGATATGGTTACTGTGCATGACGGTAATACTGGCAAAATAGTTGAAAAAATACAGATGTCCGGCAAATATGATCGTTTGCAGTTAGAACAACACCATATTAATGATCTTGCTATTAGCGGAGATAGCCTATTTGTCTCATGTTTTTCCGTTGGGGGGCATTGCCCAAAAGGGGTTTACGACGGTGGAATCATAGAGTTTAATATTGAGAATCCCGAGCAAAAACATTTAGTCGTTAGAGATCTATGGATGCCTCATAGCCCACGTTTTATTGGAGGAGACCTATGTTTTGCGGAAAGTCAAAGAGGTCACCTTTATAAAACGAACACCAGTATAATAGGCTCCTTTCACGGGTTTACTCGTGGCATCGCTCATGATGGGCAGTATTTTTATGTTGGCCAAAGCGAAAATAGATATTTTGATAGATTAAAGGGTATTGCCAACAATATTTCGTTAAATGCCGGTTTTTATCTGTTCGATGAAGAAAGCAAGGCCGCTAAACTTTTTCCTATGCCTACCTTAAGGCAGATTCACGACTTGGTCATATTTAAAGAAAAAGGCGCTAAGAAGTAACTTTTCAAGGCCTGAGGATAGATTTTAAGTAAGGCATAGGCACTTATTGATTTTGTTTTTTGTCTTTGTTGGCGATTATTTACGACTTGCGAAGTATATTTTTTGCTTCTTTTTGTGCAACAATAATATCAGGTATATCTCAATACCTGGAGCCACCGTCGAATGATAGGCTTTAATCTGTTGAGATGCCTTTTATCTCGTAAAAATAGAAAACGGTAGAAAAAATCGGAGATAGTTAAATGATGGGTATATCTGATACAGCAAGAATAAGCTATGGCAAGATAGATCATTTCCTATTAATAGGCGGTGGGTTTCTTTTAGGAGAATTTGCCGTGCATTTGAAAAAGAAAGGTTATCAGGTAAACGTTTTTGTTGCCAAAAGGCATGTAGATGAGGTCATTAGCGACGAAGGATTTTCATTTAAAGAACTACTTGAGAAAAACAAAATTGAGTACCATAGTCCTCGCGATATTAACGAGGATGAAGTTTTTATAGAAGCCGGAAACCGAGGCGGCATGGGGATAGGCTTCGGTGAGACATGGAGCTTTACAAAAAGAACAACAGAATTGTTCAATGGCCGGTTGCTTGATGTTATGGGAATTCGCCTACCTCAATATAGGGGAGGGGCACACTATACATGGCAAATTCTAAGAAAGAATAAAGTCGGAGCCTGTAACCTGCAACTGATTAATGAAGAAATGATTCAGGGGGAATATGACTCGGGAAAAATTGTCAAATCAGCAGAATATCTTTTTTCATCAAAAGCGAGAATACCCAAAGATTATTTTAAAGAAGCTATTGGCAATGAATTTGAATTCTTGAAAGAGTTTGTTGAAGAACTAGAATCTGGCAGATCATTTAATCTTTTCCCTGTTCCGGAATCTTTCAGTATATTTTTCCCAAGGCTACATACAAAAAGTCAAGCTTACATTGATTGGTCTTGGAAAACGGATGAAATTGAAACTTTCATCTGTGCCTTTGATGATCCTTATCCTGGATCTTCTACTTTCTTGAATAACAAAAGAGTTTTTTTGAAAGGTTGTCAGGTCGAATATAATGATGGACCTTTTCATCCGTTTCAAGTGGGATTGATATATCGAATTGATTCAAATGGAGTCTATATCGGAACTAAAAACGGCACATTGATTGTTCAAGTGGTATTAGGTGAAAATGGAGAGAATCTCATAAGAGATTTAAAAGTCGGTGATAGGTTTTATACACCAAGAAAAAATATTGAAGATGCCCTTCAATTTAGGGCTGATTATGATAGCAATGGGTTAAAGTGTTAACAATAGAATTTTTGTTCCACCTAATTACACAGAAAAAAGGTTCAAAACGAGGGAACCCATGCAAAATGGAAATAAATATTACTTAGAGGGTGAGTCGATTTATTTGCGAGAGGTCAGGCAGGAAGATGTGAATGAAAGTTATTATAGATGGTTGAATGACCCTGAAGTAAACCAGTTTTTGGAAACACGGTATTCCCCTAGATCAACAGAAAATATTGCAGCTTTTGTCAAATCTATGGACAGTAATTTTGATGAGTTGTTTCTTGCGATTTGTGTGAAAGAAAAAAACCGACATATCGGAAATATCAAATTGGGGCCAATTAACTGGATACACAGGTTTGCTGATATTAGTCTCGTTATAGGTGATAAGGAGTATTGGCGAAAGGGTATTGGCACTGAAGCGATCGGATTAATTACAATGTATGCTTTCAATTCAATTAATCTCAATAAAGTGCGAGCCGGATGTTATGAAGAGAACATCGGGTCAATAAAGGCATTTGAGAACAATAGCTTTCAAAGAGAAGGTTTGTTGAAAAAGCAATGGTACTCAAAGGGTAGGTATACTAACGAGATTTTACTCGGTCTACTTCAATATCAATTAAAAGAAAAATGATGCAGAGGATTAAGTTATTAATTTGCATCATTTTACTTATTCTCTACTAAAAAATCCTCTTCTAAAAGTTGATAATGAAACCAAAGATTTTGTTTTTAATGATGCAGTATCCTGATGTCGACCACCTGGTGCCTGTTGTGGATCTCTTAGCAGAAACAGGCAAATATACAATAAAGATTCTAACTTACCAAAACCGGGTTGACTTTGATAACGACCCACGGGTTGATTATCTGAAGAAAAAATATGGTATCAAAGTAAAACCGCTTTCGGATTATTATCCCATTTCATCTACAATACCCTGGAGACTTTATGAGTGGCGGATATATTGGGGGGGGGAAATGTAAAACCACTAAGCCTTTTTGGATTTTTGGCCGTAATATGAAAAGTATTTTTTATCCAAGGTTTCATGTATTTCGTATATTTCGTTTTATTATCGACAGAGTTTTGAAAAGTTGGCTGGGAGGGAAGGCCTGGGGGGATAGGGCAGTTATGCTTGAACAACCCAATGTGGTTGTTCTCGACCATGCTTTTGCAACCGAATGGATTGGGTCGTTTATCCGGCAACTAAAAGAACGCCAGGTCCCCACAATTTCATTTCCACACTCCAGTTTTATGTTTACCCACTCTCAGGTCCTTCATGTAGAAAAGAAGGCTGATCTCCCGCAAATCAGTGAGGATGAATTTCCTTGGGATTGCATATTGGTCGAGAGCAGAATGCGAGTAAAAATACTTAATGACCTGGGAATACCTTCCACCAATATTTACCCCTTAGGATGCATAAGGTTCACAAAATGGTGGAATGATCAACTCTCCCATATAGGCAGGCAGTTCGAAAATGACGCAGTTGATCGCCGGCCTATTGTCCTGTATCTGGCAAGCGGGACCAACATTACTCTGGAAAAAGGCATGAACCAACTTAAAAAATTAATGATCCTGTACCAAGATAGAATTAGATTTGTTGTCAAGGTTCATGCCAGAAGGAGCAGGACAGAAATCTTTAGTGAACTCATGGCAAAAGGGATTGAGGTTGTCGGCAACGAAATAAGTTCTGCTGTTTTAATTAATGCCGCTGACTATGTGATAATTACCGCTTCAAGTACAGTAAACGATGCAATCCTAAAAGGAAAAAAAATTGTAGACGTAAGGTTTACAATGGACAATGAAACAACATTCGCCAAATACCGTGCAGTTTATCCAGTGTTTTCTTTTGAAGAACTTAAAGAGGTTTTTGATAATATGGCTAAGTTCCAATGGACTCCTAACTTGGAGGCCAGCTCCATTGACTCATACATTAGAGAGTGTGTTCATGGTGGACATGAAAGTGAAAATGAATTGATTGAGAACTGCTTAAAATTGTTTTCTGAAGCGGTAAGTGCCACCTCAATAAAGGATTTTAAAATAAAGCTTGACCATACCCGTTCAAAATTAATGTCCCGCATTAGGGCATAGCATAGTTTATTGGAGAAAAATATGAAGCTTGAAGATGATTGGGAATTTAACGTTCTGGGCTTGTATAATTACCGAAAGCCTGGAAAATTAAAAACATATTTTGATTATATTTTTGAGAACCATGATTACATAGAAGGAGATCTTCTGGAAGCGGGTGTTTTTCGTGGCCGGACCCTTATTGCAACTGGACTTTTTTTGAAAGAGATCGGCTCCAATAAGCAGGTGTTTGGGTTTGAGAGCTTTCTGGGACTGAAACCGGTCCAGCATGAAAACGATAATCTGGATAAATTTGATGAGCTTCTTAAGGAAGGTCAGATTGATCAAGAATTATACGCCAAGGTGAAAAAGAATCAAGAGTACAGGAACTTTTCAGTAAAGACATCTCTTTCCGGTAATAATATTTCACTTTCTGGAGATTTTTCTGAGACGAATGCTGGTCATTTAAGGCGTAAGATAGATTATTTCGGACTCGATAATGTTCATATCGTGGAGGGGTTGTTTGAAAAGAGTATGACACGAAGCCAAAAACATCCACAAAAGATAATGGCTGCTTCCTTGGACTGTGATTACTACATGAGCTATAAGGTGGCACTTCCTTTTGTCTGGGAGAGGATGTCTAAGGGAGGGTATATTTGGCTTGATGAGTATTACTCCTTGAAATTTCCAGGTGCTAGAATTGCAACTGATGAGTTTTTTTCCACTAAAATAGACAAACCGCAAAGGCATAAGGTTGAGCCAGGATTCTTTGAAAGATGGTATGTCAAAAAATTGTTTGGCGCTTAAAAAAATTTTGTAGAGAAATCGAAAATAAAATGCCTATTACGCTTAAAGATTTTGGCTTAAGCATTAACCGAATACTAATGTTTTTTGCTTTGTCTCTTGCTGCAGGAGTCCTGGAAGGATTTGGCCTGGCCATGTTTTTACCTGTACTGCAGTTTATTGAGAAAGGGCAAAATATTGATATGCTCAGGGAAAGTTCAGGCCTTTGGGAGTACCTGGTGCTGGGCTACGGATTCTTCAATCTTAAGATTACCCTTTTGTCATTATCTTCTGTATTGATGATGTTAATGCTCTTAAGAGTTGTTTTTATCTATTTGCGGCAGATATTTATTGCGTGGTTTTCCCAGGAAATACGGCATCAGACTCGCTCTAATCTTTTTGATGCTCTTGTAAAGGCTGAGTACAAATTTTTTGATGATCTGTCTACGGGCGAAGTTGTTAGCCTGGCATCCAATGAAACAGTTCGGACATCCAGTTATTTTTCAGCCCTCTTTCAGGTTTTTTCCAATTTTGCAGTGCTTGTAGGGATGTTTTGTGTGCTGTCGTGGATTTCCTGGTCCATGACTCTTCTGGTGTTGGGGCTGATGGTCGTCGGTGGGGTGGGAGCAACTATTGCTATGCGCCATACCAAAAAAGTTAGTGTGCAAACCACGATATCCAACAAGGAGATGTCCTTTGTTCTCATTGAAAAACTAACGACTATCAGGCTGCTTAAGCTTTCTGGGTACAATAATAGAGAGAGTAAACTGCACCGGGACGCATCGGCAAAAGTTAAAAAACATCTCTTTGTCCTCATCCCCTAAAATCGGACACAGCATAAGTAGAAAATGGCATGATCCTCTCCATACAGGAGAGTGTCATGAGAAAAAGCAAGCACAGTGAACATGCGATCATCAAATCGATCAAGCAGTC
>Ga0187833_10002567_pt1 | contig 19321 bp, 20 predicted proteins | sample ETNtaG_37_FD_167968 | JGI IMG/M metagenome (GOLD analysis project Ga0187833, IMG submission 167968) | Marine microbial and viral communities from oxygen minimum zone, Eastern Pacific Ocean - ETNP2014_SV_400_PacBio MetaG (Illumina Assembly) | ecosystem: Environmental > Aquatic > Marine > Hypoxic...
TTCGAAATTATTGATGTTAAATATATTGAAATTGAAATTTCCTAAATTGAATTTAGCTAACTTTTAACTATTTTTTCAATCTGTTTTTCTGTAATTTTAAAAGAGTTATTTATCCAAACTAACTCTATTTCTTTAAGTTTTTGTCCAAGCTCTTTACCCTCTTTCAAATTAAATTTATCCATCAATGATTTTGCTTTTACATTAAATTTTGGAGGTATTTGATTATTGAAGAATTCTTTTAATTCTAATAGTTTTTTACCTATCTTTTTAGATCTATACATTTGAAAGTTAATTAAATCATTTAGAAAATTGTTATTATTATAATAAAGTATCTTCCATAAATTTTTTTCGGAAAATGTATTTTTATCTAAAAGTTTTGAAAATATATTGCTCAAAAACCTAATTCTTTTTTTATCTTCGTTTGAGATATTAAATTTATACAAAAAATACTCACTATTATCTGTTTCATCAATTATCATTAAAGAAATCAAAAATATAAAATCTTGATCTCCTATATTTTTTTTTACGTATTTATTTAGATTTTTGAACAAATAAAGATTTTTTAACTGCGGAAATACAAGATTGATTATTTCCAAACAGAAGGAATCTTTGGGTAGTTTTAAAAAACCATTTGAAAGTACCAGCTTTCGTAATTCATCAAGCAATCTATCTGATGATATTTTAGATAATCCGTTTAGATTTTGTCTTATAATTTTTTTAATTTCACTATTATGTTTAATTTTACTATAGTTTAGAAAAAATCTAACATATCTTAATATTCTTAAGTAATCTTCTTTTATTCTTTTATTTGCATCTCCAATAAATTTAACTTCTCCAATTTTTAAATCTTTTTTACCATTAAACGGATCATATAAATTTCCATTTGTATCGGCATAAATTGAATTAAATGTGAAATCTCTTCTAGATGCATCTTCATGCCAATTATCTGAAAACTCTACTCTCGCATGTCTACCGTCTGTTGAAACATCTTTTCTTAAAGAAGTAATTTCAAATTTTTTGTTTTTAATTTTTGCGGTAATGGTTCCATGTTCTATGCCAGTTTCATAAAAGTCAATTTTATTTTTTTTCAGTATTTCAATAACCTGTTTAGGCTCAATATTTGCTGCAAGATCAATATCATCCACTTCCTCCTGATTGAGGATTTTTCTTATACAACCGCCAACATATCTAACTTCACTTTTTTCTGAAAACTTTGAAATTGATTCAAAAATTTTTTCTACCTCAGTATTTTTTTTTAATCTTAGAAATACAGGATAAAACAAACTTGAGTTTTTGTCTTTATTTAGAAATTTATTTATTAAACCTATCATATATGGTTGGGGCGCTAGGATTCGAACCTAGGAATGACGGTACCAAAAACCGTTGCCTTACCACTTGGCTACGCCCCAAAATTAATTTCGTATAACACAAAAAAAAAGCTTTATATAGTTTTAGATAAAATACACCAATAGTTTTTATATTTTCTTTTTAATAGTTTAGCCCCATTTAATGAGGCTTTTTTTGAATTAAAATATGCTACCAAACTTGATCCAGACCCAGTCATACGAACAAATTTAACCTTTGGTAGATTTAACATTCTTTGTTTAATATTTAAGAGGATTGGATATTTTTTAAAAACAACCTTTTCTAAATCATTTTTTAAACCGATAATGTGATCAATGCTAAACAATTTATTTTTATTTTTATTAAGAGCTGGTTTCGAAAATGACTTGATATTTTTATAAATTTTTTTAGTAGAGCATCCAAAATTTGGCTTGATAATTATTGTATAAAGTCCAATTTTCTTTTTGGATCTATATAGTTTACCATTTGAAAATAATATTGAATTTTTTTTTTCTATACCAAGAATAACATCAGAACCAATCTTATTAACGATTTTTGAAATTTGACCAGTATTTAAAAATATTTTATTTTTATTAGCAAAATATCTCATTATAGAAGAAGCGTTCATAGAGCCTCCTCCCATTCCTGAATTTGAAGGAATATTTTTTTTAATTTTAATCAAATATTTTTTGTTTTTTAAATAATTTTGTTTATCTAATAACTTTAAAAGTTTTGAAATAGTATTTTCATTTGGAATATTTTTTGAAAATTCACCATAAAAAACAACTTCATGTTTTTCTTTATTAATATTTTTAATTGATATTTCATCGTGTAAATCAATAAATGATACTAGACTTTCAATTCTGTGAAGTTTAGATTTTAATTTACCTAACACACCTAAAGATAAATTAATTTTTGCATAGGACTTTATTTTAGAAACTAACATGAATTAAGTTTCTTTAAAACCTTTCAACAACTTTTTAAGTATATTTTTTTTCAGATCATTTTTCGTTGTTTCAAAATTTAAAGCATTTTCCCAAAAATACTTAGCTTGCAATTTCCTACCTAATTTCCAAAGAATATCTCCATAATGATCATTTACTATAGGATCGTCCGGCATTAATTGTACCGCTTGTTTTAAATACTTTTCAGCATTTATATAATCTCTTATTAGATAGTAACCCCAGCCAATTGAATCGATGATATATGGATCGTTCTTTTTTTGTTCATACGCTCTCTCAAGCATTTGAATTGCTTCTTCAATTTTATAATTTCTCTCAAGCCAACTATAAGCGAGATAGTTCATTACATATGGATCTTCAGGACTGATTTTTAAAGATTGTAATAAATCTGAATCAGATTTTTGATATTGTCCAAGTCTTTCATAGCTGCTTCCTCTTCTGTAAAGTGTGTCTGCATAAGCATCAGAATTTTCATCTATTTGGGACAACACAATTGAATAATACTCAATTGCTTTTTTATATTTTTTATAGTTTTTATAAATGTTTGCCATATCAAAAAGAATTTTGGTAGATGGTTTTTTGAACTTTGAAAATTTATTCTCTACAAATTTTAAAGATTGATCATTATTTTGTTGTTTATCTATTATTTGAGCTATTTTTTTTATTTTGTACCAATTATATATTTCATCTTTTTCATCAAATTTTTCTAGAACTTTTCTTGATAAATCAAAATTACCATTAAAAAGGTAATCTTCAGCCAGCAATGATAAATTAAAATAGAATTTTGGATTTAAATAATTTGAAATATTCAAATAAAAATTCGATTTTTTATATTCTTCCTGTGAAGAATATAAATTTGAAATTAGAAAGAAAAATTCTCCCAAAATATCCGTCTCTTGTTTGCAAGAAAAATATTTTTTAAATTTTTTAAAGTTTAATTGATCTATCCATTTTTTTGTTTGTGTAATTAATAACTCACTTGTTAAAGGATCTATAGTTGAGGCAATTTGAATTGCCGATTCATAATCTTTATTTTCAATTACATTTGCTAAATAAAAAAATAAATATCTTGAATAATCTCCCTCTACTGAATTAATTAAATTAATAAAATGTGATTTTGTTTTATTTGAATTTAAAAAACAATTTTGAAATGCATTTGTAATTAAACTTAACCTTCCAAAATTTTGATTTGGTCTTTCAATTATTCCATTTAAAAACAAGTGATTATAACTTTTTAATGTCTCATAAATAATGAATTCATAGGTACCGTCTTCCTTAAAAACTTCAAGATCTATGAGAAGTTCTGAGGTTTTTATAAAATCTTTTTTATTTAAACTATCTAATACAAGTAAAAGATTTGTTTCAAAATTATTAGAATTGTTTTCATTTTTTGAATATTTAATTTGTTTTATTGCTTTAGAAACCTGTCCATCCACAACTAAAGAAAATACATATTTCTTTAAAAATTTATCATGTTTATTTAATAAACTTTTTGAGGAATTAAAATATTCTAAGGCTCGGGCATTATTTTGATTATCGTAAGATAATAAAGCTGAAAAATAATTTGATAAATACTTGTGGTTGAATTCATTCTTATCTGTTGTCTTAGAATAAGCTGTAGATTGATATAAAAGAGTAACTATAATAATAAATATTTTTAATAAATTTAATCGCATATTTTTATTTTATGATCTTAGATGATAAAAACCAAAATGACATATTAAGTTTTGAATTAATTAATTCCTACGATATTGAATATGTTTTTAGCGATAAACCAATAAATAGAATAAAAACTAAACCAAAAGTAGAGAATAAATCAAAATTATTAAAAAACTTAAGAGAAAAAATATCTAATATAGACAATTGTGAACTTAAAAATCATGCAACACAAATAGTATTTAATGACGGTAATTCTAAAAGCCCAATTATGATTGTTGGTGAAGGACCGGGTCAAAAAGAAGATGTGCTTGGAAAACCTTTTGTTGGAGACGCAGGCCTGTTGTTAAATAAAATGTTAAAAGCAATTAATATAGACCGAAACAATGTTTACATTACAAATGTAGTTAATTACAGACCGCCAAATAATAGAAAACCAGAACGTGCTGAAATTACAAGATATTCAAATTTTTTAAGAGAACACATTTCAATAATTGATCCAAAAATATTAATTTTAATGGGTAGTACCGCAATGGAAGCTTTGTTTGGTTCAAAGATAAAAATTACAAAAGAAAGAGGCGCTTGGAAAGAAGTAATAGTTAACCAAAAAACTTATTTAACAATGATCACATTTCATCCAGCACATTTATTAAGGCAACCTGATCAGAAGAAATATTCATGGTCAGATTTGAAAGCTATAGGAAAAAAAATTGATGAATTAGGTTTGAAAATTTAACTATGAAAAAAATTATTGCTGGAGTAGATGAAGTAGGAAGAGGTAGTTTAATTGGTCCAGTTTATGCGGCGGCAGTAATTTTAAATAAAGAGGTTGATAAAAAAAAATTAAAAGATTCAAAAAAACTATCAAAAAAAAATAGAGAAATTTTGGATAGTTATATAAAAAAAAATTGTACATGGGCCGTGGGGTTAGCTTCCTTAAAGGAGATTGAAAAACATAATATTCTAAATGCTAGTCTATTAGCTATGAAAAGAGCAGTTAAAAAATTAAAAAGAAAACCTCAAATAGTCTTGATAGATGGGAACAAGTTGCCAAAAATTAATAATTATAAGTTAAAAAATATAATTAAAGGAGATCAAAAAATTCCTGAAATTTCTGCTGCTTCAATTATTGCTAAAGTTTTAAGGGATCGTTTAATAACTAAGATGTCAAAAAATTTTAAGGATTATTTTTGGGATAAAAATTGCGGATACGGAACTAAAGATCACATCAGGGCAATAAAAAAATTTGGAATAACAAAATATCACAGAAAAACTTTCCAGCCTGTCCACAATATATTGAGTCTGAAAAAATACTAAACACAAGAAGACTCAAATTAATTCAATCATAGGTTGACGAGGACTCTGGCCTCGAGTCTAATTGTTTTTTTAAAAAATGATTAACTCAAATTTAAAAAATAAAATTATTAATGGTAATAGCTTACTGGAATTAAAAAAAATTCCAGATGAAAGTTTTGATTTAGTTTTTGCAGATCCACCGTATAACCTTCAATTAAGAAATCAATTAATTAGACCAGATAGATCTAAAGTTAATGCCGTTAACGATGAATGGGATCAATTTGAAAGTTTTAAAGTTTATGATGATTTTATTATAAATTGGTTAAGTGAATGTAGACGGGTATTAAAAAAAAATGGAAGTATATGGGTTATCGGAAGCTACCATAATATTTTTAGAGTTGGTACCAAAATTCAAGATTTAGGATTTTGGATATTAAATGATGTCATTTGGAATAAAAATAATCCTATGCCAAATTTTAGAGGCACTAGATTTACAAATGCTCACGAAACTTTAATTTGGGCTTCAAAAGATAAGAATTCAAAATATACTTTTAATTATCAATCTCTTAAATGCCTAAATGATGATCTTCAAATAAGATCTACATGGAATTTACCAATTTGTAATGGAAATGAAAGACTAAAAGAAAATGGAAAAAAAGTTCATTCTACGCAAAAACCAGAGTCTTTACTTCATAGAATACTGCTAGCATCTTCAAATAAAAATGATTTAATTTTAGACCCATTTTTAGGGTCAGGTACAACTGCAGTTGTTGCAAAAAAACTTGGAAGAATTTTTTATGGAATTGAAAAAGATAAAAGATATTTCGATGCTGCAAACAAAAGATTGAAAAATACTAAACCAATTGAAGATAACTATTTGGATACCTTGCAAAATAACAGATCTAAACCAAGAATTCCTTTTGGATCTCTAGTTGAAATGGGAGTTATTAAACCTGGTACTGAAATTTATGATCAAAAGAAAAAAGTAAATGCAAAAATTATGGTCGATGGAAGTATTAAATATCAGCAATCTGAGGGGTCAATTCATAAAGTTGCAGCAAAAATATTGGGTGCAGAAAGTTGTAATGGATGGACATACTGGCACTATCAATCGGGAAATACTCTTAAACCAATAGATGAATTAAGGCAAAGATTAAGACATAATAACTAATCTCTATAAATATTACCTAAATAACTATCTAAAAATTTATTATTTTTGACTAAAACTTTTAAAATTGAATTTCTGAAAGAGGAAACTATTGGGTTTGATAAATGAAAGGAAAAATAATTTAATTTTGAACGCCAGTTAACAGAGTTTAGTCTCTTAATTATTTTTTCATAAAAATCATTTTTATTATTTTCTATTTGATCAAATAGTTCTTTAGCTGTTTCAATTGATTGGGAAGCGCCTTGTGCAAAAGATGGTAGTGTTACAAATAATGCATCTCCTATGAAAAAAATATTTTTGTTATCAGAAATTTCTAACTTTTCACTTATATAAAGGGGAAAAAATTTAATATTTTCTAGTTTACCTTCTAATTCTAGAGTTGTCTTTTTATATAATTCTTGGGTTATTGAGTTTAATAAATTTTTATCATTATGCAAGTTTTCATCCGATAATTGACGGTTTGTTAAATGCTTTCTAATTATAGCAATAAAATTAAGCTCATCGCTTTTATTAACTGGATAGATTGCAAAATGGAATTTAGATCCAAGATATAAAGAAATATCTTCATTTGGATAATTTCTAAGATTTCCTCTTAATGCAATTGATTTAAAATATTTAGGTTTAATATTTTTGTTTAAAATTATTGTTTTTGACTTAGAAAAAACACCATCTGAAATAATAAGATAATCAAAATCTTCTGTAACATTACTACTAAAAGACAATTTTAGCTTGTTATCATAAGTCAAATTTTTTAGTTCAGTATTTAGTTTAATTTTTTCTTTTGGAATATTATTTAACAAAAAATTTAATAAAGTAGACCTTTTAAGAGTTGTATATTGATTATCTTCGTAATTAAATCTTGAAATATCTATATCACAAATTTTTTGATTATTTTTTGCATTAAAAAAAATAACTTTATTTGGATTAAATATTTCTTTTTGATCTATTTTATTAAACCCAATTTGATTAAGTAATTTTATACTATTAACCGAAAGTTGAATGCCATATCCGTTTTTCATATCAAGTGAGGATTTTTTTTCAAAAATAGTAAAATCGTAGTCTGAGTTTTTTTGTAATAGATTTGCAAAATACAAACCTGAAATACCAGCGCCAATTATAGCTATTTTTTTCATGAATAATTTGAAACAGATTTAAAAATTTTTTTTGTAAATGACGGCAAAATATGACCTTGAATATTTTTTTTATCTAAAAAAAAACTATTTTTTATCTTTAGCATTTTGTTTTTTTTATTTAAAACAATTTTCATATCCATATTTGATATTTTGATATTAATTTTTTTGTTTTGTGAGGACTGAAATTTATTTTTTTCAACTTCCTTCATGGGAAAAATTAATAAATCTTTTAAAAATTTAAATTTGTTATTTTTAATCAATAAATACTTATTTTGATTTTGATAAATATTTGCTTCAAAGTATTTTACCTTGTTGAATCTATTTCTATATTTAAGTTCAAAATCATTTTTTTTAAATGATTGACAATTTTTAGATATTGGACATTCAAAACATAAGGGATTTATAGGTTTGCAAATTAAAGCTCCAATTTCCATAATAGCTTGAGCATAATCACTTGGCCTATTTGATTTTCCAAAAAAAGATTTTTTATTAATTAAATTGTTTTTATTGATTTCTTTTTCATTTTTTAAATAAAATATTCTTTTTACTACTCTTTCAACATTGCCATCTAAAGGAATAATTGGTTTATTAAATGCGATTGCCATGATTGCTCTGGATGTGTAATCCCCAATTCCAGGGAGAGTTTTAAGTTCTTCGATAGTGCCTGGTAAATCACCATTAAAATCTGAAATGATTTTTTTTGCAGTTTTTTTTAGATTTCTTGCTCTTGAATAATAGCCAAGTCCCTCCCAACATTTCATTATTTTTGCTTCACTAACATTTGCTAATATTTTTAAATTTGGAATCTTATTTATGAAATTATTAAAGTAAGGAATCACTGTTTTAACTTGTGTCTGTTGCAACATAAATTCACTTACTAATGTAAAGTACTGTCTTTGTTTTTTTGAAATATTATTCCTCCATGGCAATTCTCTTTTATTATTATCGTACCAATGTAGAATTTTTTTTGGTATGTTTTGATTATTCATATGGAATTTAAATATAATACTAAGCAGAGAAACAAAACCATTCAAGGATTAAGATCTTTTAAGGATACTTTGCCCAAAAATATTAAAAGAATCATTAATAAAAAAGGCCATATATACTCTGAAACTTTAAATAATTGGAAATATATAGTGGAAGATGAATTGTTTAAAGTTTGCTACCCCAAATCATTTAAAAATTCAAATCGACTAGGGAAAAGCTGCTTAAACATAATGATTAAAAGAGGCCATGAAGTAGATATGGAATACTCTAAAAAATTAATTATTGATAAAATGAATACTTTCTTTGGTTATAATGTTGTTGAAAAAATAAAATTAATTACTTTTGAAGGTGAACAAGAAAAATTGAAAGAAAATTATAATAAAGATGTGACAAAAAACGAATATATTGAAAAAATTTCTAGTATTAAAAATGATAAAGTTAAAAATTCATTAATTGAACTAAGCAAACTGTTTAAAAAAAGATGAAAAAAATATTTTTAGTAGTCCTATTATTTTTTTTTAGTTCAGCAGGATGTGATCAACAAGTAGATAATGTTGGTGGCAAAAAAGAAAAAGTAAGCTTAGAGACAAACATAAAAGTTATTTATGAAGGAAATGTTGATGCAAAAATTCAATTGATTGTGTATGAATCTTTAACTTGTGGTCATTGTGCAAATTTTCATAAAAATGTTTACCCAGACTTAAAAAAAGATTTTATAGATAAAGGATTGGTAAAAATTGAATTTAGAAATTTTCCACTCGATTTAGCTGCTTTCAATGCATCGAAAGTTGCACATTGTCAAAATGATGGAAAATCAAATATATTACATTTTCTTTATAAAAACCAAAAAGACTGGGTAAAAGGAAAAGAAATTGAAGATGTTAATAAAAATTTAAAAAATCTCATTGATTCAAAAAATTTTGGTATTGATTTTGATAAATGCATTAAAGACAAAGAAATTGAAGATCATGTTTTAAATGATCGAATCAACGGTGTAAAAAAGTTCGATATACAGAGCACTCCAACCTTAATAATTAATGATAAAAAGTTTGATAAACCAATAAACTATAAAAATTTAAAAAAAACACTAGAAAAACTGATATAAGTTAGTGAATGGAGTTTAAAAAAATCCAACTTAATGGATTTAAATCCTTTGCTGAAAAAACTAACTTTCTTATAAAAGAAGGATTAACAGGAATCGTTGGGCCAAACGGCTGCGGTAAATCAAATATAGTTGAGTCTCTACGATGGTGTATGGGGGAAACTTCGGCAAAAAGTATGCGTGGGTCAGGTATGGAAGATGTAATTTTTTCAGGAACCTCCAACAAGCCCTCAAAAAATATTGCAGAAGTTTCAATAACTTTATCAAATGAAAATAAGGATGGTTCTCATCAGTATAGAGATTTGGATGAAATTCAAATAAGAAGAAAAATTGAAAAAGATAAAGGCTCAAAATTTTACATTAATGACAAAGAAGTAAGAGCAAAAGATGCTCAAATGTTTTTTGCTGATTTGTCAACCGGTGCTCACTCGCCTTCTTTGATAAGCCAGGGTAGAATTGGAGCATTAGTAACAGCTAAACCAGTAGATCGAAGAGCCATATTAGAAGAAGCCGCAGGTATTGTCGGCCTTCATGTAAGAAGACATGAAGCAGAACTTAGATTGGGAGCCGCTGAAAACAATTTAAAACGTGCAGATGAATTACGAAAACAACAAGAAAAGCAGCTATTTAATTTACAAAAACAAGTAGAAGAAGCAACAAAGTATAAATTAATTTCTGAAGAAATTAAAAAAATTGAAGCTGGTTTATATTATTTGCGATTAAAAGATATTGATCATGAGATAAATCTTGAAAATGAAATTAATAATGATGCAGAAAATGAAGTTAAAAAATATAATGAGAAAATAGAAAAATTTGAAAAACAAATTAAAGTTGAAACCGAAAAAGTAAATCCAATTAGAGAAAAAAATATAGAAAATTTATCTAGAATTCAAAGGCTTAATCTTGAATCACAAAGTTTAGATGAGGAAAGCGAAAGAATTAAAATAGAGAAAGATAATATAAAAGAGTCATTAAAAACTATAGATGAGGATATAGACAGGGAAAAAAGCATAGTAATTGATTCTAATTCAAATGAAAAAAGGCTTAAAGAGGAAAAGAATGAGTTGATAGAAATAGACTCAAAGTACTATGAAACTGAAAAGCTAACTAATAAGGACTTAGAAATAGCAAAAAGTAAATTAAGGGATGAGCAAGAAAAAGTTGCGGTGATTCTTGAGGCTTTCAATTCTGAAAATTTAAAGAAAAATATTAATGTAATTAATGAAGTTAAAGATAATATAATTAAATCCAAAAATTTTATAGATGAACAAAAAATAAATGATGCACAGGCATTACTGGACGAATGCCAAATTAGCTTATCATTTCTAATACAAAATATAATTGGCGATGAAAATAATGATAAAATTTCTAAAATAAATTCTAAAAACGAGAATGTCAAAGAACTTCAAGAAGCTTACGCCGACAGCTATAGTAAAAACCAAAGCATTAAACAAGAATCACTTAAAAGAAATGAAAGAATTAAAACAATTAAAATAGAAATTGAGAGCTGGAAAAATTTATTATCTAATTCAGAAAAAATGTTTAAACAATTAAATGAAAGAAAAAATAAACTTTTAAATAAACTAACAGAATTAGAAAAACAACCTCAAACCCAAGCAGAAAAAAAAGGTCGAATTTCAGAAAGCTTAAGATTGGCAAAAAAAGAAAAGCAAGAAAATGAAATAGCAATTGAAGAAACAGATAATATAATTTCAACTTTACTAACTGAATTAAATAACACTAAAGAAAATACAATTCAAATTAGAGAAAAAAAAGCTAGTTCAGGAGCTACTATAGATGGATTAAAAAAAAGAAGAGATGATTTACTTGAAAGAGTTCAAACTGAATTGAATTTAAATGAAAATAATATTTTAGAATTCTCCAATCTCGAAAATAATAAAGAGCTTCCTGATACTGTTGCACAAGAAGAATTGTTAGATGCCAAAAAAAGAGAAAGAGAGAAATTAGGTGCAGTAAACCTAAGAGCAGATGAAGAAACAAGTAAATATGAAACTGAAATAAAGAAAATTGGAAAAGATAGACAAGACCTCGTTGCTGCAATTACAAAATTAAAAGATAGTATTAATGAACTAAATCAAAAAGGAAGAGAAAGACTTTTAGAAGCTTTTGAGAAAGTGAACAGAAAATTTAGCGATGTTTACACAAAATTATTTAGCGGAGGAAATGCTAAACTGGAATTAGTAGATTCTGATGATCCTTTAGATGCTGGACTCGAAATGCTCGTGAGTCCACCAGGAAAAAGATTGCAATCTATAACTCTGCTATCAGGAGGGGAGCAAGCTTTAACAGCTTTATCATTAATTTTTGCTGTGTTCTTAACAAACCCTTCTCCTATTTGTGTTCTAGATGAGGTTGATGCTCCTCTGGACGATGCAAACGTAACTAGATTTTGTAGCTTGCTGGAAGAATTAACCAAAATTACAAGCACAAAGTTTGTTATTGTTACTCATCATTCTCTTACCATGTCCAAAATGAATCGACTATATGGAGTAACTATGCCTGAAAAGGGAATAAGTCAGCTAGTTGCAGTAGACTTGCAAAAGGCTGAGGGTATGGTTGCATAAAAAATGACTAAAGATTCCTTTAAAACTCGCCTAGAAATTGCAAAAAATAAAGCTTACAGAGAAAATTCCAAGGAAAATGACAAACCTGTATCAAGCCTTGGAACAGCGTTTAAATTAAGTGCAGAACTTGTCGCCGCAGTTGCTGTAGGGACAATTATTGGGTTTATTTTAGACAATTGGTTTGATACTAAACCGTGGTTAATTTTAATTTTTTTTTTCGTAGGTGTGATTGCTGGAATAATGAACGTTATCAAATCTGCAAAGAATATGCAAAAATAAACTTGGGAATTATATTTTATGGCAACAAATCCAATGCACCAATTCAATGTTTATAGAATTGGTCCTGAAATAAAACTAGGTGAAATAGACATATCTTTTACAAACGCTGGTTTATTTATGGTTGTTAGCTCTATTGCGATCTTGTTAATTTTTAATTTTGGATCAAAAAAAAATTCATTAATCCCTAATAAAATCCAGCTACTTGCTGAACTAAGTTACTCGTTTATTTCTAAAATGATTAGTGACACAGCTGGTTCAAAAGCAAAACCTTATTTCTCTTTCATATTTTCATTATTTATGTTTGTTCTGTTTTGCAACATGTTTGGAATGATCCCTTATTCATTTACAGTAACCAGCCACATAATAGTCACTTTTGTTTTGGCAGCATTCATATTCTTAGGAGTCACTATAATTGGATTTATCAAAAATGGATTTGGTTATTTAAAATTATTTGTTCCAAGTGGAGTGCCGATGGTTTTATTGCCCTTAATCGTGATAATAGAAGTTGTTTCTTACTTGAGTCGACCAATAAGTTTATCAGTAAGATTGTTTGCTAATATGATGGCTGGACATACTATGATGAAAGTATTTGGAGGATTTGTAGTAAGCCTTGGAATAATTGGGGGATGGCTCCCTCTAAGTTTTACAGTTGCTTTAACTGGTTTGGAGATATTAGTTGCTTTTCTTCAAGCATATGTTTTTGCAATTTTAACATGCATCTACTTAAACGATGCACTAAATTTACACCATTAACAATTTAAAGGAGGATATAATGGAACTAGAAGCAGCAAAAATGATTGGAGCAGGACTAGCAGCAATTGCGTTGGCTGGTGCTGGAGTAGGAATTGGTATTATTTTTGGTAATTACCTTTCTGGAGCAATGAGAAACCCGTCAGCAGCTCAAAAACAGTTTCCAAACTTACTTTTAGGTTTCGCACTTGCTGAAGCCACAGGCTTGTTTGGATTAGTTATTGCATTAATTATTTTATTTGCATTTTAATTGATGCTACTTAGATTATTTTCTCATCTAATATTTCTAAATTTTCTATTTACTGGCATAGTAGAAAGTTCTGAAAGTAGTGGAATGCCACAACTCAATCCTGAGTTTTGGATTTCACAAATCTTTTGGCTGATAATTGTCTTTGGAGTCCTATTTGTTATTCTTTCAAAAATGATTTTACCAAAAATAAGTGCAAACCTAGAAGCACGAAAATCTCAAATTTTAGAAAATATTGGAGCCGCAGAAAAACAAAGGGAAGAGAGTGAAAATAAAATAGTTGAATATGAGAAAATAATACTTGATAGTAAAAATGAAGCAAAAAATTATTTTAGCAAAGCTCGTGAACAAATTCTTAAAGATATCGACAAAAAAAGAAAAGTTTTAGAAAACGAAATAAATGAAGAAATTAAAAAAGCAGAAAAAGAAATTATAGATCTTAAGAATAAATCACCAGAAAAAATAAATAAAATTGCGGTTGAGGCTTCATCAGATCTGGTAAAACAATTGATTGGTGTCGAAGTAAATAATAGTAGTATTTTTGCAATTGTTGAGAATATCTCAAGAAAAGTTAAGGAAAAAAACTATGGCATTTGATGCAACATTTTGGGTAGGTGTTTCTTTTGTACTGTTTTTTGTAGGGTTAATATATTTAAAAGTTCCTCAAAAAATAAATGAGTTACTAAATAAGCTTATCTTAGAGATTAAAAACGAAATAGATGAAAGTGAAAAGCTAAGATCTGAGGCTAAAAATCTTTTGGATAATGCACAAACTAAACTGGATGGGGCTAATTTTGAATGTGATGAAATACTTAATCAAGCAAAAAAAGATGGTGAAAAATTAATAATTGAAATAAACGACAAGTTTCATAGATCTACAGAAATTAAAAAAATATCAGCTGAGAGAAAAATTGTTCAAATAAAAGAAAATGCCTTAAAAGAAATAAAAGATGCTTCTGTAAAAATAGCAATGGAGTCGGTTAAAAAGATCATTTCTACATCAGTAGACAAATCAAAACTTGATGTTCTTTTTGAAAAAAATTTAGAAGAAGCAAAATTGGAACTAAAAAAAATTAATTCTTAAATTTATTTTATAATTTTCTTACTTTTTTTAAAAAAAAAATATAAATTTATACTATGAATTCAATAGCAATTACTTTTATTATTTCCAGTATTGTAAATTTTTGGACCATGTTTGGAAGTATTTTGTTCCTTTTTGCTAATTTAGTTTTTCTGATTCCATTTATTAGAAATAATAATGAAAAATAAAGAAATCAAAATATATCTTGTTTCGCCAAGAGGATTCTGTGCTGGCGTAGATCGGGCAATAGAAATTGTAAAGAAAACTATTAAAAAATATGGAACGCCAGTATATGTCAGACACGAAATTGTACATAATAAACACGTTGTTGAGAATTTAAAAAAAAATGGGGCAATTTTTGTAGATGAACTTAATGAAATAAAAGATAAATCAAGACCTGTAATATTTTCTGCACATGGCGTTCCTAAGTCAATTCCAAAAGAAGCCTCAAAGTTAAATATGGAATATATTGATGCAACTTGTCCGTTGGTATCAAAAGTTCATCGTGAAGCTGAAAATTTAAATAAAAAAGGTTTTCATATTTTGTTAATAGGTCACAAAAATCATCCTGAAGTGATCGGTACAATGGGGCAATTACCGGAAAGTGAAATTGATCTTATTCAAACTGTTGAAGATGCAGAAAATTATAAAGAACAAAATAAAGATTTAGCTTTTGTAACTCAAACTACTCTTTCAGTTGATGATACTAAAAATATAATAATTACTCTTAAGAAAAGATTTCCAAATATAAAAGAACCTGCTAAAGAAGATATTTGTTATGCTACCACCAATAGACAGTCAGCAGTAAAAAGTATAGCAAATAAATGTGATATATTTTTTGTAATTGGTAGTAGAAATTCTTCTAATTCATTAAGGCTTGTAGAAGTTGCAAGTCAATCGGGATGTAAATATTCTGAATTAATTCATGCGGATAGTAAAATTCCAATTAATAAAATTAAAGAATGTCAAACAATTGGAATATCTTCGGGCGCGTCTGCCCCAGAAATATTAGTGCAAAATTTTATTAATGAGTTAAAAAAAACCTTTATAGTTAAAATAAAGAAAATAGAAATTATTAAAGAAAATATAACATTTAAAATTCCAGGAAAACTAAATTAAATGGCAGTATATACAAAAATAAATAATAAACATATTTCTTTGATTGAAAAAACTTTTTATATTGAAAAAATTATTTCATTCAAGGGTATTCGAAAAGGAATTGAAAATACAAATTATATTTTAAAGACAAAAAAACAAAAATATATATTAACAATTTTTGAAAAAAGAGTTCATTCAAAAGATTTGCCTTTTTTTATGAATCTAATGCATGGTTTGTCTAAATTAAAAATTAAATGTCCAGAACCATTGGCAACCACTAAAGGAAATTATTTATTTAAAATTAAAAATAAAAATGCATGCATTGTAACCTTTCTTGAAGGAAAAGATAAACATGAATTAAGCTCAAAGGATTGTTATACTGTAGGTAAAAATATCGCCAAACTTCATATTGCTTCGAAAAAATTGAAGTTATTTAGAAAAAATTCATTATCTTTAAATGGATGGTCAAAATTATTAAACAAAATTGACTATAGAAGTAAAAAAATACACTTTAATTTAATTACATTGATGAAAACAAATTTATCTGAAATTAAAAAAAATTGGCCCAAAAATCTCCCTAGAGGAATTATTCATGGTGATTTATTTATAGATAATATTTTTTTTTATAAAAATAAATTTTATGGTTTTATAGATTTTTATTTTTCTTCAAGTGATTTTTTATCATATGAATTGGCAATTTGTATTAATGCTCTTTGTTTTATAAAAAAAAAGAATAAGTTTATATTAGATAAAAAAAAATCATCTAATTTTTTAAGAGGCTATCAAACATTGAGAAAGTTAACTATAAATGAAAAAAAATATTTTAACGTGCTATGTAAGGGTGCGGCATTAAGATATCTTCTAACAAGAGTGTATGATTATTCAAATACTCCAAAACATGCAATAATTAAAATTAAAGACCCAAAAGAATATATTCAAAAACTTTTATTTCATTCAAAAATCAATCTATTTAAAAAATATATAAATTAATGATTAAAATTTACACTGATGGCTCTTGCTTAGGTAATCCTGGAAAAGGAGGTTGGGCTGCAATTATTTTTATCGATGGAAAAAAAATTAAGATTAAAGGAAGTAAAAAGAATACGACAAATAATCAAATGGAATTATTAGCTCCTATACAAGCGTTAAAAAAAATACCGGCCAGTAAAACAATAGAAATTTATACTGACTCAAAATATTTGAAAATGGGAATAACGGAATGGATTAATTCATGGAAAAAAAATGGCTGGAAAACTTCATCAAAAAAAAAGGTAAAAAATATTAAGCTTTGGAAAGAATTAGATAATCTTGTTGAAAATCATAAAATAAAATGGTTTTGGATAAAAGCTCACGCTGGGAATCTAATTAATGAGGAAGTTGATTTGCTTGCTAGAAAAGCGGCTAATTTAAACTAATTTTAATTTGCATTTAGTTTTTGATTTATATAATTCTTTATTGTCTCTAAATTATTTTCAATTATATCAAAATTTTCTTTTTCGTCTAAAATATAGTTTAATTCTTCTGGTAAATTTTCATTTTTTTGAATAGCTTGATTGATTGCTTCAGGAAATTTACATGGATGTGCAGTTGATAAAATTACACAATCTTTGTCAAAACCTAATTTATTTACTACTCCCAATCCAACTGCTGTATGTGGATCTAAAATAACACCGTGTTTTTCATAATTTGTTTTGATTACTTCTAATGTTTCTTTTTGATTTAAACTTTCTGATAAAAAATCATTATTAATCCTAGCAATACTTTCGTCATCAATTATATATTTTTTTTCTTTTTTAAATTTATTCATAGCATCTTTAGTTTTATTAGAGTTTTGATCGAGAACATCATAGATTAATCTTTCAAAATTACTTGCTACTTGAATATCCATGCTTGGTGAAATTGTTTGCTCAACCTGGTTAGCTATATATTTTCCTGATGATATTGCTCGATGCAAAATATCATTTTGATTTGTAGCAACGATCAATCTACCTATGGGTAGACCCATTTTTTTTGATAAGTATCCTGCATAGACATCTCCAAAATTACCAGTAGGCACAGAAAAATTTATTGATTTTTTTTTATCTAATTTCAAATAACAATAAAAATAATAAACAGATTGAGCAATTATTCTTGCCCAATTTATTGAATTAACACCTGACATTTTAATTGATTTGGAAAAATCTAAATCTTCAAACATAGATTTTACTAAGTTTTGACAGTCATCAAAGTTACCATCGATTGCTATATTAAATACATTTTTATCTTTTACTGTTGTCATTAATTTTCTTTGGATTTTAGAAATTTTATTATTTGGATGCAGAACAAAAATATTCATATTTTTTTTGCCTTTGATTGCATCAATGGCAGCTGCTCCAGTATCACCCGATGTTGCAACTATAATATTAATATTTTGATTATTGTTTTTTAGGTAAAAATCATAGAGATTACCAATAAATTGCATGGCGATATCTTTAAAAGCCAAAGTTGGGCCATGAAATAACTCTAGCAGTTTATGATTTCCAATATCAGTAATTTTTACTATGTCATCTTCTCTAAATTTTAAGTAAGATTTTTCTACGATGTTTTTAAGTTCATTTTCATAAATAAAATCACCACAAAAAGGAAACATAATTTTTACAGCAAGCTCTCTATAATTTAAATTGCTCATATTATTTATTTCTTCTTCAGTGAATTTTTTTAGTGATTTTGGAACAAACAAGCCACCATCGTCAGCTAGTCCTTTAATAAATACTTCTTTAAAGTTAAATTCTTTTTGACTATTTCTAGTGCTTACGTATTTCATAAGAATTAATTGATACTCCCAATTAATATGGGTGGCAATATTAAATTGAACTATCTATCAGGAATAATACAAAAATCAAAAAAAGATAGAAAATTGAGTAGCTGAAAATTTTTTTTGCTTTTTTAGGATCAAATTTATTTTTTTTATAAGTGAATAGATCATAACATATAAAATTGTAATAAATTGTAAGTAAAAGAGCGGGAATAAAGTAAACCAATCCTGAAAAATTGATTAGGTAAGGAAATATAATAACCGGTAACATTAAAAGGGAATATACAAATATATAAAGTTTAGTTTTTTCAACACCATCAGAGACTGGTAGCATTGGTATTTTTGCTTTTTTATAGTCATCAGCTTTATATATACTTAATGCCCAAAAGTGTGATGGTGTCCAAAAAAATATAATTAAAAATAAAGATATTGGTTCAAGTGAAATTGAGTTTGTTGCAATCGTCCAACCTATTACGGGCGGTAAAGCACCAGCTACACCACCTATTACAATATTTTGTGGTGTTTTTCTTTTTAACCAAATCGTATAAACGAACAAATAAAATAAAATAGTGCTTAGCAAAAGAAAGGCTGATAAAGTATTTGCAAAATAATTCAAAGTAACAACAGAAAAAATTGTTAGAAAAATTCCATAAATTAGTGCATGGTTTTTCTTTATTTTGCCAGTTGGAATCGGTCTCAAGCATGTCCTGGTCATTAAAGCATCAATGTCAGACTCATACCACATGTTTAAACAACCAGAAGCTCCAGCTCCTAAGGTAACCAAAAAAATTCCAATAATTGCGTTTAAAGTTCCTAAATTTGAATTTGATGTTAAATAT
>Ga0187833_10002568_pt1 | contig 19320 bp, 20 predicted proteins | sample ETNtaG_37_FD_167968 | JGI IMG/M metagenome (GOLD analysis project Ga0187833, IMG submission 167968) | Marine microbial and viral communities from oxygen minimum zone, Eastern Pacific Ocean - ETNP2014_SV_400_PacBio MetaG (Illumina Assembly) | ecosystem: Environmental > Aquatic > Marine > Hypoxic...
TGCCTGTTTTGCTCTTATCGGTATTTTGGGATTTTTTAATTCTCCTTTCTTCAGTTCTTCAATATTCTCATAACATTTTTGTATTTCGTGGTTTATGTTTAATTTCATGCTTTCTATTTTTTTACTTAAATCATTAAAAACAGCATTAGTCTTTTCATTAAACCAGTTTTCCAGCTCATTCAAGGCTATTTCTTCCTTTTCAATTTCTTTTTTTGTAAAAATATTTTTTAAGAATCTAAACATTATGAATAGGAGCAATAGCAAGTTTATTAAATATTTTATGTATTATTAAAAGAATGGCTAAAAAGTATAAAAATAAGGCTAAAGAAAAGAAGATTGCCAGAGAAAAGATTGGAGACATGTTTAAACAGGCCAAAGATGTTTTTAAGAAAGATTCTGGGCTTTCACATAATTTAATAAGAAAAGCAAGAAATTTGGCCATGAAACATAAGATAAGGCTTCCTTCTAATCTAAAAAGAAGGTTCTGCAGTCATTGCTACAAATATCTTGTGCCTTCGGTTAATTGCCGTGTTCGCGTTCAAAGGGGCAAAGTGGTTTATTACTGCCTAAACTGCAAGAAGTTCACCAGGCTGCCTTATAAATAATTTTTTTGTTAGGTTATTTTCTATGTTTAGAAAATGGATATTTATTTTCAATATAGAAAATAATATGTTCCAATATATAAAACGAAAGCTTTATATAGATGTTATTTACTGCATAGTGATTAAAGGGGGTGAATAAAATAGAATTAATTAGACGTAGGGGTTTACTATGGAAGAAGTATTTGATGAAGAATCTCAGGAAGTTGAGAACATGAGAGAAGGAAGAAAAAAGATTAAAGATAAAGATTTCTCTAAACTAATAAACAAAAAAGATTTAAGTGAGTTTGAATTAGATGAATTGTTTATGTGATTAAAAATGGTAGAATACCAAAAGCCAACCAGACCTGGACCAATGTTGATGACACTGGATTTTGATGTGACAAGATTACTTAGCCCAACTAATTTAAAAAGAATAGATAGATTAGTTGATGCAGCTCGGCATCTATATACAGAATCTAGAGAAGCACTGGGAGATGGTATAAGATATGCTTGTAGTTTAATGCCGGATGAAATCGGTGTACGTTCTGAATTAAAACATGTTATTGATGGTAGATCTGAATCTACTCAAGTTCTTTATCCAAGTAGAACACTTTCAAGAGAGTGTTTAGATCTCGGTAGAGAATATAGTGTTATAGATCAAACTAGTGATGGATGGCAACCAGTTTGGCTATTGTTAGGAGGTTTAGCTATTATAGTTGGAGCAACAGGTGCTGTAATAACACAAGTTCCTGATATTAGAGCTAGAGCTGCAGATCATCAAGTAATACAAGATAGGGGAACAGAAACCGAAAGAAGGGACACAGTCCAGTCAGATTTGGAACGAGCTTTAGAATTTTTAGAAAGGTAATCAATTTTTTAAACCATACATTATTTCTTACTACAATGGACTCGTACAACCTAGAACTGGAAAAAGTAGCTGAAGAGATCAAGGATAATGATGCTAAACTGGTCTGTGTTCAACTGCCGGATGGTTTGAAGCCAAAAGCAAAAGAAATTCATGAATATTTAGAGAAAAATACAGATTCTAAGGTTATCATATGGCTTGGAAGCTGCTGGGGGGGTTGTGATGTTCCTTTGCAGGTTGAAAAGCTGGGTGTTGATTTACTGATTCAATGGGGCCATTCTGTTTATGTCAGGAGTTGGTAAGGAATTTTTTTAAGAAAACTTTAAAAAGATTCCATTCAATTTCAAATTGAAAATGCCAAATAAGATAATAATAGGCTCTGATCATGCTGGATTTAAGCTAAAGGAAAAGATAAAAGAATTTCTTAAGGAATTGGGCTATAAATATGAAGATTTGGGTGTAAATGATGAAGAGTCTTCTGATTACCCTGAAACAGCCTTAAAAGCTGCAAAAAAAGTGGCTGAAACAAATGCTAAGGGCATTTTAATGTGCGGCACTGGCTTAGGAGAGGCAATCGTGGCAAACAAGGTGAAAGACATCAGGGCAACAAACTGTTTTGATGAATACACTGCAAAAATGGCCAGAGAACATAACAACAGCAATCTGCTTTGCTTAGGAGCAAGGATATTGAATGAACAAGAAGCAAAAAAAATAACAAAAATCTGGTTAAAAACAGAATTCAGCAAGGAAGAAAGGCATAAAAGAAGAGTCAAACAAATCCAGGATATAGAAAAGGATACCTGCAAATAAGATGCAATTTATAAATTATCTTCTGGCTTCTATTATCTCTTATCTGGGCATAGCATTAGGAATAGCCTTGATTTACATAGCCCCTGAAGAACAAAAGACAGGAATGAAATATTTTTCTTTTTTAAAATATATTTTTTTCACTCTAACTGTCTTTTTTTTATTATTTTTTAACTATAGTAATATCTTATTAATTTTATCATTGATAATTTTCTTGATCATTTTCATTGTATTAAATAAGAAATCAAAAGTAAGTGACATCAATAAGTCACTCATAATATATTCAATTTTAGCAGCTATTTTTTATTTAAGCTCTAAAAATAATAATTTGTTCATTATAGAATCCAGCCTTATTTTTTTATATGGAACTGCAAATGCTTCTTTCCTGACTAAAATAAAGAAAAAGAATCATTTAGAAATTTTATCCAAACATTCATTATTCATTATAATCGCTTTGATATTATTTTTATTGTTCTAACAGTGCTTGTATGTTATTTACAATTTTATCCGTTATATGCCTCAGGATTTTTTTATTATAAGGCTTACCATAATATTTATCAAAATACATTGGTTTTCCAATATTTATTGTGATTCTTTTAAGCTTTAGTGAGTTGATTGATTTGAGTGAGTCTAATGACAGATAACCATTAATCGTTATTGGTATGACTGGTTTTTTGCTTTTAAGAGCAAGTCTGGCAATACCGATTTTTCCTTTTATTATCTTATTGGGTTTTGCAATTCCTTCTGGAAAAATGCCCACAATTTTGTTTTGGCCTAATAGTTCAGATGCTTCCATTATCGCACTTTCACCCTTGTCCCCCTTATAAACAGGGATACAACCACACCACTTCCTGCATATAGTATCTCCCAAGAACCAGAATCTGGGACTTGCCATATAATGAACTTTTTTATTCAAATAAAACGTCATTACTGCTATTAGAAATAATGGATCCCACCAGCTTGGATGATTAGAGGTCAGTATGAAATTATCATTTTTGGGTATGTTTTCAATTCCTTTTATAGATTTAATAAGCCATCTTAGTGGGGTAAATACAAAAATTTTTGAAATATGATAAACCATCTTACCATCTCTCCTTTCTTATTTTTAGATAATATGATAGGTGATTCACTGCAATGTGCGATACAAAACTGATTAAGATTATTACAATAATCAATTCCACAGACAATTTGATTAACGGATAGGTAAAGATCAAAGCCCCAATCACAAAATCAGTCTGATCAAATGGAATAAAGCGCTTTCCAGGGCCAATATTTAATCTTCTTTTGAAGAAACTTTCCACCAAATCCCCTACCAAGGCGCCAATCCCCATCAATAAGCCAAATAAAAACCAATTATTGTAATCTATTGATGAAATATTTACAAAAATATTATTTTTAAAAAACAGGAATTGGATGAAAGTGATTAAAACTGCAAAGATAACCCCAAAAATAAATCCACGCCATGTTTTGTTTTTTCCGAATATTGGCTTATTGCCAAATTTCTTATTTGAATCTATTGGAACTGCAAGCTTTTTGAATGAATTTTTTACTATAACAGGGGCCATATTAGCAAAGTATGCCGGAAGCATAAAATAAAAAGCCACTGCAATTAAATTTAATGTCATTTTTTCAGTAAATTCTTTTCCTGATGAAGCTAAGCAGCCCTCCGACCGGCCCAACTAAAGTACTCCCATATAATCTTGTTTTCTTTTTCTTTAAAGCTGTTCTTAAATTTCCATCAAAAACTGTGTATGCAGTGCCTATTTCAAATGAAAAATGTGCATCACTTCCCGCAGTCTTTGCAATATTAAGTTTGGTTGCAATCTTATCTGCTTTCATATTATCGCTTTTAAAGAGCATCCTTGCATTTAAGCATTCAACGGCATCTATTCTATTCTTTACCTTAGATAAAGGCAACTTGAATTTATGGTCATTGACCATGGTTCTTCGGAAAGGATGAGGCAGGATTATCAAAGCATCCTGCTTCCTGGCTTCCTCAACAACCTTGGAAAAATCAATTTCGTCAATTTTCTTTTTTAAATAATATACTAAAACATCACCGTAGTTAGTTGCAATCTCCCCCCCAATTATGACTTCAAAATTCTTGTCTTTATTAAGTTTCTTCACTTCTAAAGCGCCTTTGATTTCATGATGATCAGTAATCGCAATTCCATCCAATTTGCGCTTCTTAGCCAGCCTGAGAATAGTCTTCGGCTTTAAATTGCTGCATTTAGAATAATGCGTATGTATATGCAAGTCATATTTCATTCGAACAGAAAACTATATAAGCATTATAAAGTTTATGTTTTTAAAAAAAGGTGTAGAATGAAACACATTTTCTCAAAGCCAAATCAGATTACTTTTATCAGGATACTGCTCATCCCATTTTTCGTCTACTTTCTTCTTTCTGATTTCACCTATAAAGAATATTTTGCTGCCTTTATTTTTATTATCCTTTCTTTATCAGATGCACTAGATGGATACGTAGCGAGAAAAAGAAAAGAAATAACAGAGATAGGGAAATTGATAGACCCTATAGCTGACAAGCTTTTGATTTCTGCAGCATTGATTTTTTTGATAGGCAGAGGCATTCCGGCCTGGATGGCTGTTGTAATAATAGCAAGAGAATGGATAATAACTGGTTTGAGGCTGATATTTGTTTCAAAAGGGACAGTTGTCAGTGCAAGCATCCTTGGCAAGCTTAAAACAATTTCACAAACTGCAGGTATTTTACTGGTTATCCTAAAATTCCCTTTTGCATGGCATGTAATGGTCATTGCTGTTATTTTTACAATAATCTCCGGACTCGAATATTTGATAAGATTCAGCAGCCTTGTCAAGGACAAAGTTCTTAATATACCTAATCTGATAACCTTGATTAGGTTATTGTTAATCCCTTTTTTTATAATCTCCATATTTGAGGAAAAAACTAACATTGCAATTTTAATCTTCGCAATAATAGCTGTAAGTGATAAGATTGACGGAATTTCTGCAAGATTGATGGAACAGATGACAGATTTTGGAAGCAATTTTGATTCTTTTACTGACTGGACATTTATTTTTACAACACTTATTTCATTCATAATTCTTGATTTTATATCATTATTTTATGGAACAATGTTGGCAATAGCATTGATTTTAATCGCAATAATCAAATTAGCGTACCAATCAAAATATGATAAAACTTTAACATCTTCTATAAGCAAATTAAACGTTGGACTTGGATATATTACGATCTTGACGATACTGCTTGACTTTGTATATAAGATCTATTTTTTAATCGGGATATTGGCAATGACTTATTTAACAGTCGTATACTTTATCATTAAAAGCGTGCCTAGAAAAAAGTAATGTTATAACTTCTTTATTCTTAAAGTAGAGATCATGAGCATTCCCAACACAAGAAAGATGTAAGGATAATAATCAAAAGGAACATTGAAAAAATAGATCAAAGGAATTATTAAACCATTCAGGGTTATTGGCATGCCTGAATATTCTTTTTTAGTATCCATAATGTTGTATCTTGCCAGCCTTAAAATTCCGGAAAAAATGAAGATAGTAAATGCAATGATTGCCAAAGGCGTCTCTATCAAGGAAAAGCCAAAAACAGCAGGTGCAACTCCAAATGAGATTGTATCAGCCAAACTGTCAAGCTCCTTTCCAAATTCATTATTTGATTTTGTCAAAAAAGCTACTTTCCCATCCAAATAATCAAAAACAACCGCAATAACAAGCATCAAAGCAGCTAAATCATGTTTGGAGCTGATTGCAAATAATATCGCTGTTAAGCCGAAAACAACATTGATTAATGTCAATATATCTGCAAATTTTATTAGTTTTGAAATTTTAAACTCATCAATATCTGTTCTCCTTACTAATCTAAATTCAGACCTGAAAATCCACTCAATTGCAGATGCTATGGTTAAAATTATGGCTATGTACATCAGGACCCAGTCTATTGTCCCCAAAACAGCAGGTATCAAAGCAATAATCTGGAAGAACACCATGAATTTTCCGATTAAAGTTGGCTTAAACTCGCGTCTTCTGTCTTTGTAGAGCAAGATAGATGCCCCAAAAACCGTTAGTAGATCCCTTCCTAAAAAAATTAGGACAACCCAAAGTGGGATTATATTAGTAAAGTAAAGCGCTATAGCCGATAAATTTATCAGCAATTTATCAGCCAACAGATCAACTATAGACCTTATCTGGGATCTTTTCTTTTCTTTGGCTATAAAGCCGTCAAAAAAAGCTATCAAAGCTATGAGGATAAAAAGGAAAACTGAAACATCTTTATCTCCATTTAATATTACAAGCATCACTATTGGAGCTAGTAATACTCTCAGTAAAGTCAGAGTTATTGGCAGTTTTCTATTTCGTATTCTTATCTTCATTTTTATAGATAAAGCAGTTTAGTAATAAGCTATTATGGTTGATCCAGCTTTGACCTTATCTCTTATTTTTATCTTCAGTTTAACTTTAGCTGGAATTATTAATGACACCTGAGACCCCAACACTATCATTCCGATTTTTTGTCCTTTATTAATTTTTTGATTTGATTTTACAAAGCATTTTATCTTTCTGGCAAGAAATCCAGCTATCTGGATAGCTTTGATTTTTATTTTTTTATTTTGAATTATTATCTCATTTTTTTCGTTATGCAGGCTTTTTTTTAAGTCAGATGCGTTAAAGAATTCACCCTTAGAGTATTTAATTGACTCGATTTTGCCATCTATTGGAGCCCTATTCACATGAACATCAAATACATTCATGAATATAGAAATTAAATAGCATTCATTTGCAATATCTTTTGTTAAGGTCTGTATTTTACCCACTACTCCTTTCTTTATTTTTAATTCACTTGAAATCTGCTTTGCAGATTTCTGTGTGCCAAAAATTCCTTTGGAATTTCTAAGCATATTTGACTTAATCTTTAATATTTGAATCACTTTTCCATCCGCTGGAGAGACAATGTTATTTCCTTTAGGAATCAATCTTTTAGGGTCCCGGTAGAAGTTTAAGAGGAATAAAATTATCAAAATAACAACGACTAAAATTAAATTAATAACGACCCCCATAATGATTTTTATTAAATATTGTTAATTTAAATGTTTTCTTTTTCAAATACCTTTTTAAATCAATATATCCTTCTTGTATCTATGTCACATACTATCTTAGACTGCTATACAGATGAAGCATCTGGTTTAGGTGTACCGCCTTATTTAGGCACTCATCCAAGATACATAGCAGGCTATCTGAAAAGTAAAAAAGAAGATTTTGATTATATTACTATAGATGACTTGAGGTTTTTCATCAATTATAATTCAAACGTAAAAAAAACAAAAAAATCGCAAAAAACCAATATTAAAGTTTACAATTTAACTAAAAACTTCAATAAAATAAAAGAAATTCTTCAAAAAACTCAAACACTTATTGTTGTTTTAGGGATACATGTTCCTGGAAAATACCTAAGTGCAATGCCGGCAACCTTAAAAGAAGTAATTCCATTAATTGAAAATCTGGATTGCAAGAAAATATTGACAGGGCCTGCTGTTTTTGGAACACAACTATTTGGCGGAAAACTTTATGAAAAAACAGATGTTAAAGTTTTTGATGAAATAAAAAATTACAATTTTAAATTTGATAGATTAGGAAATTATCCTGTTTTAGGTTCTGAGATTATTAAACAGATTCCAGACATTAGGGTTATTGAGATAGAAACTGGCAGAGGTTGCAACGTTGGAAAATGCAGCTTTTGCACTGAACCGATTAAAAGCAGATTTATCAATAGAAATTTCGAGGATATTATTAATGAAATTGAAGCATTCTATAAACTGGGTTCTAGATATTTTAGGCTGGGAAAGCAAGCTGATTTCTATGCATATGATAAACCAATTGAGTTATTAAAAACAATTAGTGGAAAATTCCCAAAAATCAAAGTCCTGCATATAGATAATGTGAATCCGAATTCAGTTGTTGTAGATAAAGATGAACTGATAACAAAGGCTGTTGTAAAATACTGTTCAGAAGGGAATGTTGCAGCTTTTGGAGTTGAAAGCTTTGATCCAGTAGTGGTCAAAGAGAATTTACTGAATACTGCTCCTTCAGTTGCATTCAAGGCAATTAAAATAATAAATAAACACGGACAGAAACGCGGTAAGAATGGAATGCCTGCTTATCTACCTGGAATAAACATAATATTTGGTCTGATGGGCGAAACAAAAAATACGCATAAAGAAAATATAGGAGCTTTGAAAAAAATTATGGACGAAAATTTAATGCTACGCCGTATTAATATCAGACAAGTTGCTGTTTTGCCGGAAACTTTGCTCTTTAAGAAAGCTGGAAACAAATTCATCAAGAAAAACAAGAAACATTATTGGTCCTGGAGAAAAGAGATCAGGACAAAGATTGATTTTGAGATGCTGAAAAGAATTGTTCCAAATAATCAATTATTAAAAGATATTAGAATGGAAATCTATGACGGAAATACAACCTTTGGAAGACAGATTGGAACTTACCCTTTAATTGTAGGAATAAAAGGCAGGCATGAGATTGGAAAGTTTTATGACATCAAAGTTAAAGGACATATGCTAAGGAGTGTTACTGGAGATATAGTTAAAGAAGCAGATTATGAGGATAAATTAAAGCCCATAATTGCCCAATATTAAAACTTTTACAGCGAAACATATATAAACAAAATTCTAATTCTTAAGAACCTTAAATGCCCTTGTAGCTTAGTAGGTAAAGCGTATGGCTGTTACCTCAACTTCGTTGATGGTCTACAAAACGGAGTTTTGGAGAAACCATAAGATCACCAGTTCGAGTCTGGTCGAGGGCGTTTTTTTTCGGGCCTGTAGTTCAGTCTGGTTAGAATGATCGACTGATAATCGATTGGTCCCAGGTTCAAATCCTGGCAGGCCCATCATTAATTTTATTGTAATAAATTCGAGGCAAAAATTAGTGCCAAGACTAATTTTTGTGAGTGAAGCGAACAGATTTAATTATTTCTTTTTAATTTTAACAATAATTTACCAAATAATTTAATCACTACCCGTAAAGTTTAAATAGTAGTTGTTATTTTAGAATAACTACAATAAAAATGAGGGTTTTGCTATGAAATTAAAATTATTCTTTGCAACTTTAATTATAATTACTGTTTTCTTATCTGCATGTGATGTTTATGAAACATTGTATAACGTACCTAGTCCTGTTGGTGAAGTCGTTAAAGTTCCTGAAGAAAATATAGTTGTTGAAGAAGAAGATTCAGTATCAGAGTTAGTCGAAGAAGAGGAGACTGAAGAATTTGTTTCGATTGAAGACTTAGAAGAAATTCTTGAAGAAGAAGTGGAAGAAGAGCTAGTTATTGAAGATGGAGTTATAATAATCGAAGGAGATTCAGAAGAAGTTGGTGAAGTTGAAGAGATAGCAGAGGAAGAGCCAGTTATGTCTGAAGAAGAAGTGGAAGCAGCTACTGTAATCATAGTGGAAGAGTCAGAGTTAATAAGCTTGGTCACTCAGGCTGAAGATCCTGACCAAGATTCAATAGAATTCATATTCAGTAATCCATTGGATGAAAACGGAGAATGGCAGACAACTTACGGAGATTCCGGGGAATATACAGTAACCATAACTGTTTCTGATGGAGAATTAACAAGCTCAAAAGATGTTTTGATAATTGTCAATAAGAAAGAAGAAGCACCTACAATTGGCAGCTTTACCCCAGTAGATACTGCTGTTGCAGTTGATGAAACAGATACAGTAGAATTCAGTGTTGAAGCAAGCGACCTAAATGATGATGACTTAAGTTATGAATGGAAATTAGATGGGGTTGGAGTTTCAGATGATGACTTTTTTGATTATGAAACAACTTATGATGATTCTGGAAGCCATACTGTAAAAGTTACAGTATTTGATGATGTTTTTTCAACAGATAATTTATGGTCTATTACAATAAATAATGTAAACAGGAAGCCCATTTTAGAAGAAATTGTAGATATGACTGTTAGAGAGACAGAGACAGTTTCAATAAATCCAGTGGCTGTTGATCCGGATGGGGATGAGATTACATTTACAATATCTGATCCTGTAGGGGGAGATGATGTCTGGGAAACAACTTATGATGATGCAGGGGAATATGTTGTAACAGTAACAGCTTCTGATGGTATTGATGAAGTAAGCCAGGAAGTTACAATAGTGGTTGAGAATGTGAACAGGGCACCACAAATCATAGATATCATACAAAAGTAATTTAATTTTCTTATTTTAAAAATGGGGAAAAAAATAGTTTTATTTTTCATAGTTTTATTATTATTTGTTAGTTCTGTTTTTGCAATTACAACATTTGTTTACAATGAATCAGACCTTGTAAGCCTGCAGCCGGAAGCTACAGATCCTGATGCTCAACAGCTTATCTACTCTTTTACTGAACCATTGGATGAAAACGGAGAATGGCAGACAACTTACGGAGATTCCGGGGAATATACAGTAACCATAACTGTTTCTGACGGCGAGCTAAGCACATCCCAGGAGGTTCTGATAACTATTAACAGGAAAGAAGAAAAACCGAGTATTGATATTTTTACCCCATCAGAAGATCCAATAGCAATAAATGAAGGAACCATAATAACTTTTGAGATCTCTGCTTCAGATTTAAATAAAGATACCTTAAGCTACAATTGGTTTATAGATGATGTATCTGTAAGCAATGATGATTCTATAGAATATGAAACAGATTACCAAGATGCTGGAAATCATAATGTCCGGGTTGTTGTCTCTGACAAAATTTCTGAAGTAAGCAAAGAATGGGTTGTTGAAGTAGAAGATATTAGCTTAGAAAACGTTTTAGGTTCTATCCAGAATTTGGAAATAGAGGAAACTGAGCTTGCATCTTTACAGCTGCCTAATTTTAAAAAATACGGCTTGACTTATTCTATATCAGATCCTCTAGGAACTAATAAATGGCAGACAAGCTATGATGATGCAGGGGAATATGAAGTGACTGTTGAGGCCGAAGGAAAAGGCTTTTCAAGCAGCAAAAATGTCAAGGTAACTGTTAAAAATAAGGACAGAGCACCGGTTTTTATTGATTTGAAAGATATTGCAATAAAAGAAAATGAAGGGATCATTATAGAGTTGAATGCCCAGGATCCAGATGAAGAAGAAGTAATTTATTCTGCACAGGATATGCCGGATGGCGCTTCATTGGATGGCAATACCTTCAAATGGAAAACAGATTTTGATTTTGTGAAAAAAGAAAGTGGTTTTGACTATGTTTTGGATAAATTCCGTTTATTGAGCAGAAGCGTTAATGTAATATTCATTGCGGAAAGCAATGAAAACATAATAGAAAAGCAGGTAAAGATTACTGTAAGAGATGCAAACAGGCCATTTGCTCTTGAACCTTTCGAAACAATAACTGTTGATGAAGGAGAAGAAGTTGTAATACAACCCAGCTACAATGACCCTGATAATGATGCATTAAGCTTTACATATTCCGGATGGATGAATAAAAACATTTACAAAACAAATTTTAATGATGCAGGAACCTATATTGTAAAAGTTACAGCTAGTGATGATTTCTTTACTGCTTCTGAGTTTGTAACTGTTACTGTTGAAAATGTCAACAGAGAGCCTATTTTTGAACCTATAAGGAGTTTAGGAGTTACGGAAAATGAAACACTTGAAATTTTGTTGCAGGCAGAAGATCCAGATAATGATATAATAAGTTTTTCAGCTGAAAATTTGCCTGAAAATGCAAAATTAGAGGAAAATATTTTTACTTTCAATCCTGGTTTTGATTTTGTAAAGGATGAGGAAAAAAGTGTTGAGATTGAGTTTTTTGCTGAAGATGATGAAAGTGAAGTAGGGCAATCTGTTGATATCACTGTGCTTAATAAAAATTTAGCTCCAAAGATAGTTGATTCCAGCAGGAATGTAAAGGTAAAGGTTGGTGAATCAGTTAGGTTATTTGTTACTGCAGAAGACCCTGATGAAGATGAAATTTCTTATTTATGGGATTTCGGGCTGTTTGACAAGCACAATGCAACCTCAGTGCACAAAAGAACATTCTCTTCAAAAGGCATTAAAGAAGTTGAAGTTACGGTGAGTGATGGGATTAAAGATGTTTCTCAGATCTTAGAGATTGAAGTTGTTTAAGGCATAAGTTTTATAAATTTCTTTAACATCCGTTTTTAAATGCCTATAAAAAAGATTTCTAATCTAAGCGATAATAATGCAATAAATATCGCTTTGGATACTATCAACCTAGGAAAACAGGCACTGGTGTTTGTCAACACAAAAAGGAGCGCTGAGAAAACAGCTGAAGATATCTCTAAAAAAATAAAAATAGGAGATGATGAGTTTAAAGCGATATCTGAGGAAGCGCTAAAAGCCCTATCAAAGCCAACAAAGCAATGTGAAAGATTAGCCTTCTGCCTGAAAAAAGGCATTGCTTTCCATCATGCAGGGTTAGTTTCCAAACAGAGAAATCTTATTGAAGAAAATTTCAGGAATGGCGCAATCAAGATTATATGTGCAACTCCTACTCTAGCATTTGGCCTAGACTTACCGGCATTTAGGGCTATAATTAAAGATCTAAGAAGATATACTCAAAGAGGCCTGACATGGATTCCTGTTTTAGAATATTTACAGCAGGCAGGTCGTGCAGGCAGGCCAAAATTTGATAAATTCGGAGAGGCTATCATCATTGCTGGAAGTGAAGGGGAAAAAGATAAGATTCATGAGATGTATATCCTGGGGCAACCAGAGGATATTTATTCAAAGCTTGCTGTAGAGCCTGTTTTAAGGACTTATCTTCTTTCATTAATTTCAGCTAACTTCATAAGGAATAAAAAACAGATCATGGATTTTTTTGAAAGAACATTCTGGGCTTTCCAATACAAAGATATTGAAAAACTGGATATTATCATCTCAAAAATGCTGGATTTTCTGGAAGATTGGGAATTTATCAAGGGAGATAAAGAAGATTTCAAAAATGCTGATGAAATAGAAAGTGAAGCTATAAATGCAACAATTATGGGAAAAAGGGTTGCAGAACTTTACATAGATCCTTTAACTGCCTCTTTCATCATAAGGTGCTTAAGAAACTCCTCTGATAAGAAAAGAAATGAGTTTTCATTCCTGCAGATGGTATCTTCCACACTGGAGATGAGACCATTGTTAAGGGTAGGCGTCAAAGAAAATGAAAAAATACAGGAGCAATTGGTAAAATTTGAAAGTTTTTTGCTTGAAGAAGAGCCTTCCATGTATGATCCTGAATATGGAGATTTCTTGAACAGCATAAAAACATCATTGATGTTTAACGACTGGGTCAATGAAAAAGATGAAGAATTTCTGCTTGAGGAATACAATATAAGGCCAGGGGAATTAAAAGTTAAGCTGGATAATGCTGATTGGCTTCTTTACACTTCTGAAGAGATTTGCAGGATTCTGCAGTTTCAGAGCTTGATTAAAGAGATTGTAAAATTAAGGCTAAGGATAAAATATGGAGTTAAAGAAGAATTGCTGCCTTTGTTGAAACTTTCACAGATTGGAAGGGTCAGAGCAAGAAAATTATTCAGAAATAAGATTAAAGACATAAAAGATGTGAAGAACTCTGATTTAGGGAAATTAGTGCAGATTTTAGGAGAGAAAGTAGCCTTGAACGTAAAAAAACAGGTTGGAGAAGAGGTCAAGGAGATTCCAAAAGGAAAAAGAAAAGGACAGATAAGCTTGACTAAATATTAATTAAAATGCCAGATTCTGCCCCTATAGTTTAGTGGATATGATACAAGGTTGCGGACCTTGTGACCCGAGTTCGATTCTCGGTAGGGGCGTTACCTTTCAAAATGGTAAAATATATAAATGAGAAAATCAAAGGTTGATAAAAAGAGGTGTTTTTAATGGGAAATCAAGGAAGTTATAAATTAACAGGATTTATAGTTCTAGTAGTGGGAATCTTATTTTTCTTGAGAGATCTGGGAATTAATTATATAGGAGATACAAGTGGATGGACTATTGTACTTGTACTGATCGGCGCAGGCATCATATCGGGCGGCGGTGCAGTGGCAGTATCTCAGGCTATGAAGAAAAAGAGATAATTTTATTTTTTCTTTTGTTTATCATAGAAATTTTCTACTTGGGCCAATGTATTTGCATCTTCAGGCCCTTTATCTTCTCTAAGTTTTATGACTCTTGGAAACCTTAAAGCATATCCAGAGCTATAAGTCGGGCTTTTCTGTACCTCTTCATAGCCAACTTCTATGACTATTGAAGGTTTCACCTTGACTTCCTTGCCCTTTTCTGAAACTATTAAAGGCTTAAGCAGTTTTGTCATTTTATTGAAGCTTAAGCCTTCTTCGTCCTTTTCTTTCAATCCAGTGCTTACCTTACCAACCTCTTGGTAGTTTCCTTTATCATAGCATGCTGCAGTATAGGAGCTCAGCCATTTTGCCCTCTTGCCTTCTCCCCATTCTGCTGCTACGATCACCAAATCAAAAGTCTCTCTTTCTTTTTTGAATTTGACCATATGACCGACTCTGGCACCAGGTTTGTATGGAGCATCAAGAGTCTTGAACATCAAGCCTTCATTCCCTAGTTTGATTGAATCTTCATAGAATTTTTCAACCTCTTTTACATCGGAAGTGACCAATTTTTTTGAAAGAACTATCTTTTTCTTCTCTTTTTTTACAATTTTCTCAAGAAGCTTTCTTCTCTCCTCAAAAGGCTCATTAAGGTAGCTTTTTCCATTATAATAAATAATATCAAATACATTCAGCTCAACAGGAAATTCCTTTGACATCCTCTCAATATCATATTTCCTCTTTATTCTTTGAGAAATGCTCTGGAAAGGGAGATATTTTCCAGACTTCTTGCTATAGCCGACTGCTTCGCTGTCAATGATAAACTCTTTTCCCTTTACATGATGTTTAATGCATTCAACAACTTCAGGAAATTGCGCAGTTACATTCTCCAGCCTTCTTGTAAATAAGTTTATTTCATCATGTTTCTTATGGGCCTGGATGCGAAAGCCGTCATATTTGTATTCTAATTCAGCAGGTTTCCCAACTCGTTCAAAGCCTTCTTCTGCATTACTGGCTTTTAATGCTAACATTACCTTTATTGGAACTCCGACAGCTAAATTCATATCTTTCAAACCATTGAGGCCTTTTGTTTTTGCTGATTCTGCTACTGGTGCAAAGTCATTTGTTACGTCATAAGCTTTCTGGACTGCATCAACATATTTATTATACTCTTCCCGGTCTTCTATCTCTATATTATTTTCTTTCTCATCAAATTTTAATTTAATCTTATCAGGAAAAAATGCCCAGGTTATAGCATCTCTTACAGAACCTTCCCCTACACCAACCCTTAAAACCTGCAAAATTGTCCGTACAATATATTTTGCCTCTTTTGGCTTTGCACTTGTTAATAATTCAGAGATCAACTGAATTTTTCTTTCAACAGTTCCCTGCCCTTGCAGCTCTGGTAATCTCCTCAGGTTTGTAAATACTTTTTTTACTGTCAATTCATGGCTGTGTAATGTTCTCTGTCTTTTGCCCTTAATCAGGTTTTCGGCAACCAATCCCAAGTCACCAGTCTTTTTCCATTCTTTCTCAACCTTATTTGCCTCTATTCCAGATGCAATGCTTATTGCCTTCAAAATAAGCCTGGAAGCGACTCCCACTTCCCTATTGTCCCAGTTTGGAAATAATCTGCCTTCCAAAAGCAGCATTATTGTTGGCAGATCTTCTGTAGAAGTGTGTTTCAGAAATTCTGAGATTATATGTGTCTTTCCTAGTCTTTTAGGCGTGCTTTCAAGATTCTCATAAACATCAACTAACTTATGATATTGCATACTAAAATATAATATTAAAAAGTTTAAAAATATATCGGAATCAGGAAAAACAATAAATTTATTAATAATTAATTCAAGGTTATGTTTATGGACGTTTTTGAAGCAATAAGGACAAGGCGCTCTATTAGGAAATACAAGGATAAGCAGGTTCCTTGGGATAATATAGTCACTATAATGCAGGCTGGAAAATACGCTCCTTCTGCCGGAAATCTACAAAACTGGCATTTTATCATTGTGAAGGATGATGCCAAGAGAAAAACAATTGCAAAAGCATGTGTAGACCAGGAATGGATGGAACAAGCTCCAATACACATTGTAGTTTTAGGAGAGCCAGAAAAGGCTGAAAGATATTATGGCAACAGGGGAAGAAGATTGTATACAATACAGGGTGTTGCTGCCTGCGTTGAAAATATGCTTCTTGCTGCACATTCATTAGGATTGGGCAGCTGCTGGGTTGGCGCATTCGATGAAGATGAACTAAGGCGTATTTTAATATTACCTGAGGAAGTTGATGTTCATGCTGTTGTTGTTGTTGGATATGCAGATGAAAAACCGGAAATGCCTCCAAAATACCGCATAGAGCACATGATGTTCTTCGATAAATGGTGGGGAAGACTAGAAACTCCAAAAAACTTCTTCGGCTGGTGGAGCCCATACAACAAAAGGATTGTTGATGAAACAAAGAAGCTGGTAAAGAAGACTGCTAAGAAGATCCACAAGAAAGTTAAGGAAAAGCTAAAGAAAAGATAATTCAGAATATTTCTAGTTTATAACTGCTTCTTATTTAAATTTCAAAAAAAAAGAAAAAATCCCCATTGCTGGGGATAAAGGCCTTCATTTGTAAAACGTTGGGGGTGGTTTTAAAAAATGAAGGCACAGAAAAACTACCTTATCCGAAGATAAGGTTCACCACAAAGACTAAAGGGGTGAGCATTATTCGATGATTTCTATGCCAAGCTCTTCAGTTATCTGCTGGACTTCCGGACTGGATTTTAAAGGCTCCACCTTGCCTAAAACCCATTGGCTTTTAACTCCAGTTACTATACTCATAACTGTTATTTTTCCTTTCAAGTCATCCTGGACTCGAGCGCCCCAGATTACATTAGCATCTGTATCTAAGCTTTCTGTCACTAATTCTCCTACTTTATTAATGTCATCCAGAGTCATATCAGGACCGCCACATACATGTATCAAGGCTCCTGTTGCTCCTTTGTAATTTATATCCAGCAAAGGATTCTCTAAAGCGCCTTTTACAGATTCTTCAACCCTGTCAGTTGTGTCTGAAGAACCCACACCTATGGCAGCGACTCCGCCATTCTTCATAATAGCCTTAACATCTGCATAATCCAGATTAACCAGGCTTGGAACTGCTATTGTCTCCACAATACCTTTGATCATGGTTGCAATCAATTCATTTGCAACAGAAAATGCTTGTTTTATTGGCAAGTTTCCTGCTATGCTTACTAATCTGTTATTGTCAATTACAATTACTGTATCAGAAACTTCTCTTAATTGCTCCAAGCCAAATTCTGCTTTTTCAACCCTTGCTTTTTCTATTTTAAATGGCATGGTCACTGTTCCGATAACTATAGCACCAGTATCTTTCGCAACACTTGCTACCACAGGAGCACCGCCAGTACCGGTTCCGCCGCCCATTCCTGCGCAAACAAAAACCATATCAGAGTTTTTCAAAGATTCCTTAATTTCCGGCAGGCTTTCTTTTGCCGATTCAGCTCCTTTTTCAGGAAAACCGCCACAGCCTAAACCGCGAGTAACGCCTTTTCCCAACAGATACTTTCTGTCAGCATTAATTATATTCAAATGCTGTTGGTCGGTGTTGCAGCCTATTATCTCTGCACCTTTAACACCCTTATTATACAGCCAGCCAACCATATTGTTGCCGGCTCCACCAACCCCAATCACCCTTATATTTGCCTGACCTACAGGCACTTCTTCATAACTCTTTGTTTCAGCCTTTAAGGCATTCTCAACTAAAAAATCCATTTTTACGCCCCCTTTTTATTTGTGTCATTTGTGGTTTTTAATCTATATTTTACAATATAAACATCCAATATTGATAAAATTTATATTGTAGTCTTATTTGTATTCCCTTTAGAATTCGTTTATTAGCTTACGCCAATAAGCTCTTAGACAAGTGTTTTACAGCGATTTAAGTACCAAAGAACTTTATACAACAAATACAAACCAATTAAGCCGTTTTCGCCAAAAAACGGGACGTATTGAGTTTTTCGCCAAAAAAACTCGGTTTAAACTTCTTATTTTATTTCTATACTTATATGATTTATTATATATAAAGATTTATAAACTTGAAAATATAGTTTTTAGTATGCTTGTTTGGTAAGATTTTTATAATTTTATGATTTTCTCCAATTTATGGCACTAAACTTCATAGGCATAGGCCTTAATGATGAGAAAGATATTTCAGTTAAAGGCTTAGAATTAGTTAAGAAATCTGATTTTGTCTATTTGGAGAATTACACTTCTAAGCTGAATATTCCTGTAAACTACCTAGAAAAGTTGTATGGCAAGAAAGTTATTCTAGCTGATAGGCATTTAGTTGAAATTGAAGCTGAAAAATCTATATTAGCACAAGCTAAAGCCCAGGAAGTGGCTTTTTTGGTTGTTGGGGATGTTTTTTCTGCAACAACGCATATGGATCTGTATTTGAGGGCAAAAAAAGCCGGAATTAAGACAAGAACTGTGCATAATGCTTCAGTTTTAACAGCAGTTGGTAGTACTGGCCTGCAATTATACAAATTCGGCAAAACAACCACTATCCCTTTCTTAAATGAAAATATAGAGACGCCATATGATGTCTTAAAGCAGAATAAAAAGGAAAATTTGCACACTTTATTCTTATTGGACTTGAAAGAAGATGGAAATTCAAGCTTAACAATAAATGATGCTATAAGGTACTTGTTAAGGGTTGAACTAAAAAGAGGAGAAAAGATTTTCACTGATAATGTATTATGTGTTGGCTGCACAAAACTAGGCAGCTTGGATCAAACAATCAAAGCCGGAAAAGCTTCTGAACTGTTAAAATTTAATTTCAAAGATGGCATGCACTGCCTTATTGTTCCGGCAAAACTGCATTTCATGGAAGAAGAAGCATTAAACCTTTATTCTTAAACACAATGAGCATCCACACAACCGTTTTTGCATACAAACCTCCTATATAGGGGATTTTCATC
>Ga0187833_10002573_pt1 | contig 19292 bp, 14 predicted proteins | sample ETNtaG_37_FD_167968 | JGI IMG/M metagenome (GOLD analysis project Ga0187833, IMG submission 167968) | Marine microbial and viral communities from oxygen minimum zone, Eastern Pacific Ocean - ETNP2014_SV_400_PacBio MetaG (Illumina Assembly) | ecosystem: Environmental > Aquatic > Marine > Hypoxic...
ATTCGATTGTACTGGGTATTCACTTTTTCCCCATTCAAACTGAACTTGGTATCATGAGTTTCAAAAGATGAATCAGGATTTTCCGGGTCGATCAATATCCAGGATGAATCAGGATTACTGTAATAGTTAGCATTCCCTTTCGAAATATCTTTCTTTGTTCTTTCCTGGTATTGAAAACCGATACCAAAATTATATCCATTGTCAAATGTATAATTTAATTCCATAGGAATGGTGAATGATTTTGCTACTTGCCACATTTTAGCAACCACGGAATAGGGATCAGAAAAACTGGTATCAAATAATTCTACAAAAGTTTCTGTAATCGTTGTATCAAAAAGAATATAACCGCCACCAAAATCAAATTCTGTAATCGTTGTATCATAGGCCAAATAAGAATTGTCATCGACTAACATATCACTTTGAAATCCTTCAAAATAACGCATTGTTTTAAAGACTTCTTGATTACTGCCATGCCCAAGTTTGAAATAAAGATTATTATCCAAGATGAAGCCACTTATTTCCTCGTAATTTTCCCAATAGGGTAAAGCAGAAGGATTCGAACTGGGTAAAAAGGATTCCAGAGGTTGCTCAACCCAATCAGATTGACTCAGGGATTTCCAATTATTGTTGCGGCTTAAATGACTGTATTGGGCAGAAACGGTAAAGCGGTTGAACAATGAGCCATTCAATTCCATCTGGACACCCCGTTCATCATTAAAATTATAATTATGAGAAACACGGCCCAGAAGTGTTGAGTTTTGTTCCTTGCCCAGGGTCGGCATCATTTGGAGTTCGATCCTATTTCCGTAATCATCTGCAGTAAAATCTGAATGACTTTTATCAAAGGCATACCTTTTATATTCTGTTGAAAGCCCCCAACTCCCAAAGTAAAGATTCAAATTCCCATAAATACCATGACCCTTTTTCAAGGAATCATGGGCGACCGGGTTCTGGGAGAAATCAGTTTTTTCCGTAGATATCTTATCCACATACTCAATAAATATATCTATATTGGTTGCCAGCCATGAGCCATAAACACCCTGCATTTTATGATTCACATAGGCGTCATCAAATAATTTTTGATGGACTTCATTGGACCGGAGTTGGGTGAGTCCAAGAGAAAAACTATTCCATTCATATTGTATTTGATTCCCGAACATGTTATGAGAATTATTATAGTAGGGTTTCCTGAGATCAGATCCAAATAACCATACACTTGAATTCCCGTTTAAATGGCTGAATGACAAGGGGCCATTGGAATATCCAACAAAAAGGCCCCGGGTGCCATTATCATAATTTGTTATTTGGTCATCAAATTGGTTTAAAAGGAGCCCTCTGCCCCAAAATTCATAAATATCACCGAACTTGATAGTCAAATCGTCTAAAGTATATTCGATCCGAAATTTCCGGATATCATTGATGGGGAACCCTACATCGGGTGGATTTGAATATTCATACTGGACCCATCCTTGCAGGTCATTATAGAAGAAATTAAGATCCAAACGATTTTCGGAATACGAATAAAAATCGTAGCTATCCCCGTAGTTCGCTGTGAGGGCCGCATTGAAATCAAAATCATTTGCAACAAGAGCAGAGCAGATAGTTAAGCATAATATAATTTTTTTCATGCTATGATCCATACGCTTGGGGTTCAAGGATTATTTTTATTTGTTTTTCAATTTCAATTTCTTCCCCAGGGATATATCCCTGGTGGCGCCATTTAATAAATCCATTCTTATCCACAAGTATCATGGTTGGCATCACTTCTCCATTCAACTTTTTGGCGATCTTTTTATTGGGATCGAGCCCGATAAAAAATTGATGGTTTTGACTGCGAATATAAGACTTTACTTTGCCTAATGAACGTGGTGTATCCTGGTTGATCATTAAAACTTTGAAACCTTGGTCAGCATAATCTTGGTGATATTGATCTAAATATTTCATCACTTTTTTACAAGGTTTGCACCAAGTTGCCCAAAAATCGATCATTAAAGGGCCATCTTTCAATAGCTCATGGATGGTTATTTTTTGCCCGTTGAGGAGTTTTAATTTTAAATCCGGGACCTTGCTCCCCAAATCACTATCGGTAGCAAACATCACACTTTTGGACAAAAACAATAGCGTGAAAAAATATTTTCTCATGAAGATTTCCTTGAAATCATTAAAATTGGGTAAATTGTCTAGTCATAATTTTAACTTGGTTTGATTTGATTTTATTCAACAATGTTATGGAAACAGTTTTTAAAAGAAAAGCCGGTGGATACCACCGGCTTTTTAATTAAAAATGATTGCATTTAGAATTAATTATCGCCGTTAAGAATCATTTGCATCAGGTACCAAATATCCACAAGATTTAAATTCCCATCACCATTTATATCCATTGTCCCAGCGGTACAATCATTATACTCATTGCTTTCCAACATATCAACATAAGTAAAAAGATCAAAAATATCGACAACAGGACTTCCAGCCATACCATCCCAATTAGACCAATCGGAATCGCCATTGATATTTCCTAAAACGTAAACATTGTCGTTACATGCGTCACAGACATCCCCTATGCCATCGCCATCCACATCAGACTGATTCGGGTTAGGTACATTAACGCAATTGTCATCTACATTTAAGATACCGTCATTATCAACATCAGGATTCATATCATTAATATTGATTTGGTTTACCTGATAGATCTGCTTCGGGTTTCCATAATTTTGGACGATAGCAATAATCTTTACGCTGTCCGAAACCCAGGCATCACTGACATCAAAAGTTCCGGTAAATATTTGGGATTCTCCGCTTGAACTAATAGTTAGATCTAAACCATCAGTCGTAATCCAGTCTCTGGCAACATTCCTGGCATTATGATAAATCCCCACGGCAGCCCAATAAGACCAGATATTATCCTCAACCACAAAAATATCAACTTTTTGATTCGTCGAACTCATATCTGCGTCCATCGTTACAGTCACATCATAGGTCACTTCATCATTTATCTGATCAAACATACCATTGATGTCTATTTCATAAGGGGTTTCATCCCCATCCATGTCATCATAAATATTCATAAAGGCATTATACATAGGGTCCCAGTTACCATTAGGGTAACCACCTACAGTTGACTCCACACCATTCCATTGGGAATGTGGAATGCCTCCAACACCATACATACCACCACGTTGACTATATTCCGATGGAAGGTCAAAATCGGAACTGCCAGGTGTATAACTTGGACTATGCCATTCAATACTGACTAAGGTTTCCGGAAACTCATTTAACATTTCTGAAATCGCGAAACTCGCGGATGGACAGTAGGGTCAGTTGAGCCCGGTAAAATCTTCTACAAAGACCTTTTGAGATGAACGAGATGCTGTTTCAACGATTGTACGTAATTCATCTATGGCTAAATCGATGGGGTCCATCCTTTGCGCAATTGACAGGGATATTGCTAAGAGTAGTAATATTTTTTTCATGATTTGGATATCTCTCTCTAAACTTTTTTTGATAGTAATACTGGTTATGATATAACTAGGTCGAATTTAGATAAACTTTGATATGGCTATGCAAATATTTTTTAAATAAATGTTTAAGGGATTATTTTCTATTCTCATAAAGTATAATCCCCTACAATTATATCAAAGAAGCGGGTCCAAGAAAGACTTAAGCTCATTTTCATTGACGAACTTAACGCTAACATTACTCAGTGATTCAACATCTGCTACTGGAAGTATAAATTCATATACAGCTTGTATTTCTACCGTTTCCATAGCCACCTGCATGGACCACCCGCCAATCGCAAAATCAATGAGAGGCGAAAACTGATGTTGGGGAACATACAAAACTTTATTACTTGTTTTAGTATGCCAATAGGAATCCGGTGTATCCGCTACCACGATCAATGTATTCCTGTTTTTATCCAAAATTCGAATCACGGGTATAATCCGGAATGCCCCCGATTGAATTGACTCAACATGTTTTTTAGGAAAATTGAACGAATTTTTATCAAAATAAAAGATCGTTAATGTCCCATTTTGTTCTAGGCCCGTGTATGGAAGTGTTCCAAGCATATCTTTAATGATCTTATCTTTCAATTTGTAAATAACCGGAAAACGAACTGTCATATAAAGTTCATCATCTTCGTGGTATTCAAATTCAGGACGCTGTAATTCTACATCATAAGGATTCGTAAGAAGTTGATCCAAAACGGCAGATAACATCTGCGTGTTTGCAGCATTTTCAGGATTATCTTCAAACTTCCTATCAACATCAAAATCCATGGTCCATTCGCCTGCATCAAACCTAGGGACTTCCTTTTTTGGTTGATCTTTATTTCTCACCCGAGCTCCCAAAAGGACATCCATGGATGCTTCCAATTCTGCGATTTGCTGATCCAAGCTAGAGACTATTTTTTCAGATTCAAGTGAAACAGAATGTCGTTTTACTTCAGCCTTTGGCTCAGAAAAAGCTGGAAAGGGTGAAACTTTAGCAATCGGTTGGCTTGGTAAATAAGGTGTTATCATTTGATTGACTGCTGTACCAACTGCTTTATTCAATGAAGGTATCTGGGTATACACTTCCATGATTTTCCTCACACCTAATTCTTCCCAAGTAGCTACATCAACCATCTGAATTGAAACATGGACTTTATCTAATTGTCGATTAAACTTACCCAAAATAAGAAGATTCCGTGACCCACGCGGCTGTTTCAACATAAGCGAACGATCATTCATGATAATTTCTAAATCTTCTTTTGTCTTCATCCGAAGGCCAAGATGATTCTTTAATTCCTGATGAACCATATCGGTTAATCCTCCCGCTATCCATTCCACTGCTGGATCATTTTGGATATTGTCAAATGGAAGCAGATACACATATGTGTATGGGCTTCTCGCTGAGAGAATAGTTAAAAAAATAAGTATTGAAAGAATTTTCCGCATCAGTTGGTCAATCTCAACTTAGGGGTAATAAATGGATTAATCCAATTCAAAATACCCATAAAATCATTTCCCGCCTTGTTTGAGAAATTTTTTCCAGGAGTCTCGTAAAGACACTGCCCGGTTAAAAACCAATTTCCCGTTGATTGATTCTTTTTCATCTTTAATAAAATAACCGTTACGTTCAAATTGATAAGTAAGACTTTCAGGATTCGCAAGGCTAGGTTCACATTTTGAATTGGAAAAAGTTTTACAGGAATTCGGATTCAAGTTCTTTAAAAATTCACCATCTTCATCAGGATTTTCTTTTAAAAATAATCGATCATACAATCGGATTTCTGCATCTACAGCGTGTTGTGTGGAAACCCAATGTAATGCTCCCTTCACTTTTCTGCCATCCGGCGCAGAGCCACCTTTTGTTTTTGGATCATAAGTACATTGCAATTCGACAATATTACCATTCTCATCTTTAATAACTTCTTGGCAAGTAATGAAATAAGCATATCGAAGCCGTACTTCCCTGCCGGGTCCTAATCGAAAAAACTTTTTTGGCGGATCTTCCATAAAGTCTGATTGTTCAATATACAATTCCCGTGAAAAGGGAATTTCCCTTTTACCGGCACTAGGATCTTCTGGGTTATTGATGGCTTCCAACATTTCTGTTGTACCTTCAGGATAATTGGTAATGACTACTTTTAGCGGATCTAAAACGCTCATAACCCGTGGTGCCCGTTTATTTAAATCTTCACGAAGAGCATTTTCCAACCGAATTACATCAATGATTGAATCGCGTTTTGTGACACCTAAATCTTCAGCAAAATTTCGGATTGACTCCGGTGTGTATCCACGTCTGCGTAAACCGGAGATCGATGGCATTCGTGGATCATCCCATCCATCCACATGATTCTCATCTACCAGTTGCTTCAATTTCCGTTTGCTCATTATTGTAAAATTTAAATTAAGCCGAGCAAATTCAATCTGTTGCGGATGATAAACCCCTAATTGTTCTAGATACCAATCATAGAGCGGGCGGTGATCTTCAAATTCCAATGTACAAATTGAATGAGTTATTTTTTCTATGGAATCTTCTAATCCGTGGGCCCAATCGTACATGGGATAGATGCACCATTTATCTCCAGTACGGTGATGGGATGCATGGAGAATTCGGTATATAACAGGATCACGCATATTCAAATTTGGATGAGACATATCGATTTTTGCTCGAAGAACTTTTTCACCATTTGCAAATTCGCCATTCTTCATTCGAACAAATAGGTCCAGATTTTCTTCAATGGATCGATTTATATGCGGGCTTTGCTTTCCAGGTTCAGTTAAATTGCCTCGAGTATTGCGTATTTCATCGCCTGATAAGTCACATACATAAGCTTTTCCATCCTGAATCAGTTGAACAGCAAATTCATACATTTGATCAAAATAATCTGATGCATAAAAAAGTCTATCTTCCCAGTCAAAACCAAGCCATTTTACATCTTCAATAATGGACTGAACATATTCATCCTCTTCTTTTACCGGATTGGTATCATCAAATCGCAGATTACATTTACCACCATTTTTTTCTGCAATTCCAAAATTCAGGCAAATGGATTTCGCATGACCAATGTGAAGATAACCGTTTGGTTCCGGTGGGAATCGCGTATGAACACGATTATCCCACTTCCCGGAAGCATTATCATCATCAATGATTTTTTGAATAAAGTTAACGGGTTCTTTTTGAGTGGCATTCATATTAGAATTGCGATAGAGCCCTTTTTAATCTTCTTAAACAAATATCTTTTCCTAAAAGTGAAAGAATTTCAAACAGAGATGGTCCATTGATTGTACCGCAAATAGCCAATCGGATAGGTTTCATAACTTTCCCAAATCCAAGTCCTTTTTCTTCCATAAATGATTTCAATTTTTTTTCCAATGATTCACCATCCCATTGATCAATTTCCATTAAAATAATTTGAATATCAGAAACAATGTCTGATGTATCATTCTTCCATGTTTTACTGACATCTTTTTCATCAAATTCACGAGGATCGCTAAAGAAATAATCAGTTTGAGTCATAAGATCTACTAATGACTTAGAACGAATTTTCATCAAATTAATCACGGATAATTTAAAAGCTTTATCAAAATCAATTCTCCAATCTTTATGAATGATTTCTATCCCTGATAAAATAGATTCATTTGATTGTTTGACTAAATGTTGCCCGCTGATCCAATTCAATTTCTTTTCATCAAAAACTGCACCTTTTTTATGAACCATAGTTAAATCAAATTTTTGGATAATTTCATCCAAAGACATCACTTCTTCTTCTGTTCCCGGATTCCAGCCCAGTAATGATAAATAATTCAATAGCGCTTCAGGTTGATATCCTTCATTACGATAAAATTGTACACCTGTTGCACCATGTCGCTTGCTTAACCGCTTTTTATCCTGGCCAAGAATCATTGGTAAATGTGCGAAGGATGGAACATCCAGTCCCAGAACCTGGTAGATTAGAATTTGTTTAGGTGTATTCGCAATATGATCTTCACCTCGAATCACGTGGGTAATACCCATGTCACTATCATCCACCACATTGGTTAAGTTGTACACAGGGCTACCATCTGACCGGGCTATAATAAAATCATCCAACTCAGTATGAGACACCGTAATCATTCCATAAATGAGATCATTAAAAATGGTTTCTTTGCCTCTGGGAACCTTCAATCGGATCGTGAATGCTTTGCCCTTCTCCATCTCGGCTTGGATGTCTTCTTCGGAACGATCACGCCATATGCCAGAATAAGAATAAGATCCAGTTTCTTCCCGAATCTTTTCTAATTCATCTTTGGATGCAAAACAACGGTAAGCATTTCCAGACTCCAATAGAGATTGAATTGCTTTTTCGTACCCATCAGTCCGTTTAGACTGATAAATAAGACCATCATCCCACGTAAGTCCTAGCCACGTCATAGATTCACAGATCTGGTCTGTGTATTCCTGCTTTGATCTTTCAAGATCAGTATCTTCTATTCGAACAAAAAATTTCCCTGAATTTTTCTGGGCGAATAAATAATTGAATAATGCAGTCCTTGCTCCTCCAATATGGAGTTGTCCGGTGGGACTGGGTGCAAAACGGACGCAAGGATTCATTAGATTACTAGATAAAATTTGATTAAATATAGATGTGAAATTACTGGATGTAATGAAAGCAAAAAAGCCCTGACTTTAATTTGACTTTTTTCTTATGCGGAGGGGGAGGGATTCGAACCCCCGAAGGGTATGAACCCTTGCTGGTTTTCAAGACCAGTGCATTCAGCCAGACTCTGCCACCCCTCCGGGTGTGTATAATTAAGTGCGGAGAGAGTGGGATTCGAACCCACGGTACGCGTAAACGCACACACGCTTTCCAAGCGTGCTCCTTAAGCCACTCGGACACCTCTCCAGATATATTTTTAGCTAATAGGTTTATCCAATGATTCTAATCAGAAGTTGCCAGAGAATCTTCACCTTCTTTTTCTGATTTATTCTCTTCAGGTTCACTTGAATCATCTTCAGAAGGAGTCTCATCATTTGAGTCAGAATCTACAGATTGATCTTCAGACTCTTCCGTTCCAGATTCAGGTGATTCTTCAGCTACTGGTTCATCAATTGAGTTTTCATTCGATGCAGCCGAATCTTCTACATTATCATCTTGGGTGTCAGTTTGTTCCTCCACAACAGTATCAATTGTCTCATCAACTGTTTCATTAGATTCTTCTACAGGTGCTTCTGGTGCATCTGCTATTTCGAATTGTGAAAGATCAATATCAACCAAATTTGCAACCTCATCCATACGCTTAAGCGCCACGTCAAGTTGCTCGCCTTTTTTGGAACGAACCATTTGCTCATTAAATCGCCACTGTCCGGTCTTGTCGGACTTTACACTTTTTACGTATTTAACATAAACAGCTTCTTTTTCTTTGGATCCTGCAGCTTTATCTGCGAAACTTTTTTGTTTTTTTGCCATTTTTTAAAATCTCCTGGGAATTAAGCCGGCGAATTTATATACCAATCAGTTTAAACTCAATGGTTATGAGGCGATTCACCCTGTTCTTTTTCAATCATTTTAGCCGTGGCCAATTTTCTCATATCTACCACATGGTCATGTTCATCCACTATTTCTACACCCAATAATGTTTCAATTGCATCTTCCAATGATATCAACCCCGTAGTCGTTCCAAAATCATCAGTCACCATGAATATCTGTTGACGACGTTTGACAAATTGATCCAGTACATCGGACACAGATTTCCTTTCTTTCACTGTATGAATTGGTTTCATCAATTCACTCATTTTAATGTGAAACCGGTCTTCAGCTTGCTCATTCACCAAGGTGTATCGATTAACTAATCCTATTACATTATCTAAATCCTCATCAAAAACGGGGATTCTAGAAAAGGCAATGGGTGAATGTTTTTCAACTACCTCACCGACAGTGCGATTCTGATTGAGTGCGAAAACGACTGATCGGGGCGTCATCACTTCTTCAATTGCAATATCGTCCAATTTCATCAAGTTTTCAATGATATCCCCTTCTTGTTCATCTATAGATCCCTCGTCTTCACTAATTTCTGCCATAGCGAGTAACTCTTCTCGAGACGCCTTGGATTCTCCACCATTTTCTCCAGAATGAATCATGCCAGCCATGGATTCAGATAGAACCACAAACGGATATGCAATTACCATAAGAGACCTAATAGTATATGCCGTAAAAGATGACAGAGATTTATTATATACAGCGCCAATTGTTTTTGGGATAATTTCCGAAAAGATCAAAATGGATAAGGTTAAAATCCCAGATGCAATAGCTACCCATTCGTTGCCATAAAGGACCATCGTTTGAGCACCAACACCTGCTGCACCCACTGTGTTTGCAACCGTATTAATTGTAAGTATTGCAGCAAGAGGACGATTTATGTTTTCTTTAAGTTCAGCCATTATCTTTCCCGAATGGCTTCCATTTTTTTCAAGGACAGATACATGAGTAATGGAAATACTTAATAGCACTGATTCAAGAAGTGAACATAAGAACGACACAACGAGTGCCGTCACAAAATAGGTGATGAGAGCTGTCATTGACGAATGAATTTAGGGAAAAAATATGAAAGTGGTATAAGAATCAAGCACGAATCCAACGTACCACTTCTTTTATTGTGACTTTTTTTCCATAGAGCAAAACGGCAGTTCGAAAGATTTTCCCGGATATTTTCAACATAAACCAGCAGGAAATGATCATTAGGATCATGGTATAAATTATTTCTGGCATTTCCACACTTCCTGTTCCAAAACGAATTATCATCATAAAGGGTGTTAAAGGAGGAATATAAGTAGCACCAATCGTAAAGGCTGAACTTGGATTGCTAATGAAATAAGATGCAAATACGATAGGTAGAACCGCAACTATACTAATAATCCCACTGGATTGTTGTGCTTCCTGTTCCGATGTAAAAAATGTACCCATGGCTGCAAATATAGCAGCGTAAAATAAATATCCAGTAATAAAATAGATTAAGAAAATTGGAATTTGAGAAAATTCGATAGTGGCTAATTCTTTGTATTCTGTTACGGCCAATCCCACTATAAGATAGAAACACATTTGTGTCAACCCCAGTGCACCTAGACCTAAAATTTTTCCACGCATTAATTCGTCTGGTGTTACAGATGATAATAGGATTTCAATTGTTCGACTTGTTCGCTCTTCCATAACAGATCGAAGTAACAATTGACCACTCATAAAAACAGTCACAAAAAGAATCATCAAAAACAAGTATGGAATTATAAAACTTGTAAACCCATCTCCTTCAGAAGTTTTACCATCTTCATCTATTTTAAAAGTTTCAAATGAAATTCTTCTGCTTAATTGTCCAACCAACGACATATCGATATTTTGATCAATCATTCTTTGTTCAATTACAACTTGATTTAAGACTCGTCTCAATTGGGTGTAAATCTTAATATTACTGAGGGATAGACTATAATACTCCACTTCCCCCGAATCCATTACAGATGATGGAATGACCATAAATCCATCAATTGACTTTGAAACTACACTGTCTAGCGCAAATTGATCTGAATCATATCGGCTAAAAATAAATTGTGGTTTTCCATTCTTAAGTTGATGCGTTACACCGATTTGAGCTTCAAATCGATGTACCAGATCAAGAATATCGTCTTGATAAACTAAACCAATTTCAGAAGTTTCTTCAGGTTCAAGATCCATCAGAATAGATGGCAGATACATCATACCACCCATAAAGAATGGAAGTAAAAATGTTGTAATCAAAAAGAGTTTCGACTTTACACGATTCATGTATTCCCATTGAAAGATTTTCCAGATTTGGGTCATGATGCTTTTTTCACTTCTTCAATAAAAATTTGTTCTAAACTTGGTACTTGAATCTGAAATGATTCAACAGTAACACATGTATTAATCCAAGATAAAAAATCTCGGGGGTCACAGGATAAAACACCAGATAAGGACGCTCCTTCAATCTTCACATCTGAAAAATAAGTTTTCGCTTTTTCCGAATTTAATTCACCGGAAAAACGAACATCCACTGCATTGCTGCGGTGGGATTGTTTTACACTTGCCAAAGATCCTTCAATAATTATTTTCCCTTTATTAATAAGGCAAATGTTTGTGCAAAGCCGTTCCACTTGTTCCATCTGATGAGTAGAAAAAAGAATCGTTTTGCCATCATTTCTTTTTTCTTGAATAATCTCTTTTAATAGTAGCTGATTGAGTGGATCTAATCCTGTAAAAGGTTCATCTAGAATTAATAAATCTGGATCGTGAATTAAGGATAAAATAAATTGAATTTTTTGCTGATTCCCTTTGGAAAGCTCTTCTATTTTTCGATTACCTTGATCTCCCAAACCGAATCGTTCAAGCCATTCATTCGCTTTTGTTTTAGCGATAGATTTTTCTAATCCACGAAGAATTCCAAAATAGATAATAGTTTCTTCTAATTTTTGCTTTTGATATAAACCTCGGTCTTCGGGAAGGTAACCAAAGTTGTCACGTTCCAGTGTGTTAACATCTATCCCATTCAATTCGATGAAGCCTGAATCCTGGTGAATGATACCCATAATCATACGAATTGTAGTGGTTTTTCCAGCGCCATTTGGACCAAGAAATCCAAAAATATCTCCTTTTTCAACTGTAAATGAAACATCATCTACTGCGCGAACGCCATCGTATTGCTTTATGAGATTTGAAAGATTTAACATTTTAGAATTGGATGGCTATACCATCACAATACTCAGGAATTTGAACACCTAGTATTTGAGCGATTGTTGGAGCAATATCTACCGTGGCTCGTGGCGTTGCATTTGAAACCCGTTGAGACTGGATATGTGAAAATATGAGCGGAACATGTGTGTCATAATCGTAAGGTGAACCATGCCCAGTTCCATAAGGACTTTTGTATAAAAACCCTTTCGTCACAATGGGAAATATCTCTGGTGTTTTATGCGGGTGTATCATATTCTGTAAACGATGTGTAATCTTGTCTGTTGCAGCGCTGTTGATAATATCTTCCTTATAAATCATACGTTCTATTCCTTCCACTTTTGGAAGATAATTTTGTACAATATCATAGATTACCCGTGGATCAATATCTGCTTTTTTCAATCGATCCAAGTCTAAAAAGAAATTTCCACCAGAACGATTATAGAAATTCTTACCAATTTTTTCTTCAACTTCTTCATCGATCCATTCAAATGCTTCTTTTAAATAATCTCTATTGATTCGTCCGGCAATTCCTCCCTGCTCAATAACATATTCCGGAAGTGGTAAACCACCATGGTCACCCGTGAGTACAAATTGAACATTGTTTAATCCCACAGATTTATCTAGAAATTCAATAAAGTTACCTAAATATTTATCTAATTTGATGAATGCATCCATAATCTCCTGGGAAAAGGGTCCATAATCATGAATCATCCAATCCATGGCAGAAAATCCAATAAATAAAAGGTCGGGACTTGAGTCTACTCCAAGGTTTTCATTTACGACAGCTTCCTTAGCTAAATTGAGGATCTCTCTCTCAAACCATGGACGAGCCATAAAATATTCTTTTGGGTTATTCTTTGGATCAATACCAATTGGGAAAACTGGAGAATAGTCATCGGTTAAATAATCATCTAACTCACCCTGGTAAAAGTCTTCCCGAGCATATTTCAAGTATACATCATCAGGTAATGATTTTGTCCACAGTGAATCTTTGTAAGCCTCAGCGTTCAGTGAAGTGTTAAATTGATTCGCCCAATCCGGAAGCGATTCCACATAATAGTCCGATGAGATAAAACGACCTGCATAATTAAAATACAAAGCTAGATCTGGTTTTTGTCCACCTAGCAACACCGCTGTCCTGTCTTTTCCCCCTATTGATATCACTTTAGAATTTGAAAAAGAAGATTTCACCCAATCCCCTAGTCCAGTCGTATTATATCGGGAATAGGATCTTGCTTTTCCTTCATCGGCACCCACCACACGTGCATTGGGGTCTTCTACACAATTTACTTTTTTTTGTAAATCACGATCATAAAAACTATTTCCGATAACACCAACACGACCCGGATATTGACCAGATCCAATGGCAAAATGACCCGGACCTGTAGCTGTATAACTATGCTCATGGTGAGTATCTGTAAACCAGATGCCATGATCCATGAGCCAGCGAAAACCACCGGTGTATAGATCATCAAACCGGGTAAGTAGGTCTGGTCGCATCTGATCTACCACAAGGGTGATAACCAGTTTAGGCATTTGGGGTTGAGAGTTGTTACAAGATAAAGAAAAAAAGGCTGCAATTATTGGCAGCCACAAATAACTACGTATCATTCAATGACCTTTAGAAATCGTCGTTTTCCAACTTTTAGTATTTGTTCACCTGATGGTGTTATTGTCGCTTGAATATCTGTAATAGACTCACCATCCAATTTAACAGCACCTTGTTTTATCATTCGTCGGGCTTCTCCCTTACTCTGCAGTATTCCTGCGTCAAAAATCACGTTAACAATTAAGTCTTCTTCATTCAAAGAAAATTCAGGGATATCATCAGGAGTACCTTTCCCCACAACGATTGTGTTAAAATGCTGTTCTGCCTGGGATGCGGTTTCCGCATCATAATATAATTCTACCACAGCACGTGCCAGTTCTCTTTTGACTTCCATTGGATTAATAGAAGAATCAGCCAATCGAGACTCTGCGGACTTGACTACCGCTTCATCTGCATCTGCTGCCAAAGTGAACCATTTTACTATCATATCATCAGAAATAGAAAGCGTTTTACCATACATATCTTCAGGTTTATCATAGAGCCCAATATCATTTCCATAAGACTTGGACATTTTATCAATCCCATCAGTCCCTTCCAATAATGGAAGCGTAATAATACATTGCGGGTTTTGTCCATTAGCTTTTTGGAGATCACGCCCCACTAATAAATTAAATTTTTGATCTGTGCCACCTAATTCCACATCTGCATTCAATTCCACAGAATCCTGACCTTGTGCCAATGGATATAAGAATTCATGGAGAAGAATGGGAATTTCTGACTGGAATCGTTTAGTAAAATCATCCCGTTCCAACATACGGGCTACAGTATAAGAACTAGCCAGTTTTACCACATCATTGAAGTTCATATTATTTAGCCAATCTGAATTATACACAATCTTAAGCTTATCTATATCAAGTATAACTTTAGCTTGTTCCACATAAGATTCAGCATTGGATCGAGCTTCTTCTAATGTTAATTGTGGTCGAGTTTTATTGCGACCGGATGGATCGCCGATCATAGCAGTAAAATCGCCAATAACGAGAACTGCTTGATGACCCAAATCCTGAAAATGACGAAGTTTTCTTAAAACAACTCCATGACCTATATGTAAATCTGGCCGACTAGGATCACACCCGAGTTTGATAATTAGCGGTGTATCAGTTTCCTTGGATCTCTCCAGTTTCTTTTTAAGAATATCCTCTGGGATAATCTCTTCCGCACCTCGTCGGATAAGGGCTAATTGCTCATCTATTGCTAAAAAACTCATTTTTGACTCAATGCTCTTTGTATATCTCTTTCAACGTCACGTTTCTTTTTACTATCTCGTTTATCATGAAGCTTCTTCCCTTTTGCTAATCCAACTTCCAATTTGATTAGTCCACCCTTAAAATACAATTTAGTAGGAACTGCAGTTAATCCTTTTTCTGCCAATTTTGAACCGATGCGCGATATTTCCTTTTTATGAAGAAGTAATTTTCGGTCTCGAATGAACTCGTGACCTTCAATCCCTGTGTGACTATAGGATGCGATATGAGCCCCTTTTAGCCATGCTTCACCTTTACGTATTAAGACATAAGATTCTTTTAAACTAACATTCCCTTCACGAATGCTTTTCACTTCACTACCCATTAATTGAATTCCTGCTTCGTGGGTTTCAAGAATATGGTATTCATGAAAGGCTTTTCGATTGGTGGCGACTGTTTTGATTTCCATGATAAAAAAGCGGGTGAAAAATACGGGAATCCATTACCTTTCTCCAAGTTTATTCCCTGTGATTTTCCGTCGGGATTTAATAAAATTCCCGATCTATTTTAATGGTTTTCATGTTTTTTGATTTATTGCCCGGGTGGCGGAATTGGTAGACGCGCACGGTTCAGGTCCGTGTGTCTTAACAGATGTGCTGGTTCGACTCCAGTCTCGGGCACTATTTTTTAGTTAAAATTCAAACTTCAGTTACTTCATTATCAAGTTTCAAACATCATTAAATTAATATTTTTGTATATTTCATCGTGAATATTCTCATCATTGAACCTTATTTCACTGGATCTCATAAGCAATGGGCCGTTGGATTTGCCGAATACAGCAAGCACGATGTTCGATTTTTAACAATGAAAGGCCAATTCTGGAAATGGCGCATGCATGGCGGAGCAGTAACCATGGCAAGGGAATTCAATAATCTCACCTGGCGCCCGGATCTCATTCTTGCCACGGATATGCTGGACCTGTCCACATTTCTTGCCCTTACAAAATCCAAATCCAATGGTATTCCTACCGCTATCTATTTTCATGAAAATCAATTGTCTTATCCTTGGTCGCCGAAAGATCGAGATATTCAAAATAATCGTGACACCCACTACGGGTTTATCAATTATGCATCAGCGTTGGCTGCAGATCAGGTATTCTTTAATTCTGAATTTCACATGGCTTCTTTCCTGGATGCTCTCCCTCGTTTCCTACGGAAATTCCCAGATTATCGTGAATTAGATTCTGTAAATGTGATCCGTGGAAAAAGTCATATCCTTCACTTGGGTATGGATCTTCGGCAATTTGATAATCATCGCAAGGGGCATGGTGATGAACCGCTCATTCTCTGGAATCATCGCTGGGAGTATGATAAAAATCCCACTGAATTTTTTAACGTTTTGGGAAAAGTCCGGGAATATGGTCATAATTTTAAATTGGCGGTCATGGGAGAAAATTTTAATCAATACCCAGATATTTTTATTGAAGCCCATAAATCATTTAAAGATCAGATCGTTCAATGGGGCTATACAGAATCATTCACAGAGTATGCGCAATGGCTCTGGAAGGCTGATATTCTACCTGTAACATCCAATCAGGAATTTTTCGGCGCAAGTGTCATGGAAGCCATGTATTGTGACACATGGCCCATTTTACCCAATCGATTAACATATCCGGAGTTACTGCCTCCCGAACACCATCGAGATCATTTATATTCCAATGGTCAGGATCTTTTTAATAAAATAAATTGGGCTATTGAAAATTACGAACAGATAAAGTCCCTACATTTCCATTCAATCGCCAAACCCTTCGATTGGGAATCCATGGCGCCCATCTATGATAGTGCCCTAGAACAGATATAAGGATATTGCTAGCAAGTAAAATAAGAGCTACTAAGGGCTATTTTAACAACACCATTTTCCTTGTCTGATTGTAATCGCTAGATGATAATTTTATAAAATATACACCACTAGGCTGGTTGTTTCCATTCCAATGAAATTCACGGGTTCCAGATTTAATTTCGCCATCGAATAGCGTGTCAATCAAACGACCATTTATGTCAAATACTTGTAATGATGTATTACAATTCGTCTCAAAATGAACAGTAATGGTTGTAATTGGATTGAATGGGTTGGGGTAATTGTTTACAATAGCGAATCTTTTTGGAACAGGGTTTTCATTTATTATCCCCACACTTGGATCCAATGAGATATCAAAAACCCTTGGAAGGTGATCAGATGCTTCCTGGGTGTCATCCCACTCTAATCCATATCCTGCCAACGTTTCATCATCCAAAGCTAATGTATTTAGAATGTAATGTTTTCCTGTATCAATTGTAGCATCGGAATAAAAAATATAATCCAGTTTTCCCGGATTAAATGAACTACCATCACTCCGCCAAGTATAGCCCATCCGTTTATGTGTATGACGGGAAAAAAGATCAACAATATTTGATGCATCCCAATCCGGTGGAAAATCTTCACCATATTCATTTTCATCTACTATATCGCCAATACGTAATGTTTCCACCTGTTGGCGATATCCTACAAAATTGAAATCCCCAACATGAACAAAAGGCGTTTCAAGGTCCAAATTAAAAGGACCGTCACTATTCGTAATCCAATTCCGCCAAATGGAAGCAAATTCATCCACTTGTTGTTGGCGACCATCATTGTTTGCACAGCAAGATAAATGAGAATTGATGACCAAAAGGTTCTTGCCCAATTCATCTTCCGTATCCAAAAGGGCGCACATGGTTCGTTCAGAACTGATCAAATTGGCATCATTCAAAATTGGGAAGCGGGACAATACCACCAAATCACCATAGGTCCAACTTGCATGCCATGTTTCCTGCGGAAACCAAGATTGAATAATATCATCAATTTGATCCCAATCAGTATGCTCTTGGAGTGCAATTACATCTGGATCTAATGCCTGAATAATCCGTTTAAATTTTGGTTGTCTTTCAGCTTCCAAAATACCATCCCATAATGTGTTATAGGTCAAAACACGAATATCATCTTCATGACGTCTCACCAAAGGAATGGGTTCCGGTGATGGAACGGCGTCTTCACCGATACTAAAGTATATCCCTCCTGATTCGTTTGGAACACTATCCGAATTAGGTGGTGCTTCAGCGATAATGATTCGTCCTTCAACTAACACCTGGGAGCCATTCAAAGTCAAAATATCTGAGTTTCTGGCCATGGCAATTTCAAATTCAGATGATGTGATTGTAGGGCCTATTCTTAATGTTATATCATTCTGCCAGATATCCGTGCTTCCACCATTATAGTAAAATAACCCTTGGCGTTGGCCAAAAGTCCAATCTAACTCCGCACCAATGCCATTAAACTCAAGACCAGATGCTGAATTGTTGTCCGCATCGATATATAGGTGGAAATCGTTCCAATCCTGCATTAAAAATTCGCCATTGTGTAACGAAAAATAGATGAACAGGAATTCCATATCATAGGTGATTTTTATATCAGCAAAGTCAGCACTCATTCCGTCCCCTTCCATATCAGAATATGCTACAGGAACATTTTCCCAATCCTGAAACTGTCCATCAATAGTAATGGGGTGACCTGCCATAAGAAATGATACTAAAAAAGGGCTGATAGCCATGCGAGTCAGCCCCCATGAGAATAATATCTTTTGCATTGTTTTAGGCATTAAGCATGTCTAACACCAGCCGGATTCCCCAGCCGGTAGCGCTGCCTTTCGGGTCAATGCTGGTTGTTTTACTTCCCCAGGCTGTACCTGCAATATCAAAATGAACCCAAGGGATGCTTTTTCCTACAAATTCTTTTAAAAATGCAGCACCTGCGATGGTTCCAGCCTGCATAGGAGCTCCCATGTTTTTCACATCAGCAATCTCAGACTTGACCTGCTTACAGAATTCTGGCCACAAAGGGAGTTCCCATACTTTTTCACCTGAATTCTTTGATGACAGTTTAACCTGATTCATGAGATCATCATGGGTCCCCAAAACACCGGCAGCAACATGTCCCAATGCAACCAATACTGCACCCGTCAATGTAGCAAAATCTAAAATAAATTCAGGATCGTAATGTTTAGACGCATAAGACAATGCGTCGGCAAGGATTAATCGTCCTTCAGCATCCGTATTCAACACTTCGATGGTTTTGCCATTATAGGCTTTAAGGATGTCGCCAGGTTTATAGGCTTTTGCTCCCAGCAGGTTTTCTGTAGATGGCACGATACAAACCACATTCGTTTTCGGTTTCAATGTGGCGATTGCTTTCATTGTACCCAGGACAGTAGCAGAACCGCACATAT
>Ga0187833_10002575_pt1 | contig 19290 bp, 15 predicted proteins | sample ETNtaG_37_FD_167968 | JGI IMG/M metagenome (GOLD analysis project Ga0187833, IMG submission 167968) | Marine microbial and viral communities from oxygen minimum zone, Eastern Pacific Ocean - ETNP2014_SV_400_PacBio MetaG (Illumina Assembly) | ecosystem: Environmental > Aquatic > Marine > Hypoxic...
AAAAAATGAAACTTGGAAACAAAAAAATCTTTTTAAAATTCTTTAATCAAATTAACATTGTTAAGTCACGTACAATCAAATATCTAGATAAAATTCTATTAAGCAAAAAAACAATTCATGGATATGGCGCCTCTACAAAGGGAAATGTTTTATTACAGTATTTTGGGATTTCTAGAAAATACATTAAATTTGTTGCTGATAGAAATCCTAAAAAAAATAATCATTACACACCAGGCACAAAGATGAAAATAATTACTGAGGCAAGATCTAGAAAATTACTACCTGATTTCTACTTTGTTCTTCCGTGGCATTTTAAAAAAGAAATCTTAAGGAGAGAAAAAAAATTAATAAAAAAAGGATGTAAATTCATTTTTCCACTTCCAAGCCTTAAGGTATATTAAATTGTGGTAATAACATACAATATGTTTTAATCTAAGTTTTTATGAGCAGCAGCAATAATCAAAATGATCTGAAAAATTTTTTTATTAAATTAATTGCAATAACATTTGCTATAATAGTGGTGATAAACGTTACCTATAATTTAATATTTGCGGAGAAATTCGAAAATATTAATAAATTATTATCACTTAGTGGTAAAGAGAATATTGAATTAGTTAAAAATAAAATAAGATTAGAAATAGAAAAAGGTCTTCGTAAAGACAGGATTATGAATGAAGAAGATAAAATGCTCTTTTATAAACTTTATTTGAAAATCAAGAACGAATTTCAAGAAATTGAAAAATAACAATCTCTGTAAAATTGATGATTAAAACAAAACAAAAAACTCTATTTTTGTTTTTAATTATTTTTTCGGTTTATTGTGCATTAACTATTGGCAAGAGTTGGGATGAAGGATTTTTAATAAATCAAGGTAAAATTGTTATAAATTATTTATTGTCTCTTGGTAAGATTGACGACGATATATTTCGACGTGAATACTACTCACCAATCTACTATTCGTTAAAATTTTTATTTATACAAATATTTCCGATCAAATATCAGATTGAAGCGAGTCATTTAATAAATCTTATTTTTTCATTAAGCGCCGTTGTTGGGATAAAAAAATTAAGTAAAGAATTATTTAATGAAAATGTTGGAAAAATTGTTTTTTTAATATTATTTTTTTATCCAATCTTTTATGGACACATGGCATTCAATAGTAAAGATACGATTATAGCTTTTAGTCATGTTTGGATTTTTTATTTATGTATTCGATATATAAAAAAACAATATATTAAGAACAAAGCCAATAGTTATATAAATTTTATAGCTATACTTTCTGCCCTAGGAACTGGGATAAATTTATTTTTTTTAGGATCGTTAATTCCAATTTTTTTATTTCTTTTAATTGATATTTTTTTTCTAAAAAAAATTACATGCGAAACTTTTAACAAAAAGAAATTTTTAATCGATCTTGGCAGAGGTTTTGTAATATTTTATATTTTGCTGGTTATATTTTGGATAGATACACATCCAAGTATATTTGTTTTACCATTTAAATTCTTTTCAGATTGGGCCTTCGGAGATTTTTGGAGAGGATATCCTTATATTTTAGTTAATGGAAATTACTTTCTTTATGGTGAGATTCCAAAATCGTATTTATTTATTAATTTAATATACAAATCGCCTGAATATTTTCTGTTAACTTATGTAATTTTTTTAACTATTTTTTTAAATTCAAAAAATTTTTTTAAAAAAAAATTTTCTCTTTTTAATTATAAATTAATTTTAATAACATCAATGATTGCTTTTCCTTTTATTTTATTATTTTTCACTCCATTTTCAATATACGATGGGTTAAGGCATGTGTTATGGATAATTCCTTATATCTGCATAATTCCAGGATTAACAATTTATTATTTAATTGAAAATATTAATTCCATAAATGCCAAGCTAACATTATCATTATTATCATTATTTATTATTTATTTCTTATTTAATTTTTTTTTAATAACTCCCTATCAATACACCTATCTAAATATACTAAATGGAAAAATTGAAAATCGTTATAAAAGATTTGAAAATGATTATTGGGGCTCATCAATTAAGGAACTTGTAAATAAAGTTAATTTTAATAAAAAATCAAGAATTAGTTTTGCAACTTGCGGGATTTCCCAAGGTGTTGCTAAATACTATTTGAAAAAAAGAGGTTATTCAAATTTCAGATTTGGAAATTCAAAAGATTCGAATTATATAATCATGACTAACAGAGTTACTCTTGATGACGAAAATATTTATAAATCTGAAAATCTAACTAATTGTTTTGATAAATTCAAAGGAGAAGATGTTTTTATAGTTACAAGAAATGGCATGCTTTTATCAGTAATTAGAAAAATAAATTAGAAATGAAAAGATCAAAAACTAATTCTGGCTTTTTATTTTTTTTAGAAAAAATTGTTAGAAGTCATCCTTTATTATATTTTATTACTAGATATTTTATAAGATATACAAACATTTTTGAGCAAGATGCTAATGGAGTAACTTTTTTAAATTTAGATAGAAATGTTAATATTATTGATGTTGGAGCTAGTGATGGAATTGCTTCTAAATTTTTTAATAGAAAATTAAAAATTAATAAAATTATATGTTTTGAGCCTAATAAATCATACGTAAAAATTTTAAAAAAACTTAATATAAAAAATTTGAAAGTAAATGCTTATGGCATTAGTCAATTTGATAAATATTATAAAATTTTTTTCCCAAGATATAAATTTTTTTCAAAAAATCTAGATTTAATTACGTATACGCATTATAGTAAACAGGCATTATTAAATCAGATAAATTTGGATTTTAAATTTAAAAGAAATATTTCAATTGTTCAAGAAAAAATACATTTAAAAAAAATAAAAAAAATAAAACCTAAAATTCACTTAATAAAAATTGATGTAAATGGACATGAGCTATCTGTTATAAAAGGTCTTTCCAAAATAATACAAAGAGATAGACCGGCTATAATTATTGAAACAAATGATGATATTAAACTTATTGAAAACTATCTTAAAAAATATAATTTTGAAAAATATCTTTTTTTAAATGAATATAATAAGTTTAATCAGATTAAAAAAAAATATCCATTAAATACATATTTTCTTCAAAAAAATCATTTGAAGCTTAAAACTTTTTAGATAAAACTCTTATTTAATGCCCACACGGACTTAAATCGCGAACCTACTGATTGCAAATTAGTGGCTCTATCAATTGAGCCATGAAACTCTGAACGAAGTAATAAATAAAAGATTTATAGATATCAAGATTTTTCTTTATTGAGGTCCAAGTAATGAAAAACAACAGAAGCGCTGTTAGCGATGTTTAAACTTTTAACTTTTTTGTTAATATTAATACGAAATAAAAAATCAGAATTTTTTTTTGTTTGGTAATTTAATCCATATCCTTCAGAACCAAAAAGTAATACATTGTTTCCTGCCCAGTCATGTCGGGTAAAATCTTTTTTGCTTTTACTATCAAAGCCACTTATCCAGAAATTTTTTGATTTAAGATACTTCAGAGCAGTATTAATATTTGATACCTCAAATATATTAATTAATTCAGTACATCCGCTCGCACTTTTATATAAAAGCTTACTTTCACCGGGATACGATCTTTCCTTTACAATAATACCGTCCATATTAAACGAAGCGGCGCTTCTTATAATTGAACCGATGTTTCTTGGATCAGTCACATCTTCTAGCGCTACAAAGTTTATATTATTTCTGTTAGAATTTTTATTTACAAAATCTTTTATAGAAAATGTTTCCAAATGTTCTATTTCAGCAACTAAACCTTGGTGATTTATTTTATCTCTTGAACAATACTTATCCAATTCCTTTTTTGTTTTATAAAAAATATTGATATTTTTTAATAAATTCAAATGTTGATTTTCTCTATTCAGGTTTTTTTTTGATTCTTCAGTTAAAAAAACTCTTAAAACATTTCTGTTGGGGTTTTTTAAGGCTTCTGTGACCGTATGTTTGCCCACAATGTAAAAAGTGGTTTTTTTCATGGATTTCTCAGTTCTTTTTAAATAAATAGCATATTTAGAAGTAAAATGATTGATTGCATTTATCTCACAAGATGCTTATAAAAACCCTTGTTGTTAAATACTTTTTAAGTTATTGGGTATCCCTTACAAAGGCTTTAAGGAGGGGTACCAAAGCGGTCAAATGGGGCGGGCTGTAAACCCGTTGACTTCGGTCTTCGAAAGTTCGAATCTTTCCCCCTCCACCAAACTTAAAATGTTTAACTATATAAAAAAGAAGAGCGTAGTAAGTTTGGATTATGCGGGTGTAGTTCAGTGGTAGAACACTAGCCTTCCAAGCTGGTTGCGAGGGTTCGATTCCCTTCGCCCGCTCCAGATTTGTAAACATAAAAGAAAAAAGGAATAATTGAGGTAAAAAAAATGGCTGAGAAAAAAAAATTTGAAAGAAAAAAACCCCATGCTAACGTGGGTACTATAGGTCACGTAGACCATGGAAAAACAACTTTGACCGCCGCTATAACAAAAATTTTATCTGAAAAAGGTGGGGCAGAATTTATTGCCTATGACCAAATTGATAAAGCACCAGAAGAAAAAGAGAGAGGAATTACGATTGCAACGGCCCATGTCGAGTACGAAACAGACAAGAGACATTATGCTCACGTAGATTGTCCTGGTCACGCTGATTATGTAAAAAATATGATTACAGGCGCAGCTCAAATGGATGGAGCAATATTAGTTGTTAATGCCGCTGATGGCCCTATGCCACAAACAAGAGAACATATACTTTTGGCACGACAAGTTGGTGTACCGGCTATAGTTGTGTATTTAAATAAAATTGATCAAGTAAAAGATAAGGAACTTGTTGATTTAGTTGAGACCGAAATAAGAGAACTTCTAACATCTTATAAATTTCCTGGAGATAAAATTCCAATAATAAAAGGATCTGCTTTAAATGCTGTTGAAGGAAAAGATGAAGCAACAGGTAAAAATTCAATTCTAGAATTAATGAAAGCTATTGACGAACACATACCTCAACCAACAAGACCAAAAGATAAACCTTTTTTAATGCCTGTTGAAGATGTGTTTTCTATTTCTGGTCGTGGAACTGTTGCAACAGGAAGAGTTGAGCAGGGTGTTGTTAAAACAGGTGAAGAGCTTGAAATTGTTGGAATTAGAGAAACAAAAAAAACAGTTATCACTGGCGTTGAAATGTTTAGAAAAATTTTGGACACAGGTGAAGCTGGTGATAATATTGGAGCTTTATTAAGAGGAGTTGAAAGAGAAGATATAGAAAGAGGTCAAGTTTTAGCAAAACCTGGATCTGTAACTCCGCATACTGAATTTGAAGCTCAGGCTTATGTATTGAAAAAAGAGGAAGGTGGAAGACATACACCATTCTTTACCAAATATAGACCTCAGTTTTATTTTAGAACAACCGATGTAACAGGCGAGGTTACTCTACCATCAGGAACTGAAATGATTATGCCAGGAGATGATGCAAAATTTAATGTTAAACTAATTACTCCAATTGCAATGAATGAAAAATTAAATTTTGCAATTAGAGAAGGCGGTAAAACAGTTGGTGCTGGAGTAGTGACAAAGATTATAAAATAAACCTCTAGGAGTGTAGCTCAATTGGTAGAGTACGGGTCTCCAAAACCCGGGGTTGTGGGTTCGAGTCCCACCGCTCCTGCCAGAGCTAGAAATGAATTATGAGAAATCCTTTAAGATTTTTACAGGAAGTTAAACAAGAAGCTTTTAGAGTAACTTGGCCAACAAAAAAAGATACCGTAACGGGCTCGCTAATGGTTTTTGTTTTAGCAAGTTTAGCAGCGGTGTTTTTTTTGCTGCTAGATCAAATTTTAAAATTTTTTCTTAACTTAATTTTGACCATAAATTTATAAACAATAATGAATTGGTATATCGTTCAAGCTTATTCTGGTTTTGAAAACAAAGTAGCAGATTCAATTAAAGACATTATATCAAAAAATTCTTTAGAATCGAGCTTAGGTGAGATTCTAGTTCCTACCCAAAAAGTCACCGAAGTTAAAAAAGGAAAAAGAATTCAAAGACAAAAAAAATATTTTCCTGGTTACGTTCTTGTAAAAATAGATTTAAATAAACAAATATATCATAAAATAAAAAATATACAGAAGGTTAGTGGCTTTTTAGGTCCTGAAGGCAAACCAATACCAGTTTCTGAAAACGAAATAGAAAAAATTATAGACCAAGTTAACCAAAGTGAAATAAATCCATCAAGCGGAATTACATTTGAAATCGGAGAGAAAGTAAAAGTTTGTGACGGTCCATTTGCATCATTTACTGGACTGGTTGAAGAAATTGATGAGGAAAAATCTAGACTTAAAGTTTCAGTTTCAATTTTTGGTAGACCTACGCCTGTAGATTTAGATTTTAACCAAGTGGAGAAAAATTAAATGGCTAAAGAAATTACAGGATATATAAAACTTCAAATCAAAGGTGGTCAAGCAAATCCAGCACCACCAGTAGGCCCTGCATTAGGACAAAGAGGAATTAATATAATGGAATTTTGTAAAGCCTTTAATGCAAAAACAAAATCTTTTATGGGAAAACCTGTTCCTGTAGTTATTACTGTTTATAAAGATAAAAAATTTGATTTTATTATAAAGTCACCACCAGCCTCACATTTTATAAAGGAGGCTGCTAAATTAAAAAGTGGATCAGGTGAACCAGGCAGAGTAATTGCTGGTTCAATTACCATGAAGCAAGCTGAGACTATAGCAAAAGAAAAAATGAAAGATTTAAACGCTCATGATTTAGAAGAGGCAACTAAAATTATCTGTGGATCAGCAAGGTCAATGGGTATAGAAGTAAAAAAATAAATGAAAAAAAAGTCGAAAAGATATAGAAAATTAATTGAATCAATTAAAGATAAAAAAATTGATACCATTCATACAATTATCAGCACACTTAAAAACAATGCAAATGCAAAGTTTTTAGAATCTATTGATCTATCTTTTAAAATAAATTTAAAAAAAATTAAAACAGCCGATTCGAGTTTAAGAAGTGTAATAGAACTCCCTCACGGTAATGGAAAAAAGATTAAAGTTGCTGTGTTGTGCGATGAAAATAAGTTAAATGACGCAAAGAAAAGCGGAGCAGAAGTTATTGGCTCTGAAGATTTATTAAAAAAAATATCTTCAGGAAAAATTGAATTTGATAAATTAATTTGTACTCCGTCCATGATGGCAAAAGTGGGAAAATTTGGAAAAATATTAGGCCCTAAAGGCTTAATGCCCAACCCCAAATTAGGAACGGTATCCGACGATGTAATTGGTACAGTTGACAAAATAAAGAACAAACTTGTAGAAATTAAAAATGATAAAGATGGGAATCTCGGGGTCTCAATTGGAAGAAGGAATTTTACAGAAGGAAAATTACTAGAAAATTTAAAATCGCTTTTTCAAAATTTAAAGAAAGAAAAATCTAACATTTTTAATTCTGAAAATATTAAAAACATTTATTTATCCTCGACTATGGGAACTTCATTTAAACTAAAATTTAAAGATATTTAAACTATGATGAACAAAGAAGAGAAGAAAAATTATATAAATGAAATGAAGGAAGTTTTTTCTTCAAACGAAGCTGTAATGATTGCTCACTACCAAGGTTTAAGTGTAGCTGAACTTGATAAAATAAGAGATGAAATGAGAGAGAATGGCATTTTCTTCAAAGTTACGAAAAATAGAATAACTAAATTAGCTATTAAAGAAACCAAATGTAAAGAATTAGAAAAATTTTTTAGCGGCCCAACTGCTGCAGCCATTTCCTCTGACCCAATTATGTCAGCTAAGATTTTATCAAAGTACGTGAGAAGTGGCTCACCTCTAAAAATCGTAGCAGGATTTATGGACGGGAAGGTTTTAGATGCTAAAGATGTGGCTCAAATAGCCACACTTCCTACATTGGACGAAGCTAGAGCCAAAATTGTGGGTATTTTCTCTTCTCCTGCTCAAAAAATTTTAAGTATTTTGCTTGCACCTGGCTCAAAAATTGCTATTTTGGCGCACGCAAAAAGTAAAAAAAACTAATTCAAACTTTGAACTTATAAAACGATGGCAGATCTAAATAAAATCATAGACGAACTTTCAAAACTTACTGTAGTTGAAGCAGCGGAATTATCAAAACAGTTGGAAGAAAAATGGGACGTTACAGCCGCCGCACCAGTTGCTGCAGCTGTTGGCACGTCAGCTCCTGCTGTAGAAGAAAAAAGCGAGTTTACAATTTTCTTATCATCTTTTGGAGACAAAAAAATAAATGTAATTAAAGAAGTTAGATCAATAACAGGTCTAGGTTTAAAAGAAGCAAAAGATTTAGTTGAGGCAGCACCTAAAGAAGTCAAGACAGGTGTTGCAAAAAAAGATGCCGAGGAAGCAAAGAAAAAACTTGAATCTGCCGGCGCAAAAGTAGAATTAAAATAAAGATTGGTATCATTTTAGTTTTTAGCGTACCAAATTATTAGTTACTTAATGGAATTAACTTTTACTCAAAAAAAAAGTATTAGAAGAAGTTTTGGTAAATTAAAGGAAAGTTTATCTATTCCGAATTTAATAGAAGTTCAAAAAGATTCTTATAATGAATTTTTGAAATCAAGAACAAAAAATAATAAAAATAATATTAACGATGAAATTTTAAAAGACGATAAAGGTTTACTTAGAGTTTTTAAAAGCATTTTTCCTATAAATGACACATCAGAAAAAGCATCTCTAGAATTTATATCTTATAGTTTAGAAAAGTCAAAATTTGATGTCACAGAATGTAGACAAAAAAGTTTAACTTATTCTGCTGCATTGAAAGCTAATCTAAGACTCGTCGTTTACCAAATTGACTTAGAAAATAATACAAAGCAGATTTTTTCTGCAAAAGAACAGGAAGTTTTTATGGGAGACCTTCCGTTAATGACAGACAGCGGAACTTTTGTTGTTAATGGAGTTGAAAGAGTGGTTGTAAATCAAATGCATAGGAGTCCAGGCGTTTTTTTTGATCACGATAAGGGCAAAACACATGCTAGTGGCAAATTGTTGTTTAATTGCAGAATTATACCCGGAAGAGGATCTTGGTTAGATTTTGAATTTGATCCGAAAGATATATTGTATTTTAGAATTGATAGAAAAAGGAAACTTCCAATATCTACTTTACTTTATGCCCTGGGAGTTACAAGAGAGAAGATTTTAGATAAATTTTATACATATGACACCTGTATTTTTGATTCTAAATTAAATTCTTGGTCTACAAATTTTAAACCAGAGAAGTATAAAAGACCCGTCAAGTTGTTATTTGATCTAATTAATAAAGAAGATAATAAAAAAATATTAAAAAAAGGTGAAAAATTAAATTTTATTTTGGCAAAAAAATTAAAGGAAAAAAAATTAAAGGAAATTATTATTTCCGAAAAAGAATTAATTGGAAAATATACCAAAGGAGATATAAAAGATGCAAATGGAGAATTAATTTTACAATCAGGTTTTGACGTAACAGAAGAAAGTTTAAAAAAAATATTGTCCTCAAACATTCATCAGCTTGAACTTGCGAATGTAGATGCAATTTTGAGAGGACCGTATATTTTTGAAACGGTGAAAATTGATAAAAATAAAAACAAAGAAGATGCGTTAACGGATATTTATAGAATTTTAAGGCCAGGAGAACCGCCAACCATTCAAACAGCCGAAGGAATTTTTAAAAATTTATATTTTAACAAGGAGCGTTACAATCTTTCTGACGTCGGAAGAGTTAAACTCAATGCTAAATTGAACTTGAAAATACCAGACACAAAAAGAGTATTAACGCTCGAAGATATCATAGCAATAATAAAGTTTATGTTAGAGTTAAGAGATGGCAAAGGAGTTGTAGACGACATAGACCATCTAGGTAATAGACGGGTAAGATCTGTAGGTGAGCTAGTAGAAAATCAATTTAGAATCGGATTATTACGAATGGAAAGAGTAATAAAAGAAAAGATGTCTACTTTACTTGAGGTAGAATCTACAATGCCCCAAGATTTAATTAATGCAAAACCAATTACTACATCTTTTAAAGATTTTTTTGGTACATCTCAATTATCCCAATTTATGGATCAAACAAATCCACTATCAGAAATTACTCATAAAAGGAGAGTCTCCGCTTTAGGTCCTGGAGGCTTGACTCGAGAAAGAGCAGGATTTGAAGTTAGAGATGTGCACCCAACGCATTATGGAAGAATCTGTCCAATCGAAACTCCCGAAGGACCAAACATTGGTCTTATTAATAGTTTAGCTACTTACTCTAAGGTTAACAGATATGGATTTATTGAAAGCCCTTACAAAAAAGTTTTAAATGGAAAAATTTTGGATAAAATTGAATATTTATCTGCAATCGAAGAAGAAAAATTTACTATTGCACAAGCTAATTCACCTGTTAGTTCTGACGGAAGTTTTGTGGAGGAACTCGTATCTTGTAGAACCGGTCTAAACTTTATTTTATCTAGAAAAGAAAATATCGACTACATAGATGTTTCTCCCAAACAACTTGTTTCTGTTGCTGCTTCTCTTATACCTTTTTTAGAAAATGATGATGCGAATAGAGCTTTAATGGGTTCAAATATGATGCGTCAAGCAGTTCCTCTGTTAAAACCTGAAGCACCATTGGTTGGTACTGGAATGGAAGGAGATGTTGCATTAGATTCCGGGGTCACAATAGTAGCAAAACGCAATGGAATTATTGACAAGATTGACGGAAAAAGAATTGTTGTTAAAGCAACAGAGGAAAAAGATTTATCAAAATCTGGAGTGGATATTTATAATTTATTAAAATTTCAAAGATCAAATCAAAACACATGTATTAATCAAAAACCCCTGGTGAAAGTGGGAGATATAATTAAGACGGGCGATATTATAGCAGATGGTCCAGCAACAAAATTAGGCGAACTTGCTCTTGGAAAAAATGTAACAGTGGCTTTTATGCCCTGGCAAGGATACAACTTTGAGGATTCAATATTAATTTCCGAAAGATGTGTAACCGACGATGTTTTTACCTCAATACATATTGAGGAACATGATTTAATGGCCAGAGATACTAAGTTGGGAACCGAAGAAATTACCAGAGATATTCCAAATGTTAGCGAGGAAAGTTTGAGAAATCTTGATGAGTCAGGAGTCGTTTACATTGGAGCCGAAGTAGAGCCTAACGATATTTTGGTTGGAAAAGTGACACCAAAAGGTGAAAGTGCATCAAGTCCAGAAGAAAAACTTTTAAGATCGATTTTCGGGGAAAAAGCAACTGATGTAAGAGACACTTCTTTAAAATTGCCAGTCGGAAGTTCAGGCGTTGTTGTAGATGTTAGAGTATTTAATAGACATGGGGTAGAAAAAGATGAAAGAGGCATAGCTATTGAAAGATCTGAAATTGAGTCTGTTCAAGAAGATAAAAAGGTTGAAGAAGAAATTCTTGAGAGAAATATTAAATTAAGACTTAACGACCTTATTAAAGAAGAAGATGCAGTTAACAAAGATAAGTTAGAATCTTTAAATATAAAAGAGTATTGGAAATTAAAATTTAAAAATGAAAATGTAAACAATAAAATTTTACAATTGAAGAAACAATATGATAGTGCTCATCAAGATGTTCAATTAAGATTTGAAGATAAAGTTTTAAAGATAAAACAAGGCGACGATTTATTGCCAACCGTTATGAAGGTAGTCAAAGTTTTCGTTGCAGTTAAAAGAAGACTTATGCCAGGAGATAAAATGGCAGGTAGGCATGGTAATAAAGGGGTAATTAGTAAAATTGTTCCAGCAGAAGATATGCCATATATGGAGAGTGGAAAGCCGGTTGATATAGTTTTAAATCCTTTAGGAGTACCAAGCCGTATGAATGTGGGACAAATATTAGAAACGCATTTAGGTTGGTCATGTTCAGAAATGGGAGAAAAAATAAAAAATCTTTTAAATAAGTATCTAAAAGGAAATAAAGCGAATGATAACAAAGAATTAAAAAATTCTCTTCAATCAATATATGGGGAAAAAATATTTAAGAATATTATAAATAACTTAGATGAAAAAGAATTTGTAGAATTTTGTCAAAATCTTTCTGAGGGCGTACCTATAGCTACACCAGTATTTGATGGCGCCTCTGCTGAAGATATTACAAAAATGCTAGAGTTAGCAAAACTACCTAATACAGGACAAACAAATTTATGGGATGGAAGGACTGGAAAAAAGTTTGATAGACCAATTACTGTTGGGATTATTTACATGTTAAAACTTCATCATCTCGTTGAAGATAAGATTCATGCTCGTTCTACAGGACCTTATAGCTTGGTTACTCAACAACCTTTAGGAGGGAAAGCACAGATGGGCGGTCAAAGATTCGGAGAAATGGAAGTTTGGGCACTAGAAGCCTATGGGGCTTCCTACACATTGCAAGAGATTTTAACTGTAAAAGCAGATGACGTTGCTGGAAGGACAAAAGTTTATGAAACAATCGTTAAAGGTAATGAAAATTTTGAATCCGGAGTACCCGAATCTTTTAATGTACTAATAAAAGAAATAAGAGCTTTAGGTTTAAATATTGAATTGAATTAATAGAAAAAAAGTGCAAAAAAAAATATTCAAATCATCAAGTAGCTTAACATCAGGAAAAGACTTTAGTCATATTAAAATTACTCTAGCCAGTCCTGATAAAATTAAATCTTGGTCATTTGGTGAAATTAAAAAACCCGAAACAATCAATTACAGAACTTTTAGACCCGAAAAAGATGGTCTCTTTTGTGCAAGAATATTTGGACCAGTTAAAGATTATGAATGTTTATGCGGAAAATATAAAAGGATGAAATTTAGAGGGATTATTTGTGAAAAATGTGGAGTGGAAGTAACTAAATCAAACGTAAGAAGAGAAAGAATGGGTCATATCGATTTAGCATGTCCAGTGGCGCACATATGGTTTTTAAAATCTCTGCCTAGCAGAATATCTTTAGCAATTGATATGAAACTTAAAGAAGTTGAGAGAGTTTTATATTTTGAAAGTTTTATGATAACAGAACCTGGATTGACAGAACTTAAAACTGGTCAATTGCTCTCAGAAGAAGAATATATAAAAGCACAAGAAAAATACGGCGCAGACTCTTTTACTGCAGGTATTGGAGCTGAGGCAGTTAGAGAGATACTTTTGAACATAGATCTAAAAAAAGAGAAAACAAAATTAAGAGATTCTCTTAGGGAAATTAAATCTAAAGTTGCTGAAGAAAGAACATTAAAAAGATTAAAACTTATAGAGTCATTTATAGAATCTGGAAATAAACCAGAGTGGATGATTTTAACAGCAATATCAGTTATTCCACCTGAGCTTAGACCTTTAGTTCCTTTAGATGGTGGAAGATTTGCAACGTCAGATCTCAACGATTTGTATCGTAGGGTAATTAACAGAAATAATAGATTAAAAAGACTTTTGGATTTAAAAGCACCCGACATTATAGTTAGAAATGAAAAAAGAATGCTCCAGGAGTCAGTAGATGCTTTATTTGACAACGGTAGAAGAGGTAGAGTTATAACTGGAACTGGAAAAAGACCGTTAAAATCTTTAGCCGAGATGTTGAAAGGAAAACAAGGTAGATTTAGACAGAATCTTTTAGGCAAAAGAGTTGATTATTCAGGTAGATCAGTAATTGTAGTAGGCCCTGAACTTAAATTACATCAGTGCGGCTTACCAAAAAAAATGGCCTTAGAATTATTTAAACCTTTTTTATATGCAAGGTTAGACAAATTAGGTTTGGCAACAACGATCAAACAAGCAAAAAAAATAGTCGAAAAACAAACAAGTGAAGTATGGGATGCCTTAGAACATATCATACGTGAACATCCTGTTCTTCTTAACAGAGCACCTACATTACATAGGCTGGGCGTACAAGCTTTTGAAGCAAAGCTAATAGAGGGAAACGCTATCGAATTACATCCTTTAGTATGTGCTGCTTTTAATGCTGATTTTGATGGAGACCAAATGGCTGTACACATACCTTTAAGCATAGAAGCGCAACTCGAGGCAAGGGTTTTAATGATGTCGACTAACAATATTCTCAGCCCATCAAATGGAAAACCTATAATAGTTCCAAGTCAAGATATAGTTTTGGGAATCTATTACTTATCTCAATCTAAAAAAACAGACGAAAAACCTGTTGGAATATTTTTAAATGTTGATGAAATAGACAGCGCATTAGAGAAAAACAGTATAAGTTTGCATTCAAAAATTATTTCTCAGTTTGAAACTGTAGATGAAAAAGGAAAAAAAGTTATAGAAAAACATAAAAGTACTGCAGGCAGATTTTTATTATCGGCAATATTGCCAAAAAACTATAAAATAAAATTTTCTTTAATAGATAGATTGTTAACAAAAAAAGCTGTTTCTGAAATAATAGATATCGTTTATCGTTATTGTGGGCAAAAAGAAACTGTAATTTTTTGTGATAGAATAAAAGACCTAGGATTCAAATATGCTTTCAAAGCCGGAATTTCTTTTGGAAAAAATGATTTGATAATTCCAAAAACCAAAGAAAAATTAGTTAACGAAACAAAGAAAAAAATAGAAGATTATGAAAAACAATATCAAGACGGCCTTATAACAAGAGGTGAAAAATACAACAAAGTCGTTGATATTTGGTCAAAATGCACAGACTCAATAGCAAATGAAATGATGAAAGAAATCTCATCGGCAGAAAAAATCTATCCAGACGGAAGAATAGAAACTAACTCTGTATTTATGATGGCCGATTCAGGAGCCAGAGGATCTTCTGCTCAAATGAAACAATTGGCTGGAATGAGAGGACTTATAGCTAAACCTTCTGGTGAAATTATTGAAACTCCAATAATTTCAAATTTTAAAGAAGGTTTGACAGTTTTGGAATATTTTAATTCAACACATGGAGCCAGAAAAGGGTTAGCAGATACAGCTCTAAAAACAGCAAATTCTGGTTATTTAACAAGAAGATTATGTGATGTTGCCCAAGATATTCAAGTTACTAGAAAAGATTGTAATTGTAATATTAAATCTTTCATAACGCTCTCTGAAATTATCGAAGGTGGAAATGTATTAGTTAGTTTATCTGAAAGAGTCTTAGGGAGAGTTGCAGCAGAAGATGTGAAAAATCCAATTAGCGGTGAAATCATAGTTGGTAAAAAAGACATGATTGATGAAACGGTTTGTGAAAAAATTGATGCTGCAGGAGTAAAATCTATTAAAGTTTATTCCGTTATAACTTGTGGATTAAAAAAAGGAGTTTGCGCACTATCGTACGGTAGAGATTTGTCTAGAGGTAAAATGGTTAGCGTAGGAGAAGCAATTGGCATGATAGCTGCTCAGTCAATAGGGGAGCCAGGTACACAATTAACAATGAGAACTTTTCACGTTGGAGGAACGGCACAAATAAAAGAAGAGTCCTCAGTAATTATATTAACGAACGGAACTTTAAAAATTAGTAACAAAAATTTAATAAAGGATTCAAAAAACAATACAATCGTGATGGGAAGAAATACCCAACTTTCTATAGAAGATGAAAATGAAAGACAGTTGGCATTATATAAGGTTCCTTACGGAGCAAAACTTTTTCGTCAACACGGAGACAAGGTAAAAAGTAAAGAAAAAATTTGTGAATGGGATCCATACACCTTACCTGTAATTGCAGAGAAAAATGGTGTAGCTAACTATATGGATTTAGTAGAGGGAGTTTCTTTGGCAGAAACGATGGATGATGCTACTGGTATAGCTGCTAAATCAGTAATTGATTGGCGATCTCAATCAAAAAATTCAGATTTAAAACCTAGGATTACTTTAAGAAATACTGATGGCGAAGTTATTAAAAAGGCAGACGGTAATGAAGCCAGATATTATTTAGTTCCAGATTCAATTTTATCAGTAAAAGATGGACAGAAAATTTCCGCAGGAGATGTTTTAGCAAGACTTCCAAAAGAAACTTCAAAAACAAAAGATATTACCGGAGGACTTCCAAGAGTTGCTGACTTATTTGAAGCAAGAAGACCTAAAGATAGTGCAATTATAGCTGAAAACGATGGCATTATTCAATTTGGAAAAGAGGTAAGAGGTAAGCAAAAAATTTCAATTGTTACAACTGACGGTGAAGCTTCAAATTATTTAATCCCTAAAGGCAAACATATAAATTTTAATCAAGGAGAGAAAATCAAGAAGGGAGAATACTTATTAGATGGTAGTCCTGCTCCCCATGACATTCTTAGAATTTTAGGCATCGAAGCTCTAACAGAATATTTTGTAAGTGAAGTACAAGAGGTATATAGAATGCAGGGCGTTGTAATCAACGATAAGCATATAGAAACAATTGTTAGACAGATGTTAAAAAAAGTTGAAATAAAAGACTCTGGTGATTCAAATCTTTTAAGTGGAGAATTAGTTGACGTTATACAATTGAATGAAATTAATGAAGAATTAGAAAAACAAAATAAAAAACAAGCCAAAGGAGAAAGAGTTTTACTTGGTATCACTAAAGCCTCTTTACAAACCAATTCATTTATTTCAGCCGCCTCTTTTCAAGAAACCACAAGAGTTTTAACAGATGCAGCAATTAAGGGTAAAATAGATACTCTTGAAGGATTAAAAGAAAATGTAATTGTAGGAAGGTTGGTACCCGCAGGAACTGGTTTTTCAAAAGCTACATTAGATACCCAAGCTAGAAAAGCAGACCAAATAAGACTTGCCGAATTAGAAAAACAAGCTCTAGAAAATCAACAGCAGGACAATCAACCTTAGACAAAAAAACTAGGCATATTAACGCTTTTTAACTCTATTAGTTATTGACTTTCACACCTTCGATGGTAGTTTAGCGCAATTTTGATAGTTAAAAGTAAGGTTAACCTTGACCTTAAACAATAACTAAATTTGCGAAGCAAAATGTGATCTTGCCTAACTTTTCACTAATCAAATTTTAAAAATTATGCCAACGATAAATCAATTATTGAGGAAACCAAGGGTCAAACCTTTGTCTAGAAATAAAGTTCCGGCCCTGGAAAAACAACCAATAAAAAGGGGAGTTTGCATAAAAGTGTATACTACTACACCAAAAAAACCAAATTCTGCATTAAGAAAAGTTGCAAGAGTAAGACTATCAAATGGCTATGAAGTAACCGCATATATTCCAGGTGAAGGACATAATTTACAGGAACACTCAGTTGTTTTAATCAGAGGTGGTAGAGTGAAAGACTTGCCAGGGGTTAGATATCACATTCTTAGAGGTAATCTTGACGCTCAAGGCGTAACTTCTAGAAAAAAAAGGCGATCTCTATACGGAGCAAAAAAACCAAAATAATTTTATGTCTAGAAAACGAAGAGCTCCAAAAAGAAAAAATTATTCTGATCCAAAATACAGATCAGAAGTTGTTTCAAAATTTATAAATTCAATCATGCATGATGGAAAAAGATCTACAGCTGAAAAAATTCTTTATACAGCATTAGATAAAATTAAAAGTAAAAATGAAGATCCGATTGAAGTATTTAACTTGGCTGTAAATAATGTACGTCCAAATTTAGAAGTGCGATCGAGAAGAGTTGGGGGCGCTACTTATCAAGTTCCTGTAGAAGTAAAATCAAACAGGTCACAAGCACTTGCATTAAGATGGATTTTAGCTGCATCGAAAAAAAGAAAAAATAAAACAATGGCAGAAAAAATATTCTTTGAGCTCGTTGATGCTTCACAAAAAAAAGGATCTGCTGTTAAGAAAAAAGAAGATACTCATAAAATGGCAGAGTCAAATAAAGCATTCGCACACTTCAGATGGTAAAATTATGCCCAGAACACATCAATTAGAAAAATACAGAAACATTGGAATCATGGCACACATTGATGCCGGAAAAACAACTACAACTGAAAGAATTTTATATTATACCGGCAAGAGTCATAAAATTGGAGAAGTTCATGATGGTGCGGCCACAATGGATTGGATGGAACAAGAACAAGAGAGAGGAATTACAATTACTTCAGCGGCAACCACCTGTTTTTGGAGAGAACATAGAATTAATATTATAGATACTCCTGGACACGTTGATTTTACAATTGAAGTTGAAAGATCATTGAAAGTACTAGATGGAGCTGTCGCAGTATTTGATGGTGTTGCAGGAGTTGAACCTCAGTCAGAGACAGTTTGGAGACAAGCGGATAAATATAAAGTCCCAAGAGTTTGTTTTATAAATAAATTGGACAGAACAGGCGCAGATTTTTTTATGTGTGTTGACATGATCAAGGACCGACTTGGAGCAAAACCGTTAGTAATGCAAATACCTGTTGGCATAGAAGCTTCTTTAAAGGGTGTAGTTGATTTAATTAAAATGAAAGCCATTTTATGGAAAGAAGAAAAGTTAGGTGCAGAATTCGAATACACAGAAATACCAAATGAATTACAAGAAAAAGCAAAAAAATATAGAAAAGAATTATTAGAGACCGCGGTGGAACAAGATGACAAACTAATGGATGATTATTTGAATGGAAAAGAAATATCAGAAACTGACTTAATATCTTGTGTTAGAAAAGGATGTTTAAAATTTGATTTTGTTCCGGTGTTAACTGGATCGGCATTTAAAAACAAAGGTGTGCAACCATTATTAGATGCTGTAGTAGATTTTTTACCAAGCCCAATAGATATTGGCTCTATAAAAGGAACCAAACCCGATTCTAAAGATGAGATAGAAAGAAAATTTAATGATAAAGAACCTTTTTCAGCATTAGCATTCAAAGTTGCCACCGATCCTTTTGTAGGCACTTTAACATTTATAAGAATATATTCCGGTACACTAAAGACAGCTACTGCTATTTATAATACCACTAAAGATAAAGAAGAAAGAGTTGGCAGAATGCTATTAATGCACGCAAATAGCAGAGAGGACGTTAAGGAGGCAAATACAGGTGATATTGTGGCCTTAGCGGGACTTAAATATACAATAACAGGACATACTTTATCTGATGAAGACAATCCTGTTGTTTTAGAACCCATGGAATTTCCAGATCCAGTTCTTGAAATTGCAGTTGAACCTAAAACTAAAGGTGACCAGGAAAAAATGGGAGAGGCTTTAGGGAGACTAGCTAGAGAAGATCCTTCATTTAGAGTTACCTCTGATGAAGAATCTGGTCAAACAATAATAAAAGGTATGGGTGAACTACACCTAGATATTATTGTCGATAGAATGAAAAGAGAATTTAAAGTTGAAGCAAATATTGGAGCTCCACAAGTTGCCTACAGAGAAACGATTTTAAAATTAGTAGAAAATACATATATACATAAAAAACAAAG
>Ga0187833_10002576_pt1 | contig 19286 bp, 14 predicted proteins | sample ETNtaG_37_FD_167968 | JGI IMG/M metagenome (GOLD analysis project Ga0187833, IMG submission 167968) | Marine microbial and viral communities from oxygen minimum zone, Eastern Pacific Ocean - ETNP2014_SV_400_PacBio MetaG (Illumina Assembly) | ecosystem: Environmental > Aquatic > Marine > Hypoxic...
TCCGACCGCCTCGAGAATCGCGGCGTCCCGTTCGATTTCGTCCATGACGAAGAAGATCGCGGCATACTCGGCTTTCGACGTCCGTTCGACGAACGCCAAGCCGTCGAGAGTGGTGTCCCGGTCAGGGAACCTGGACTTGCTCGCGGCGGCGGCGGCCGTGTAATAGAGCGACCCAACCAGTAAGATGACGACCCCCGCGGCCCACACGGTAGCGCTCGCACGTTTCCACGCCCGCAGGACCCGCCGAACGACCAGCCAGTAGTATATGGCGAAGCCAGAAGCTGCGGCAAGAAGAATCCACGCCTGGTAGTACAGCTTGAACACGGTGTTCATGCGCTCGCTCGGCGGTCCGAAAGAATCGTCGGCATACAGGAGCTCGGCGCCCATGATCAACCCGAGGCCGACCGTCGCCACCATCAGAGCGAACGAAAGGCCGTTGACGCCACGAGCCCGAGCAAACGATATCGCCGACCACGTGCTCAACACGATGAGCGTCAGGAACGGGAGTATGTGCACCAACCGAGCGGCCGGCCCTTCATCGGTGTCGAGGGATTGAGATCTCACGAGTACCCACACCGCATACGGCAGAAACCCGATCGCCAGCGAATACAAGCCGACCCTGCGCCAATCGGACGCCAGCCTCGTCCTCCAGAACGACACGACGATAAACGGTCCCACAATCGCCAGCGGCAGACCCCACATCAGAAACAGATGCGGATAACGCGTGGTCGTCGCAACCGCCCCGATCCCTTCGACGGAAGCGGCGAATGTGGTGTAGTAAGGAACGAACAGCAGCACCGCCAACCCGAAGACGGGCAGCGCCTGTTCCCCCAGCGTTCGCAATATCGGCATAATCCCGCCGTCGGAAGTCGCATAAGCCTTCAGTGCGATCGCGCCGAGAAACAGGATTGCGTACGTCGGCAGGTCCCACATGTTCGTGAAAGCCAGGCCGCCCAGAGACAACCCCATCGAGCCAACAAGCGCGTACGTGTGGGGTTGCCGCCAGTCGAGATGCGGAGTGCCCGTTCGAAATAGGTTCCACGTGAAGCCCACGAAAAGTAGTGCAAACGGAATCGCAGACACGTGGGGATGCAGGTCCCCGAGAATGAAGCTGAAGAACGGGAACTCCTGGATCGTGTAATCGATCCCGTTCCCCAGATCGAACGTGTTGATTACTCGGGTCGCCCGGAACCACCACCAGAAGTCGTTCGGGGTCCAACTGTCGGTCGGCGTCTCGGCGGGTCCGTCGAGCCCGTCGATCGCGATCCAATCGTAGAATCCCTGTCCGCCTATCGCGTTGGCTTTCCAGAACTCCAACACGCCCTCGAGGTTGCCGACAACACCCAGCACGATGCCGGCCGCGACCCCGGCGATCACGGCGTGCGCCCACCTGCGCGACTCCGATCGCACCATCGCCGCGACGAGTCCGAACAGCCCCATCGCGGCCAGCGCCGGGATAAGCGCTAGCGACAAGTTATACGAGTAGTTCGTCGGCACATTCGCGAGCTCGGTGACCGCGCCCATCATCCAATAGCCGAAGTAGTAGTAGCTGATCAACTCGCCGCGCAGCCATGGGTCTTCGGGCTGACCCGTGGTCGCTAGGACGGACGCGTTGAGGAACGCGTGGTCCATCGGCTGCTCGGTGTGGTCGATGGCGGGGTCATACGCTCGAAAGACCGTCCAGGCGACGAAGAAGACGAGGAAGATCGCCTCGGCCGCGATCAACGCCCGTCGTTCGAGGACGATGAACGCTTTTAGCCCGACGCGCTCACGCCACGCGATCCAACCTCCGAGAGATGCCATCGCGACGAAGATCACGATGAGCGACACTCGCACGCTGGGCACGATGCCTAAGGCGCCCAGTATCCAGGATAAGTAGCCGACGATCAGGATGCCGAGCGGTTTGCTGAAACTGAAGCCCCGATCGGGCATCCGTTGAAACAGGTAATAGGCCAGCGGAAACGCCGCCAACCCAAGGGCTTCGACCGTTATCAACCATGACAGGACGTGGAGCACCGCCAAATTATACACGCAAGGGAATCGCGTCACGTGTGAACGGAACCTTGCACGAGACTTGTCGCCCACTTCGCCTCGTGCTAACCTCTAGCCCTGATTCGAACCCACTCGCAATTGCCTTCTAGAACCATCGCGGAGATCGGTTCCTGTAGCGATCTCGAAGCGGACACCAACGGTTATCGAACCCCGGAGGAGACGCCATGGACCTCGGCTTGAATGAAGCACAGCAGATGCTGCAAAACAGCGCGCGGGAGTTCCTCGAGGCCGAGTGCCCCGACACCTACGTCCGTGCGATGGAAGAAAACGAGCGCGGCTACTCGCCCGAGATGTGGACGAAGCTCGCCGAGCAAGGCTGGATTGGGTTGACCATCCCCGAACAATATGGAGGGGTCGGCCTGACCTTCACAGACCTGACAGTCCTGCTGGAGGAGATGGGACGCGCACTACTCCCGGGACCGTTCTTCTCGACAGTCGTCTTGGGAAGCCAGGCCATCCAGCTCGCCGGGTCCGACGAGCAGAAATCCGAGTTCCTCCCTCGCATCGCAACGGGCCAGCTCATCGTGACGCTTGCGCTTACCGAGCCGACCGGCCGCTGGGATGCCGCGGGAGTCGAAACCACCGCCACGCCGTCAAGCGACGGCTACGTCATCAACGGCACGAAGCTGTACGTGCCCAACGCCCACGTCTCCGACTATCTAGTGGTCGCCGCGAGAACCGGAGACGCGGAAGGCGACGTCAGCCTGTTCATCGTACCGCGCTCAACATCGGGCGTTAGCCAAACCTTGCTCAAGACGATCGCCTCCGACCGACAGTCGGAAGTCGTGTTCGAGAACGCGACCGTGCCAGCCTCTGCCCTGCTCGGCGAGCTCAACGGCGGTTGGGACACCATCGAACGCGTCCTCCAGTGGGGCGCCGTCGGCAAGTGCGCCGAGATGGTCGGCGGCGGCCGGCAGGTGCTGGACATGACCGTCGACTACGCCAAAGAGCGAGTCCAGTTCGGCAGACCGATCGGCAGCTTCCAGGCGATCCAACACCACTGCTCGAACATGGCCACCGAGGTCGAGGCGTCTCGCCACATCACCTTCCAGGCGGCGGCGCGCATCTCCGACGGGCTCGACGCCGCGAAAGAAGTTGCCATGGCAAAGGCGTGGGTCAACGACTCTTACCGCCGCGTGTGCGACCTCGGGCATCAGTGCCATGGGGCCATCGGCTTCACCAAAGAGCACAACATGCAACTCTACTCGCGCCGCGCCAAAGCCGCCGAGCTCATGTTCGGCGACAGCGACGTCCACCTGGAATCCGTTGCCCAGGCAATGGGCCTCTAGCAGCCGAGGTTGGATTCGGCACGTGAGAGTCATCAACTACATTGAGTGGTGCTCGACGCTTCTCGCGATGCTGAACGTTCTGCTAAAGGATCAAAATGACGCCAATTGGTCGAGGGCGCGTAAGTTGCTTGTTGCGATCACGGCCAAGCCGAGTTCCGTCCATGGCAAGCCGCGCGCACATCCGTTCGCCCTGAGCCTGTCGAAGGGCCGCCCACACGCAACCCTCGCCCAGGCCGTGATGGTCATCATTCGAATACGTGACGCTCAACGCTTCACGCCGTGCTGGATGGCAGGGAAACCAAGAAGCGTTTGGGATCGATCAGGCAACAAGGCGCGTCCATCGACCAGCTTCTTCTCCTTCTGCGGAAGGAGAAGAATGATACACTTCGTTCGGCACCATCTGATATGTTTATCGCCATCAGGCAGACCCCGCGCAGCAAACCTCAATCCGGACACACGCCCATCATTGAGTCGCATCACCAAATCGAACACCGGCTTGCAGCTTGTCGATAGTCGTTCACGAATGCCGACGCCGCCGGATGTCCAGCCGCCCACCCACGCTTGAACGCCCGAGGAACCGCCCATGCAGCAATTCGACCGAACCGACGCTGCATTCTACGACTTCATCGCCAAGGGTACGCCAGGCGACGTGGATTTCTACCTCGACGAAATCCGCAAGACCGGCTCTCCCGTACTTGAATTAGGCTGCGGAACCGGCAGGGTCATGATTCCGGTCGCGGAGGCGGCCCACGACGTGGTGGGGCTAGATCGTGCCCCGGCGATGCTTGAGATAGCCAGGACGAAGGTCGCGAAGCTGCGCGAGGACGTCAGGGCCCGGATTCAGATCGTCGCAGGGGACATGCGCGACATCGCGCTGGGACGGCGATTCAAGATGGTCTTGATTCCCTACAGGGCTTTCATGCACTTGATGACGATAGAACACCAACGGGCGGCTTTGATCAGCGTCCGCGACCACCTGGAAGACGACGGTCTGCTCGTGTTCAATATCTTCGACCCCAATCTCGAAGGAATCGCGGCCGGCTCGTCTTACTCGGGACAAGCGTTGAATCGTCTCGCCGAGTTCGAAGATCCGGAAACGCAAAACAAAACGGTCGTGTGGGAGACTCGGAATTTCGATCTAGAGCGACAAGTCGTCTCGATTTACAGGATTTTCGAGGAGTTGGACGACAACGGTGTTGTGCGGAAAAAGACCTACACGCCATTGGAGCTGCGGTGGTCCTATCGCTACGAAATGCAACACCTGCTGGAACTGTGCGGGTTGGAGGTCGATGCGCTGTACGGGGATTTCGACCGGGGACCGTACAAACCGGGCGTCGAGCAGGTCTGGGTGGCACGCGCGGCAAGCTAGGCTGTGCTATATTCATGGGCAACCCAATAGCGCACAGGGTTGATGTTGGACGCAGAATTGGCCCGTGCAGCATGTGTGGATGTTTGGGAAGGGGCGGTGTCTGCATACGACCAAGGTTCTGAATGCACCCATTAACGACTAGCAAGCTCATTTTCAAGCGCCTGATCGACGACTGGAAGCTGCTTCTCAGCATCTTCGTCGGCATCTTGATCGCGACGAGCCTCGTTGCCGGGGCGCCCATCTATATCAAGACGCTTGAGCGCCAGGGCCTAGACACGGCGATCGATCGCTCCGAGCCGCGATTCTTGAACGTCTATGCCGTCGCGCCGTACATCGCCTTGTCCCGGCCTGCCCTCGAAGAATCGGACGAGATCATCGATCGCGCTTCGCTAGACAACATCGGGGAAATTTTCAGAACCCGCGAACGCTACCTCAAAACCTCGACGTACTTGGTCGGGACAGAAGGCAGAAACCTCGACCTCGATCCAAGCCAATTCGTCTCACGCGGCTATTTCCAGTTCCTATCCCACTTGTCGGACCACGTCACGTTCCGCGAAGGCCGAATGGCCGGCGGCAACATCGAGCAAGGGCCGGACGGCCCGATCATCGAGGGTGTGGTCGGCGAGATCACCAGCACCGTATTCGACCTCGGCATCGGCGATGTAGCTGTCATGGCGCCGTCGATGGCCGACACGGGACACGTGACCGTCAGGATCGTCGGGATCCTCGAAGTGAACGATCGTGAAGAGGAGTACTGGCACCTTAATCCGAACGTGTTCTTCGCCCCGGAACCGCTGACCGAGATTCCGGACGTCGGGGTGGATATCGACCCCGAAGAGGTTCCTCTCTCGCTGTTCACCTCGTACGACGCCATGATCGAAGGCGTTGGCAAAGCGTATCCGGGCAACATGGTCTCGTCGAGCTGGTTCACTTTCATCGACAAGGAACGGCTCAAGCTATGGGGCATGAATGAGGCCAGGGCAAATTTAGACCAAATGGAAGCCGACGTATCGGAGAAGCTCCGCGGGTCCGCGGTTTTCACGGGGATAAATCGGCTTCTCGACCGATTCGAGAGACGTAGCTTCTTCACCAGCGTGCCGCTGTTGTTGTTGCTCGTCGTGATGGTCGTCACGGTGTTGTATTACACCACGATGATGGTCTCGTACCTCGTCGGCAGCAGGAACAGCGACGTCGCGCTGCTCCGAAGTCGAGGCGTCAGCACTGTTCAGCTGGTCAAGCTTTACGCTTTCGAGGGGCTCATTCTGACCTCGACGGCCGCGGTTGTCGCGCCGTTCATCGCGATGGGAACCATCTCCTTCGCCGGAAAGCTGGGCTACTTTGAAGAGATCACCGCGGGAGCGCGGTTGCCGGTCGAGCTCGGTTGGGCTCCATTCGCGGTGGCCGCGGGGACCGGCCTGTTGTGCCTGGCGATCTTCGTTTTGCCCGGAGTGATGGTGGCCCGGTCCGGACTCGTGGTGCACAAACTGCGCTCGTCCCGTCCGCCATCGACGCCGTTCTTCCAACGCTTCCACGTGGACATCGCGTTGCTGGTTCTCGGTGGTTTGGTCTTTTGGGAGCTCTACTCCCGAGGACAGGTGGTGTCCAGGGGTTTGTTCTCCGACGCCACCGTCAACGAGACGCTGCTGTTCGCCCCCGTGCTCCTGCTGACAGTGGTCGCGCTCTTATTCATGCGCTTCTTCCCGCTCATGGTCAGATACCTGAGCGGCGACTCGCCGGCGCTGATGCACATGTTCGGGGTTGCCGTCCTCGCAACGCTTGCATCCTTGATGGCCGTTCGCGGTCTCAGAGCCGACTCGGGCTTCGACTGGGTGGGGGATTTCGCAATCGTTGGCGGTGTCGGCCTGATGTATCTCGCCGCCAACAGAACCTCGTCGCCTTGGAATCGCGCCGCGGCGCTGATCGCGCAGACCGGACTCGTCGCTCTGTTGATCTACGGCGGACTTCCGGGACGCGATGACATCCTGTTGATCCCCACGATAGCGCTCGCGTTCCTCGTGCCGCTGCAGCTTATCTATCTGCTTACGCACAACCTCGCCCGCGTCTACCCCGTTTGGACTTCCATGGCGATCTGGCACATGGCCCGGAACCCGGTGCAATACAGTTGGCTCGTGCTCCTGCTGGTCATGGTGACCGGGCTCGCGGTGTTGGCTACGACCGTGGGCGGAACGCTCGACCGCAGCTACGAGGAGCGAATACTCTACGAGGTGGGCGCCGACCTGAGGGTGACGGGCGTGCCTTCGTACTACACCCGGACCATCTCTGACTTCAAGGAGATGTACCTGGAGATCCAAGGGGTGACCGCGATCTCCGTCGCGCTCCGAGGGGGAGGCTCCGTCGGATCAACGTACGCGGGCAGCGGATTCGCGATGCTCGCCTTGGAGTCCGAAGACTTTCCGTACATCTCATGGTACCGCGACGATTTCTCCCGCCAACCTCTGACGGGGGTGATGCGGTCGCTGCAAGGAAGCGCCAAAACGGAGCCGATCAAGATTCCCGACGACGCCACGAGCCTCCAAGTTTGGGCGGAACCGCAAGAGGCGTACTCCAACATGTTCCTGTGGATGGTCGTTCGTGACCGCGAGGGCGTTCTAGACACCGTGTCGTTGGGATCGGTCGGACAATCAGAGTGGCACTTGATGGAAGTCGACATCCCCCACACCCTGAAGACGCCGCTGTCTTTGGTCTCGGTGCAGATCTACGAGCCGGTGTTCGGGCCCGCGGGCACGGTCGGATCCATCCGCCTGGACGACATCCAAGCCGGTTTCAGCAACGGCAAAGAGGCTGCCGTGCTCGACGACTTCGAGGGCCCAAACAAGTGGACGACGCTGGCGACGTCGCTGATCTCTTCTGACAGGATCACCACCTCTCGAACAGCTCCGTTGAACGGTCAACAATCAGGGGTGTTCTCGTTCGGAAAAGACACCGACGCCGGGATCCGCGGGTTCTATCGCAGTCCGTCCGGCGGTCCGGTGCCGGTCGTGACCAGTACAACGTTCAGCGAAATCTCCGGCGCCCAGATCGGCGACCAACTCATCGTGAACATCTTCGGCCGAATGATCCCGATCAGGATCATGGACACAGTCGAATTCTTCCCAACGTTGGATCCATCGGAAACCGGATTCTTGCTGGCGGACCTGGACAACATGTTGGGCCATCTCAACCTTCTGAGTCCGATCGCGATGATCAGACCGAACGAGCTGTTCGTCGCCGAGGTGCCCGGCGCAAACGAGGCGGTCTACGAAACCGCGTTGCGCCTGTCGGGTTCACGCGAACTGGTTCATGACAAGGCGACCCTGCTTGAGGCCATTGAACTGGACCCGTTGATCACCGCCGGATGGAAGGCGATGGTCCTGCTGGCCGTAGGGATAGTGCTATTCGCCGCCTCCATGGGTTACATCACCTACCTGTTGTCGTTCTCCAGCCAGAGCCGTAGCGAGATGGGCTTCTTGCAAGCGCTGGGCGTCACAAAACGCCAAATGGGTTTCCTGCTGGGAGCGGAACACCTTGTCATCGTGTCCATCGGGTTAGTCATCGGGACCGTGACCGGTTTCGCTATGAGCGATATCATGGTGTCGGGCATCGCCGTCACCGAAACTGGGGAAGCCGTACTGCCCCCATTCATACTGACCACGCACTGGTCGCTGCTTGGGCCGATATTCGTGGTGATGTTGGCGGTGTTCGCGGCGGCGCTGTATTGGCTCTCTCGCATGGTAACCAACGTGAACTTGCAGGAGCTTTCCAGGATGGAAGATGAGTAGGAATCTGACTGCATGAACCTGATACGAGTAGCAATCAGGCTCGCGAAAGCTTGGCCGCTTGTCGTCAGACGAGCGATCGCCAGTTGGCGGCTGCTCTCGACGGTCGTCATCGGAGTGTTGATGGCGTGCGCCATCATGGCTGGCACGGTAATCTACTTCGACGCGCTCAAAGAGCTCGCGCTGAAAAACGCGTTAAACCAGTTGACCGAGGATGAGACCAATATCCTCGTCAAATCCGACCGCGGTCCGACAACCCGAACGGAAGCGGCCAACGTGGCGCGAGTAGTGAATCTGGAGATCGACCGCCGCGCCGCCTGGCTCCTGGAAGACCGCATCTTCGGCATGAAATCGGCCACGTATTTCGTGACCGACGTCGGGGACGAAGCGATCGCGGGAGATGATAACCGCCGCGCGTTTTTCTTCCACGTCCCGACGTTCTACGAACACATCACGATCTTGCCAGGGGGCCGAGTCCCGGTGGATCAGCCCATTGGCGCGCCCGGTGAACCGATTACGCTCGAGGTGATCGCACCGGTCGAGGCCGCCGAAGCGTTCGGCGTATCTCTTGAAGGGCAGCTCTCCACCGTCGCGTACTGGGGCGATCACCTGCCCATCGTTCGAGTCAAAGTCGTTGGCTTGTACGAGAAGAACGATCCGGACGACCAGTTCTGGCACCTCGAAGAAAGAATCCTCCGCGCTTCGACATCGGGCAGTTTCACCACGATACCGTTCCTGCTGTCCGAGGAGACGTATTTCGACGTACTCGGCGCGACGTACAAGCAACTGGACACCACGTACGGTTGGTTGCTGGTCGTCGACACGGACAGGCTCAACGCAGGCAACGCCACGTTCGCGAGGGCTAGCATCGAGGCGATGCGGCGTCACCTGCAAGCCACGTTGTTCAGCTACCGACAGATCACCGAACTTGTCGACACGATAGAGGAGTACGACACGCGGCTGTTTTTCTCCAAGCTGCCGATGTTCATCATACTCGTGCTGATCGCAGTCGTGATCTTGTACTACGTCGTCACGATGTCGTCGTTGCTCGTGGAGCAACAACGATCCGAGATCGTCCTCCTTCGAAGCAGGGGATCGACATCGGCGCAGGTCCTTTCCGTGTTCGTGCTCGAAGGCGCAACTATCGCCGTCCTTGCTGTGTTCGTAGCCCCGGTGTTGGCGGCGATAGTGATCAGCTTCCTGGGCTATACACCCGCGTTCTCCGACTTAAGCGGCAACGGCCGTTTGGTCGTGAGCTTGTCCTCCTCCGCGTTTTTGATGAGCGCCGTCGGAGGCGTTTTCAGCTTCGTGGCTCTGTTGGTTCCCGCGATTCAGGCCTCGCGCGTCACCGTCGCGACGCACCGGCAGGAATCGGCCCGACCCGGCACGCAACCGTTCTATCAGCGCTACTATCTGGACGTGCTGCTGTTGGCCGCCGGAATTCTGCTGTTCAGGCAGCTTTCGCAACAGGGGTCCGTGGTGGCGGTCAGCATATTCGGCGCCGTGGCAGTCGACCAAGTGCTGCTAGCCGTGCCCGCGGTAATTCTGGTCGCGTCGGCGCTCGTGCTGCTCAGATTGTTCCCGCTGACGATGAGAATAGCCAGCCGCTTGCTGTCACCCGTCCTGCCCGCCGGCCTGGTAATCGGGTTGTGGCAGATGGCGCGTTACCCGACCCACTACGCTCGACTATCGCTTCTGCTCATTCTGATGGCCGGATTGGGCATCTTCGCCGCCAGTTTCGGCGGCACGCTGGAGCGCAGCTTCGAAGAACGAGCTCGTTACTCGACGGGCGCGGACATTCGGATGTCAGGCGTCCTCCTGGATTCCCGTGGAACGTCGAGGCCCGTGCAAGCCACGTTCGAGGCGTTGCCCGCCGTGCGTGACGTCGGCCTCGCTTTCCGGGGTTTCGGATCGGACCTTTCCAGGATGCTCGGCGATTCGTACACCATGTTCGCCATGGACGGCGACGCGATCATGGACATAGGCTGGTTCCGCAGCGACTTCTCGGAGGGGCCGATGCGGCCCAAGGTGACGAACCTGTCGAATCCGACTCCGCCCAAAGGCATCGTGCTTCCGGACGGCGCCGATACCATCGGAGTCTCGATCAAACCCGACCGCATCCATCCGTCGGTTGCCTTAGCCGCCAGACTCAAAGACGTCAACGACCGATACTTCACCTACACCCTCGGAACGCTCGATTCGAACCAGTGGCTCGAATTAGAGGCCGGGTTCGCGCGCGTTAGCCAGTTTCGGCGCGTAGAGTTGCTTCAGCCGGTCGCTCCCCTCAAACTGGTGTCTCTGACCGTCCACGAAACCAACAGCAGGAACCGGCTCCGAGCGGGTTCCGTCGCGATATCCGAAGTGTACGCGAAATTCCCGGACGGAGAAGTTCAGACGATCGAATCGTTCGACTCAACGGACCGTTGGAACATAATGAAGGCGGCGCCTGAGTCAGAATCCGACATCTGGCGCGCGTTCGAAGACCCAACGGCTTCAGACGGGATAGGCACGTTCATCTGGGCCGAGGGCAGCCCTCTCATGAGCCGCGGCGTGTTCCACGGTCCGCCCATAGTGCCCGTCGATGTCGTCGCAACCAAATCGTTCCTGCGCATCAACAACCACGCGATCGGGGACACGTTCCAGGTCTCGGTCCAGGGCCACCGGATCGATGTGTCGTTGGTCGACGAAGTTGAGTACTTCCCCACGCTCGAAACGCACAACAAGTCGTACCTGATCGGCGACCTCGATTCGATCTCCGAGTACGCGAATCTCGACGCCAACAACAGCGAACTCAAGCCCAACGAGATCTGGCTCACCACAGACGATCCGGCCGAACGGGTGGAGCTCGTCGACATGCTGATCGACGACAAGCCGTTTCTGTCCCGCGTCGTTCACGACCGCGAGCAAATGTTCAATGAGGCGCAGGTCGATCCGCTGATCGACGCCGGCTGGAACGCGTTGCTGTTCGTGGCGTTCTCGGCCGTGTTTATCCTGAGTGGTCTCGGATTCTTGGTGCACGCGTACGTGTCATTCAAGAGCAGAGAGGTCCAGTTCGCTCTGATGCGCACCATCGGGTTCACGATGAAACAGCTCATGGCGCTGGTGTTCTTGGAGCAGGTGCTCGTCATCGGAGCGGGCTTAGCGTTGGGCACGTGGATGGGAGGCCGGCTGGGCGCGGTCATGATGCCGTACCTGAGCCACGACGACATGGGAATCCAGGTGCTTCCGCCGTTCATCGTCGAGGTAAACTGGGACACGTTGGCGGTCGTCTACGGCGCGATGGCGTTGCTTTTCGCGCTGATCATCGGCGGCGTCATCTGGTTCGTTCGGCGAATCTCGCTGCAGCGCATCCTGCGGCTTGGCGAAGTGTAGGATGATATATCATAGGTTTGGCGACCGGCATGCACGATGACCGCTGTCGCCCGAACGTTAGAGGTGACTGATGACCCTTGGAAACGAAAACGCCTACGTCCTGTGCGAGGACCTGTTCAAGATTTACAAGATCGCCGACCTCGAGGTCGTTGCCCTGCGCGGCCTGGACCTTGACGTCCGGAGAGGCGAGGTCGTCGCGATCGTGGGCGCCAGCGGCAGCGGCAAGAGCACGCTGTTGAACATCTTGGCTGGTTACGACGCTCCTTCCGCTGGTCGAGTGACCGTCGGCGGCAAGGATCTGCTGCAAATGAGCGGCAAGGACGTCGAAGACTACCGTCGGAACGATGTCGGATTCATCTGGCAGCAGACCAGCCGTAACATGTTCCCCTACCTCACGTCGATCGAGAACGTAGCCCTGCCCATGATGCTCACGAACAAGCCGGGCAAAGAGCGGCAGCAGAGGGCCAAAGAGCTGCTCGAGATCGTCGGGTTGGGCCACAGGCTCGACCACACGCCCGAGAAGCTCTCCGGCGGTGAGCAGCAGCGAGTCGCCATTGCGGTTGCGCTGGCCAATGACCCGCCTCTGTTGTTGGCGGACGAGCCCACAGGCGAGCTCGACGACACGACCGCCGCCGAGATTCTGGACCTGTTCGGCTCAGTCAACCAGGAGCTGGGCACGACGATCCTCATCGTCACGCACGACCCGGACATCGCCTACAAGGTCGGCAGGGTCGTCATGATCCGCGACGGCAAGATGTCCACTGAAATCCGGCGCAGGGTGTCGTTCCAGCGCATCACCGGCGATGCCGACGCCCAAGCGTCGCTGGAGGAATTCACGCTCGTGGACGCCAGCGGAAGGGTCCAGATACCGCGCGACCTGCTCGATAGCCTCAAGATCAAAGACAAAGCGCGTGTGACAATCGAAAACGGCACTGTCACGCTGCGGCCCGAGGAGTAACCGGATGGCCAGAGTCGTACCCCTGATAACAACTCACAACCTCACACGGAGCTACCAGGTGGGCTCCGAGACTGTCAACGCGCTTCGCGGCATCGACATGACGGTGTCGCCCGGCCAGTTCATCGCCGTGGTCGGCCGATCCGGCTCGGGCAAGACGACGCTCCTGAACATCCTGGCCGGACTGGACAAGCCGACCGATGGCCAGGTGCTGTTCCAAGATCGGGACCTTGGCGCGATGAACGAGAAGGAGCTCACCGAGATCCGTCGGCACAAAATCGGGTTCGTGTTCCAGTCGTTCGGTCTACTGCCGCTGCTCTCCGCGTTCGAAAACGTCGAGCTCCCATTGCGGATCGCGGGCGTGCGCACCAAAGAACGGGAGGCGCGCACCCGGGAGACGCTCGAGATCGTCGGGTTGTGGAACCGGTCCAAGCATCGCCCGTACGAGCTCTCCGGCGGCGAACAGCAACGTGTCGCGATCGCCAGAGCCATCGTCAACAACCCTCCGTTGATCCTGGCGGACGAACCGACCGGTGAGCTGGACTCGACCAACGCGCGAGCGATTTTCGGCCTCTTCAAGGACATGGTCAAAGAGCAAGGCATCAGCGTACTCTCGGCCACGCACGACTCCACGCTCCTTGCCATGGCGGACGAGGTCAAGGAAATCCGCGACGGCCACCTTGCGGACGCGACCCATCTCGGCCAACGGTACCGGGACTGATCGACAGCTGATAGCCGACAGCCCAAAACGCCGCCCGCTTTCGGCATTCCGCGACCGATTTTCGCGCTCCCAAACCTTGCATGTTTCTAAGACACGTATTAGACTTGGCCCAGCACACGTGTTCTCAGGAGCCTTGCCCGCATGCGGAATCGGCGTCCCGCGCCCCAGCAGCTCGACAGTCAATTCGAATCGTACCTCGCCACGCACCTTCCGCCTTCCACGAGCCGGGTGCCGTCCGTGTATCGCGAGACGACGAAATGCTACGCGTACATGTGCACCTACGCCTACGGCTGCAGCGAGCAGACCCCGCGCCCCGCGCAAGTCTTCATACGTCGCTGCATGCGATACATGCCTGAAACGTTGCGCGTCAAGCCCGCCCTGTCCGACAACGCCCTCGACGTGCTCGCGCGACAACGCGACCGCGGCCAACTATCCGGCGAGACCAGGGCCATCCTCGACCGACTCCGCCCCAACGGCCCAAAACGCCCTGTCGCGGCAGGCTTCTAGTGAAACACTTTCACAAACGCTCGACGCCGCAAAGGCCGCTGCCCCCCCGTCCCTTCGTCGTATAATGGCTCAGGCTACAAGCTACGAATGCGGTGCCGCGAGCGACCGATGACGTGCCGGTGTTGCGCCCGACGACATTCGGAGATTCCCATCGCACAGCAGGAGACAACCGAATCATGACCATGTTCGACCTTAGCGGCAAGACAGCCATCGTCACCGGGGGCAACGGAGGCATCGGCCTCGGGATCGCGAGAGGCTTGGCGCAGGCCGGCGCAAACATCGTAATCGCCGCCCGCAACGAATCGAAGACCGAGGCGGCCCTCGACGACATTCGTGAGCTCGGAGCGAAAGCCATCGGCACGGCCACCGACGTGACCGACGAAGCGTCTGTGGCGGCCATGGCCGAGGCCGCGACGAACGAGTTCGGCGGCGTGAACATCCTCGTCAACAACGCGGGCATCGCGATCCGCAAAGCGCCCCAGGACTACACGCTCGAGGAATGGGAACAGGTCGTGGACACAAACCTGACCGGTACGTTCCTGTGCGCTCGGCAAGTGTATCCCCTCATGAAGGACGCCGGAGGAGGCAAGATAATCAACATCGGCTCGATGACATCGATCTTCGGCAGCGACTGGGTGGCCGCGTACTCGTCCAGCAAAGGCGGAGTCGTGCAGCTTACGAAAAGCCTGGCTTTGTCCTGGGCCGCCGACAACATCCAGGTCAACTCGATCCTGCCCGGCTGGATCCACACCGATCTCACCAACCCGATCCGAAGCGACAACCCCGAACGTTACGCCTCAATCACGGCCCGCATCCCTCACGGACGCTGGGGCGAGCCCGACGAGATGGGAGGCTGCGCCATCTTCCTGGCCAGCGCAGCCTCTGACTACGTCACCGGCACAGCCATCCCAGTCGACGGCGGCTACGCGGCGTTCTAGGGCGCGGCCCCACTCAGCGCCCGCGATCGGCATGTCCTGGCGTCGGCCCACGGGAGAAGGCTTCCTGTTGGTCGAATTCCTTGGCCACCACCAGCAATTGGCGCTTGATGACGTTGAGCCCGCTCAGCGACCGGATATGGGGTCGCCACGACGTTAGCGCCGCCTTCGGGCCTTGTCGCCGCACATCGGTCATCGTAACGAGGGAGCCCGCGTGATACACTGGATGCCTGAAACATCCCGGCTCGACTTGCCCCGTGTCTGAGGTAATCGAAGTGCCCGTCAACGCATCCGAAGCCACCTGCTGCGGCATCGACGTCCGGTCGATGGCCGAAATGGCGGATTCACCGCGGCAATGACAACGTCGCGGATCACCCGCGGATCCGACTTCATTGTGGTCGCGGCCATGATCGCGATCATGGTGATGTCAACGGCGTGTGGAGCCACTGGCCCCGATCCGACAGCCGTGCTGACTGCTGATATCCCGGTCGATCCCGGGGATTACAAGGACCGGTACGGACGCTCCCTGCCTATGGAGGACATAGCGTCGATCCTGACTGCCAGCGCCTTGCGAGTTCTGCGCGATGTGGACTGGGAGTGGGGTGCTGACGTTGATACACCCCGCGTCTGCGTAGCCATCAATCCTGCTTGGGCTTCCGTGATCGACGAGGGTCGGCTCCCGCGCGCACTTATCGATGACCTGGTGCGTCGCCTCGGGCGCAACCTTTCGCTGCAGGTGTATGTCTCCGACTATGAAACGGCCGCGGACCGATGCCAATCCGGCATCGCCTGGCACATCAGCTTCTCGACCTACCGTCTAGGAGGACTCGAAAAGAGTCGCCTCACAGTGGACCTGAGTGAGCGTTTCGTGGGCACCTTCGGGGGAAGCAGTTGGCAATACACCTTCGTCACGCAATAGGACGGCGACTGGGTCCTAGCTTTTGCAGATCCGACGGGCATTTACTAGTTCGAGGCAGCGCCAAACACCGCCTCCGACTACGGCACCGGCACGGCCATCCCCGTCAACGGAGGCTGCGCGGCGTTCTAGCGAGCCAACGATCACGGAGACAATTGCATCTCTTCGCCCCGGCCTGCACCTAATCCGTTACTGACGCCGGACTGACGAAGTTCGGCGCATCAAGATCGGATTAGCAGCTTGGCCGCTGTTATCGTGGCCAACGCGGAGGAGCAGAAGATGGCAAAACAGGTCAACAAGACCGAGACACTTGCGCCCAGGGGATGGGCCGTATCCCTGCTTTGGGCAGTCGGGATCATCGGAGTGTCCATAGCCCTCAGCGCGACAATCAACCCGCTGTTCGGGCGTTACGTCCATTGGGACTGGATGGCCGGAGTCGCGCCGGTGAGCTTCGCCCTGATCGTCGCCGCCTTCAGGCGACGTTGGGTGTGATCACAACTAAATCTCAACAGCACGTATATCAATTCTGCGGTTGAAATTCCGATGTAATTGCTCGGGTCCGGTGTTGCGTCAGCATTGAACAATAGCACTCGATAATTCGCTTCCTGGTCGCGAGAGAGCCTTTGCTCCTGAGTTCGCCTCCTTGTTCCAAAGAACGATTTGGCGACGTTGCAAGCCGCGCCGATCAAACGGATCTCGCCGCAACTGGCGGTCACGCTGAAACCCGGCGATGTTCCGAGTCGGATGGTGTACTCGGCAAACGGCAGTTCGATCGAGTGGTCTGCCAATCCTTTCAACAGCTTTTTAACGCCTTCAAAGACAACCAGATCTGACAAGATCTTGTTGCCGGCTTCGTAAACACTTACGTTCGGGTACGGACCTGAACCAAGCGGCCGCCTTTTGAGTATGGTCAAGGTCTCGACGACATCATCGGTGGGCGTAGGGAGCACGATGTCCTGTACGGCATCTGAGTATTTCGCTATCTCACGATCGATACTTTGGGCGGTCAGAACCAATGATTCTGTGCTCACAGATTTCTTCCCTTCTAAATCCATCTAGTGCACTTCACTCGGATTCGGCGAGAATCTTGCGCCGGTTACCGGTGCCAGTATAACATCGGTCAAGCGATGGGCACGGCCACCTGACGACACCGCACATCACACCCGTCGTGAATGGAGGCGAACTCGCCATGACCGATCTGTTGCTGAAGGGCGGCGAAGTAATCGACCCTTCCCAGGGCATCCGAGAGCGACTCGACGTCGCCGTCATCGACGGCGCGATCACACAATTGGTCGCTAACCTTGAACCTGACGCCGAGACGCGAGTCATCGACGTGACAGGCAAGCTGGTCGTGCCTGGCCTCATCGACCTGCACTGCCACATCTACCACGGCGTCAACCAAACCGGCGTCAACCCCGATCTAGCCGGCGTCTACGCTGGCGTCACGACCCTTGTCGACGCTGGGAGCGCCGGTTGCTACACGTTCGGCGGCTTCCCGACGCATGTCGTGCCCAAAACCAAGACCCGCATCATCTGCATGCTCCACATCTCCCGAACCGGCCTCGCCTACCAACCCGATCTGTCCCGACGCGAGGACATCGACGTCGAGGACACCGTACGGGTCATCCGTGAAAATCGGCCGCTGATCCAGGGCGTCAAGATCAGGGCCGTCGGTCCCGCGGTGCCCGTGATGGGCGTCGAGATCGTGCAGCTCGCCAAGCAGGCCGCCAACGAGGCAGGCGTCCGGCTCATGGTCCACATCGGTGACCGCTTGGCCGGAGACGGCCCGACCATCACGCGAGCGCTGCTTCCGCTACTTGAACCGGGCGACATCCTCACCCATCTGTTCACAGGCAACCCAGGCACGATCTTCGACGACGACGGATCGGTCCTTCCCGAGCTCATGGAAGCGCAGGAACGAGGCGTGTTTCTCGACACCGCCCACGGCCGGCAGAACTTCAGCTTCGATGTCGCGCGCCGAGCCCTCGACCGAGGCGTCGTGCCTCGCAGCATCAGCACCGATCTGACGATCCCGGGACGCCTTCACGCCGTGCACAGCATGACGGAGATGCTGTCCAGATTCCTGGCGCTTGGCTACTCTCTCGAGGACGTGATCCGAATGTCCACCGCCAACCCCGCCGAGGCCTTAGGTATGAGCGACACGTTGGGAAACCTGGCCGTAGGCCGAACCGCCGACATCACGGTGCTCGAAGAATCAACCGGCGATTGGCTCTTCCACGACACCGAGGGCGGCACGCTCCGCGGCGACAAAGCCCTCGCGCCGGTGGTCACCATCAGGGACGGCGAGGTGTTCACCGCCGACTGGGGCCCGCGCCCCTGGGGTTGGCTGCCCGACACGGCGTAGTCAGAGCCGGCCGGCGCCAAGTCCAGAAGCTCACGGCGTACACAATGACGCGGACTCGTCACCATTGGAGGCAGACCCGAGACGGTCGATTTCGGATCAACCATCGCCAAATATCCGTTCGCCCTGAGCCTGTCGGAGGGCCGCCAAGCGCCAGGTCTCGCCCCGAAATCTCAGCACACAACAAGCACTTTTCCACGAACGATTGAGGCCCCACCATGACTCGCTCCCGACTCCGTGACCTGGGCATCACCGTCGGCGACCTGCCGACCGGGCTCAACAACGCCATCACCGACATCCCCGGCGTCCTCGTCGGCCACACGACCCTGTCCTACGACGAACCTCGCATCGCCCGAACCGGCGTCACCGTAATCGTGCCTCGCGACGGTCGGATACACGAGGACAACGCCTTCGCCGCGTACCATGTCCTTAACGGCAACGGCGAGATGACCGGCTTGCCTTGGATCGACGAGACTGGACTGCTCGGATCGCCTATCGCCATCACGAACACCAATCAGGTCGGCGTCGTTCGAGACGCGCTAGTCGCACACGCCGTCGATCGCGGTATGGCCGGTTGGATCCTGCCTGTCGTGGCTGAGACCTACGACGGCGTCCTCAACGACATCGACGCGTTTCACGCCACGAAAGAGCACGTGTACCAGGCTCTCGAAGCGGCGTCTGCCGGACCCGTCCCCGAGGGGAACGTTGGCGGTGGCACGGGCATGATGTGTCACGGCTTCAAGGGCGGCATCGGCACGTCGTCCCGAGTCGTCGAGGTCATCGGCGACCCGTACACGGTCGGCGTTCTCGTGCAAGCCAACTACGGCAGCAGCCGCCATCTCCGAGTGGACGGCGTGCCCGTCGGTCGCGAGATCGGTCCGGACGAAGTGCCCTTGCCAAGGAAATCGGAGCGTCGCGACGGATCGATCATCATCGTCGTAGCCACCGACGCCCCGCTCGTGTCGATCCAGTGCCGTCGCTTGGCCCGCGAGCAACCGTGGGCCTGGTGAGGGTCGGGGGAACCGGCTACAA
>Ga0187833_10002578_pt1 | contig 19275 bp, 20 predicted proteins | sample ETNtaG_37_FD_167968 | JGI IMG/M metagenome (GOLD analysis project Ga0187833, IMG submission 167968) | Marine microbial and viral communities from oxygen minimum zone, Eastern Pacific Ocean - ETNP2014_SV_400_PacBio MetaG (Illumina Assembly) | ecosystem: Environmental > Aquatic > Marine > Hypoxic...
CAGTATTGTCTATATGATATGATGGATTCAGACGCAAAGCGCAACAAGCCATCCCGTTGGAATAAATAAGTATTGCTTATGTCCCGGCGCCTTATTTTCGATGAAGACCAAGGATTGACATACCTTCTTTTCATGAAAAAAGAATATTATATATTTAATTATTATATGATAAATAATAAAAGGAGTATAATTAGTAGTGGCTAAGATTTTATTAGGTATCATATACATGGATTTTTTTCTGATCGGATATAATTTTTTTGTTGGTGGGCCTTTTTGGTTTACTGCAATAGTTGTTATTATATGCTTAATAAAAATGAAGTTATTAGAGGTTCTTTTAAATGAAAGGAAATAAAACCGGCATACGTTTTTGAGAAGTTGTTTAGTGGAGTCGAGGAGGGGCGTGGTGGTTTGGGCCGTATCGGCGTCGCTCCGTTTCCCCTCCCCGCTCATCAAACCGGACTTGCGGTTTTCCCGCATCCGGCTTTCAGACTAGCTTCCTCGCACGGGCACGCGGCCCGGCGCCGCGGGCGTCCTGGAGTAGTATCACCCCGAGGCCGCCTTACACTTTGTTCTTAATTTAAAGGTTTATTAAGTCCGTTGGAGCTAATTTGGCCCCGTGGCGGTAACATGGGCTTGCGAAAGGTGGGAAACCATCTTGTCGAACTCTGACAACAAATCCGCGAACGAGGATAATAAAGACTCCGTGGCCGTGGCGCTCGGCTACGAGCCGGAAAGCGGTTACGCGCCAAAGGTGGTGGCCGGCGGCCGCGGCGCCATCGCCGAACAGATCCTCCAGATCGCTTTCGCCAACGGCATCAAGGTGCGTGAGGATGCCGATCTCGCCCAACTGCTGAGTAGCATCGATATCGATAGCGAGATTCCCTTGGAAGCCTTCGCCGCCGTCGCCGAAATCTTGATTTACGTCTACCGTGCCAACGAAACTCCCTTGCCCGTTCACGGGGAAGATAGCTTCGCCAATGATCCCGGAGGAACGACACCATGAACGAACGACTGGGCGTCCATCCGGCCAAGCCGAGGCCGGAAGTTGTGCGGCAAGCGGAAAAGGTCGCCGCGCTGATCGTCGCCGCGCGCCGACATCTCGCCGCCAACAGCATGATCGACCTTTCGGCCCTGGAAGGGAAAGTACGGACTTTGTGCGACGCCGCCGGCGACGCGCCGGCCAAGGATGCCGAAGAGATCGGATGCTCGATCGCCGCGATCCTGAAAAACCTGGACCGACTGACGGCGGAACTTACCGCCCAACGCGACCAGATCCTGGGCAAAATCGAAAACACCCTGCGACAGCAGGCCAACGACGCTTACGGCGACACAACTTAAAAATAATAGATGATCGCCGATGCCGGCTTTCCTTGACTCGAACCGTGGCTTGACCCGCAAGCCGTTGCCTCGCCAACCGAATGACCGACATGGACATTGAATTCGGAGACTATCTTCGTTTTGTTTTCGCGCTGCTTTTCGTTTTGGCGCTGATCGGCGTCCTGGTCGCCGTGGCCAGGCGCTTCGGCCTTGGATTCGCCGCCCCGACCAGAAACGGCAGGCACCGGCGCCTGTCCATCGTCGAAGTGATACCGATCGACGGCAAACGGCGAATGGTGCTGTTACGCCGCGATTTCACCGAGCACTTGATCCTGTTGGGCACCGGTCCCGACCTCTTGATCGAGAGCGGAATTCCGGCGCCGACGAACGGAACCGCCGCCGCCCCTGGAAAAATATCCGCCGCCACGCAAAAGATGGACCAGCCTGGGAACGCCGCCGGAACCTTGCAAGCGCATGTGGAGGAGCGGAGTTGATGCGCCGTTGCCTCCTTGGCCCGGGCGCCCTGGCGCTGGCGGGCATGGCGGTCGTGGCGTTGGCGTCCACCCCGGCGGCGGCACAGACCCTCTCCCTGGATTTGGGCGGCGGCGACGGCACGACCACCGGGCGAATCATCCAGCTTTTCCTCTTGGTAACGGTGCTAAGCCTGGCGCCGTCCATTCTGGTCATGCTGACCTCCTTCGTCCGCATCATGGTGGTTCTGGGTTTTTTACGCACGGCCATGGGCACCCAACAAACGCCGCCCAACCAAGTGCTCGTCAGCCTCGCCCTGTTCTTGACCGTCTTCGTCATGATGCCGACCTTCGAGGCGGTTTACGACCAGGGAATAAAACCCCTCATTGACGGCCAGATCGATGAATTCGATGCTTTCGAGCGCGGCATCGAACCCTTTCGCGATTTCATGATGGGTCACGTGCGCGAACAGGATGTCAACATGTTCGTGGATATCGCCAAGGTCCCCGAGGATGAAGCGCGGGTCCAGGTGCCCATGCGCGTCCTGATCCCCGCCTTCATGATTTCGGAATTGCGCCGAGCCTTCGAAATGGGCTTCCTGATCTTCATCCCCTTCCTCGTCATCGACATGGTGGTGGCCTCCGTCCTCATGTCCATGGGGATGATGATGCTGCCGCCCATCATCATCGCCCTGCCGTTCAAGATCATCTTTTTCGTCCTTGTCGACGGCTGGTTCATGATCGTCGGCAGCCTGGTCAAAAGCTTCGGCGGATAGCGGCGGTTATTGCATCAGGGCGGTAACGAAAGGTGGCAGGGCGAAAGCGCCGAGGTGAACCTGGGGAGTGTAATAGCCCGTCTCAAAGCCAGCGGCGGCAAAACGTTGGCAAAGAACGTCCACCGGCAACATCCGTAAGCTCTCGTCGTTGCTGGCCCAGCCCAAGGCCATCAGGCCGCCGACGTAAGTGGGAACGGCGGTCACGTAAAAGCCGACGTCGGCAAACAAAGACTTCAGCCGCCGATAAGTGTTGGTCACTTCCAGCGGCTGGAAGAACGGAACGCCGTTCTGCGTCACAATAACGCCGCCAGCGGCGAGACGTTTTTGGCAATCCCCATAGAACGCTTCGGAAAAAAGTGCCTCGCCGGGACCAACGGGATCCGTGGAATCAACGATGATGATATCGAAGGTTCGATCGGTTTCGGCGGCGAATGCGCATCCATTCGCAACGACGAGATGGCAACGGGGATCATCGAAAGCGCCGTTGCTGATCATCGGCAGGTGCCGCCGACAAATGTCGATCACGCTCTTGTCGAGTTCGACCAAGGTGGCGCTCTCGACATCGTGTCTGAGAACTTCGCGAAGGACGCCGCCGTCGCCACCGCCGATGATCAGCACCCTGGCGGCGTTGCCGTGGGCGAAGAGTGGAACGTGGACGAGCATTTCGTGATAGGCGAACTCGTCCTTCTCGGTGACCTGAACGATCCCGTCAAGGGCGAGGACCCGGCCAAACGCTGGTGTTTCGAAAATAATCAGGTCCTGGAAGTCGGTCTTTTTCTCAAAGACGACCCGGCTGATCTCGAAGCTCTGTGTATATTCTTGCGATAATGGACCCTCGAAAAGCCGTTCCTTGAACCGTTTCACGGAAGCAGGCCCCGCTTGTGCTCGAAAAGATGCAGACGGGCCGGCCGGAAGGCCCGGCGCAAGGCCGGCACCGCCTCGTAAGGGTCGCAGGCGCCGCACATGAATATGTCGATGGCGGCGAAACCGCGCTCCGGCCAAGTATGGATGCTGATGTGCGATTCCGCCAGCAAGGCGACTCCGCTGACACCGCCGCCGGACGCAAACCGGTGCACATGAATATTGAGAACCGCCGCCCGCGCCGCCGAAGCGGCCTCCCCAAGCGCCTCCTCGACCGCTTTTAAGTCGTCAAAATGCTCGCCGTCCCAAAGCTCCAAAAGCAAATGCGTGCCGGCGAAATGGAGACCGTCCTTGGCGACGAAAAAATCCGCCGTCCGCTCCTCTTTCGCGTCGGCGCCGGTAACGGCAGTGCCAACCCTCGAGTCCATGCGGTTCCGCCGCTCAGCTAAAAGAAAACGAGCCGCGAATTAAAGCCATTCCGCGGCCGATGGCAAGGGGAAACCTCGTAACGCCCTCGTATGGGTATCTTATGGATGAGACGGAACACTAATTGATGGAACTCAGTTTTTGACGGCTCAAACGATCCCGGTAGGCGGTCATGAATGTTTGGAAGTTTTCCACGTCTTTCACTTTGTCGGCGATGGAGTCTTGATCGATCAGGCCGATGGTTTGCGGGCTGGCGATCAAACGAAAAGCCTCCCTGTAGGGGCCTGTTCCCATGGCTTCTCCGTAGTCGGCGCGCAGCCTGTTCAAGGACCTCTCGTTACCGCTCAGAGTCAAGGCGATGGCAAGGTTGAGAACGTATCGGCCTTGTTTGTCGTCGAGGGGTTTTTTCGGCTTGGCGTTGAAGTCGCGGAGCAAACGTCGAAGCGCTTGCGAGGCCATGGGCCAATCCTTGCTATTCCAGAAAATTTCCGCGCGCAGGAGGCCGGCATCCAGGCTTTTGTCCTCTTTGATCAGGGCCAAGGCCTCTTCTTGTCTCGTCAACCCCATCAGGGCTCGGGCTCTGAAGTGGCGGCGCTGGGAAAGCAAACCTTCCGGAAGATCGCTCTCCTTGGAAATTCCGAGAATTTCTAGGGCTTTCTCGTAATTCTTGGCCTTGAGATGGACGAGGGCCAGCTGCGCGCCCACCCGCGCTTTTTCGACGCCCTTGAGACGGAATTGCACTTGCGCGTCCAGAAGTTCGGCGGCGCGGTCGAGAAGATCGACAGAAACCAGACGGTCGGCCAGCATGCGGTCCACCTCGTCGCTCTTGGCCCCGGCCAATTCCTTGAACTCGTCGTAAAGGGCGATGGCCGTCACCGGAGGAAGGGAATCCGCGCCGCCCTGAAGGTAGAGCTTGTAAAAGGTATCGACCATGTCCTGGGTCACTTCGGGAGCCTTTTTGTGATTACGGAAATGAGTGGCCGCCTGGCGGAGGGTTCTCAGGCCATTCCGGTAGTCTCCTTCTTTCAGGTAGAGATGGCCAAGGCGGCGGAGAAGCGCGAACTCGAAATCACCGCCGCGCCAGGAAAAACGCAACTTTTCTAATTCATCGATGGCCTCGCCGGGCGTGAACTCGCGCAGTTTCAAAAGCAATTCGGTGCGGGCCACCGCCGCCTTGGCGCGGCTGGGGCGGTGGGGGCCCGCCTGGACCTCCTCCCATTTGCCGATGGCGCCGTCGAAATCGCCGGCCAATTCCATGAACCGTCCCTCGACATAATTCAGTTGGCTTTTCTGAGCCGGATTCGGTTCTTCGGCTTGCAAGGCTTGTAGATAGGTTTCGGCTTGTTTGATGTCGCCGATCATGATCGCCGCCTCGGCCACCAGCAGGGCTAAAGGCATTTTTATGACCTTCGGATAGGGTCGCGTGATGCTGCCCTTGCGCCTGAGAACCCGGGCCGCGCCGGCAAGGTTGCCTTCAGAGGCCACTAAGGCGGCACGCCAGAAAATGGCTTCGTCGTTTTCGTCAAGACTTTCGTGATAGAGGTCCTGCCGGGCATCCTGATAACGGCCCATGAGATAGCTGTTCGCTCCGCGCAAGGCTCGGAATTCCGGATCGTTCAGCTTCTCGGGATTGTCTTTCCCGACGACGCGCAGGATTCCCAGGGCCTCGGCGCTGAAGCCGTTGGCAAAATAAAATCGGATCAGGTCGAGTCGCGCCTTGGTCCGCCGATCGTTTTTTGCCTTGGCGGCGGCATCCTGAAGTTTCCGCTTGTCTTTGATGAACGATCGCAGGCCGCCCCGCGCCCATTTCTTGAGATCGAAGATACGGGTCAACGGCCTCATGATTTCCATTTCCGCGGTCGCCGTGTCCGCCGCCCCTAAAGGTGAAAGCAGCAAGCCGCTGGAACTCGTAATCTCAATTCCTTGGCGCAGGGGCCGCACCCTGAGATCATCGATGAGGGGCTGGATCACCACCCCCTGGCTGGTCGGCAGGATTCGAACCTGCGGATATTGGTATATTCGTTCGATACCGTGTCCCAAGGGAAACACCGGCACGACCACGATATTGTCGCCCACCTCTGGATCCTTAAGAGCGATGGCGTTACCGGGGTTGGGCACCGGCAGGAATAAACGCGCTCTGATCGGTGGGGGTGGATTTGGCTGCGGTTTGGTTTCGATTTTCGATTTCGGCTTTAACGGCTGCCGGCGAAATTCAAGGATCCACGCAAACCCGTCCCGCTTGATGTCCGGGTTGACCCCGGCGACAGTGGTCATGCGCAGAATAGTGGCGCGTTCCGAGGGAATCCGCTCGATGCCGCGAATGATGTTGTTTCCCGCCACCCGCAGCTTGTCCAGGTCCGGCGCGGTGGATTTATCGAAAACAACCCAGAGAAACCCGGCCCGGCGGAACACGGCGGCGGCGACAGGTTCGCTCCAATCGAAACGCAAGCCAACAGCCGACCCTTGAAGAGCCGACGCCGTGACAGCGGCGACCGGAACCGCCGCCGGCGCGGGGGCGGCCGGCGCCGAAATTTTGACTCCCGGCAACATACCCAATGTCTGTTCGGCGGCGGCGACGTCGGCGGATTTCGGCGCACCGGCCAGTCCCCTTTCCGGAGCCGCCGGGGTCTTTGATCTCGCCGGGACAAGCGGTGTCGGTTCGGACACAGTCGTGGCCGCTTGCTTTTCCGGTATCTTCTTTCGGGCTTCCTTTGCAGCCTCGGTGGGAGCGGCGGGCGGCGCCGACTTTTCCGCCGCCGCTTTGTTGTTGGCAAGCGGCGGCAATGCCCGCGCAACCTCCGTTTCACCCTTGCCAGGCGCCATGACGTCGATAACAACCTTGGAACCGGAAAGGAAATGGCGCAGCCGTGAGGTCTCCGACACTTTCAGGGTGACGCTCAGACGGTCTTGTTCGGGCTTGGATGTAACCCTCTTGACATATTTGGGCGGCTTTTTTCTCAAGGCCTGCAGGTTGATCCTGGCGGGGCGTCTAAAAGTGATGATGGCGGTATCGCCGCTCTGCTCGACCTGGTAGTTCACCTTGCGCGGCCAATCGAAGACAATGCGGCTGTAACCTTTGTGTTCGCCGGAACGGACGCGCACCAGCGGCACTTTAGCGGTGGTTTTGGCGGCGGCATCGGGCGGGCCAGCGGAGGCGTCCGTTGACTTGGACGGCGTTCGATCCATCAGGTCGACAATCACGGCGCTGCCCAAGTCGAAATTGCGTAGCCCGAAATTTTTTTTCAGGGTAAAGACCACGGAACGTCCGTCGGTGCCCGGCGTGGCGCCGCGAAGATATTTCCGCAGCACCCGCACGACGCCGCCGTAAGTCGTTTCGATGGGGCGCCCGAAGCGGACAATCAGACGTTTGCCGGCCACATCCGCCGAGTGGCGGACTGGCGATGGCCAGTTGAAGACGATGCGGCCGAAGTCTTCGTGGGCGGCGGCTTTCATCGACACCGGTTCGGCCCAAACCCGAGGCGCGGGGAACAGCCACAAAGCCGTCAGCATTGCGATAACGATTATTCGGCGGGACGCTGGAGCATGTCCATGTCGATAAGAATCGGCACCGGCCCGCCGATGCCGGCCAATCTTGACATGTTCTAAGTCGGCCATCGTCAATCGCCGACGTTTGGCAGCACCATGATATCCACCCGCCGCCCCATGGCTTGTCGTTGTTCCTCCGTGACGTTGGGCAGTTGGGAGTAAAGGCTGTCCGAATAGCCATAGGCGATGATGTCTTCCGTATAGCCGGAACGCTTAAGCGCGTTGGTGACGGCAACGGCGCGGGCAATGGATAGTTCCCAGTTGGAGGTGTATTCGCCGCCTTTGGGGGGGGCCGGGTCGGAATGGCCGTTGACGCCGATCTGATTACCGATGTTGCGAAGCACGCCGCCAAGGGTGAACAGGGCATCGCGGGCCCGCTCCGTCATCACCGCCCGGCCCGATTGGAAGAGCAGGTCGCCGGGCAGCGCGATGATCAGGCGGTCCTCCAGGCGCATCAACAGGCTACGCTTGAGCAGCGGGTCTTGGTTAACGGCCCTCTCCAGCACGGCGGTCAGGTAATCCAGGTTAATCGCCCGTTTGCGGAAAATGGTCGAGATGTTGAACTTAGCCGTCGCCGTCGCCGCCGACTTGGTAATCGAGGGGTTAAGGTTCTGCGAAAGGGCATCGGTCATCTCTTTCCATTTGTCCACCTTGACGCTGGACATGGAAAAAATCAGCACGAAAAAGGTCAACATCAGAGACACCAAATCCGTGAAAATCACCATCCACGCCATGCTTGGCCGTGGCGGCTTGGGTATTTGCTGGCTTTCCCAATTTTCGACCACTTCCAACTCACTTAGGGCCGGGCGCTTTTGTCCGCTTGGCCATTGTCCGCTTTGACATCGTCCGCTTTGCCATTTCGTTCCTCGAAAAAAACACCTTCCCCAAACTTGAGGCGTATTTCGTCGACATTGCGGACATAAAACCAGATCAGGATTTCATCCGGGTTTCCGTGCATGATTCCGACGACAACGCTGTCGGGAGGCACGCCGCGCGACTGCATTTCGCGGGCAAACGCGCCGGCCCGGGCCATCCCGAGGGTTTGCCCGATCGGCAGACTTTTGCCGCCGGCATATTCACTGCCGATGACGAGCTCCATGTCAAAGCGCAAACCGAGATGGCGAGCGCTCAGCGCGGCAACAATGCGGTCGAGCAGGGGAACCTTGGCCGGCCTGATTTTCGTCTGGCCGGTAAAAAACAGGGAATCAGAGCGAATCGACAGCCGCATTTTCCGCCCCGGTTGGACGACCTCGATTTTCTCCACCTGTATCGAGGTGGTGAAAATATTGGTGATCTGTTCCTGGAACTGCTGTGCTGCCAGCACGTTGCCTTCCTTGGACGTGAAAGCCGTAAGGTCGGTGCTGGGCGGGAAAATGGAAGAAAATGTGGAACTCAGGCTGTCCATGACCGCCCGCGATTTGACCTCTTCGAGGGTCGAGATACTCACCAATAAAATGAAAAAAGCGAGAACAAGCAGATAAAGCCCCAGGAAAAGGGCAAGCGACCCCCCCCCACCGGCTTTTTCCTCGCCGGCGATATGAGAGATGGTTTCCTGAGTTTCCATATTGGATGAGTTGCTAATCGAAACTGGCCAATGCCGCGTCTATTTCAACCTGGGATTTTGCTTTGTCTTTCAAGGCCCCCGCATTAAAACGAGGAATTTCTCCACGGTCCCAGGTTGGATCCACTGGATTTCAGATTGCCGGTTATTTCAGGAAAAAGCGCGCCGCAACTTTTCCCAATCACACTCCGCCAGCGGAACCGGCAGCCGGCAAATTTCTCAGCCGCGCCAACTCGACCGTGATCTCGGTCGCTTTGGCCGGATTCATTTTGGCCATGATCGGAGCCAACTTGCGTTCCTTCATCTGTTCAACCACCAAAAGGAGCGTAGTCATTTCCAACTCCTCGAAAATTCGGGCGGCATCCTTTGGCTTCATGTTCTCATAAATTTTGACCAGACTCTGTATCTTTTGGGTTTGTTGTTCATCATAAGTTTTTATGAGCTTCTGGATGGTCGCCTGGAAGTCCTTGAGCTCGACGATCTTTTTTTCGATACGGGATTCCGCCGCTTTCAACATCCCGGTCCGCATCGCCAATTCCTTTTCGCGGGATTCCAGGACTACGCGGCGTTCGGCCAGTTGCTGAAGGAGGTCGATCTCGGACTGAGTAAACAAGGTTGGATCGGCGGCAACCGCTTTCGACGCCTCCGACACCGCATCCGGCGCATCGGCTTCGGCCGCCGTACTCGGCTTCGCCTGTTTCGAGTCGGTCCGGGGTTCGGCCTCGGACTTGGCGGGAGCGGCCTTCTCCTGGGCTCTGGCGCCTGACACCGAAAAGGCGCCATTGAGAAGACCGTCGAAACCATTCCAGATGTCGCCGACTTTCACCGTCAGAAGGAGAGCGGCGAAGAAAATGGTTATGGGGAGAAAGCGTACCTTGGATATGAGATCGATCATGGTCATCCAGCCCATCCTAGCGGGTTGCCTGTAGCGCCTTGAGCAATTCAAGCTCGGCTGCCGATTCGCCGACGGTTTCCACTTTTTTGTCATTGCCGCGGTTTCCCGCCGCCTTGTTGTTTTCGGTGCTGCCGGGATTGCCGCCTGGCGGGTATGCTTGGCCTTGTTCCCGGCGAATTCCGCGCACCGTTTCCTCTAGACGGTCGGCGGCGGTATCGCCCCGATCGATGAGAAAGGTCAAGTCGTCGTGCAAGGCCTGGGCCTTGTCAATGCACTGCTGCAAAGTATCCGTCATGTTTTTCAACCTGTTGATGCTTTCCTCGGCGCGCATGGTCGCGCCGCCGAAACTTGACGCCAGTTCCTGCAGTTCCGATTTATCCTGGCGCAGGCTGCCGAGCCGGCGGTTCAAGGCCACCGCATAACCGATCATAACCACCAGCAAAAGGGCGACCAAAAGATCGAGGATGAGGGAAAACGGCAAAACCAGCTCCTAATCCTCAATCAAGCGGTCTTCGATGCAAACGGCGAGCTGGTCGCCTTTGCGGCCCATCCTGGCGGTATAAAGGGAGACATCGCCGCATCGCAGTTGCACCAATGATTCGGGTGTCGCGCTTAACATGATCTGCGAGCCGGGACGGAGGGCGAAAACGTCGCTCAGTTTCATCGTTTGTTGATCGAGGATCGCCTCCAATTCGATCTCGGTAAGCCACAGCTCATTCGCCAAGTGAGTTTCCCAAATGGAATCGCGGCCGAACTTTTCGCCCATGAACATCTGCAGCAGCAATTCGCGTACAGGTTCCAGCGTCGCATAAGGCAAAAGCATTTCCATCCGGCCGCCGCGATCCTCCATGTCGATGCGCAGGCGGATCACGATGGCGGCGTTCGACGGCCGCGAGATGGTCGCGAACCTGGGGTTGGTTTCGAGTCGGTCGAAACGGAAAGTCACCGGGCTCAAAGGCTCGAAGGCGGCCGACAGATCGCCCAGCATGACGTGAACCATGCGCTCGACCAAGCTCCGTTCGATGGTCGTGTAAGGGCGTCCCTCGATGCGCATCGCCGCAGTGCCGCGGCGACCACCCAAAAGGACGTCGACGATCGAGTATATGAGAGAGGAATCAACGGTGATCAGCCCGAAATTGTCCCATTCCTCGGCCTTGAACACACTCAACATGGCCGGCAGCGGAATGGAGTTCAAATAATCTCCAAAACGGATGGAGGCGATATTGTCGAGGGAAACTTCAACGTTATCAGAGGTAAAATTGCGCAAGGACGTCGACATCAGGCGCACCAAACGGTCGAACACCACCTCCAACATGGGCAGCCGTTCATAGGAAACCAAAGCGCTGTTGAGAATGGCCTGAATGCCTGTCTGGTCGGCGCCGGGAGTGTGGTCGTCATCGAATCCGAGCAGGCTATCGATCTCGTCCTGATTGAGAACGCGGGTGGATTGACCGGCGCTGGAAGGGCTCTCCATATCTGCTCCGGCGCCATCGCCCTCGCCTTCTTCGCCACTGACCATGGCATCCCATTCGGCGGCGAGATCGTCTTGATCACTGTTTTCTTCGCCGTCGCCGCTTTTGTCATTGTCGGCCGAGGACGATTCGATCACCGCATCTGGATCAGCTTCGTCGTCCGCAATTGTCATGGCAATCGATCCCGTCGGTTATAAAATCTTATTGTACCAGCATTTCCTTGAACAGGACATCCTGAACCCTGGCCGGCGCGGCGGCGGCGCCAACCCGCATCAGCAGTTCCTCGCGTAACCGGTACATGCCCGCCGATCCCTTCAGGTCTTCGATCCTCAGCTCCCTGAGATAGACTTGAAAATTGTCGATAATCCGCGGCATCACCATTTCAATCCTTTGCACATCTTCCTCTTTCTCCAGCTCCAGGGTGACGCGGATCTTCAAAAATGTCGACTTGCGTCCGCCCGTATTCAAGTTCACCAGTAGCTCCTCGAGGTCGTAAAAGACGGCTTTTTCCGATAGCGCCCCTTCTTCCCCCACCATTTCACTTTCCTCACCGGCGATCAAATCGATCAAGGGTTGCAGCATTCCGGTGAAATATGCCGCCGCCGTGCCGCCAACAACCAGAAGCAATACCATCCCGATGATGATAAAAAGTTTCTTCTTGCCTCCGGGTTCCGATGACCCGTCTTCCTCGTCGGAGTCTTCGTCTTCGTCTTCGTCCAGCTCGTCATCGTCGTCAGCCATCGTTCACACCTGGTGAAACAACGGAATCCAAACCGTGATCCCAGACTGCCGGCGTATCACGGCGATTAATGTATATGGGGTTAGTTAACAACTGGTTGAAATCCGGCAAGCCGTTTTGTCATTCGGTTCCCGTTCCTTGGACGCCTCGACGATCCTATCGGCAAGCTCGAACATGATAGCAAATAACACCAGGCGCGGGCAACAACGGGAGAGAAAAACCTACCGGGCAAACCATGCCAGCCAGGGAGGGGAAAAGGCGGGAAATTTCCCAGCCAAAGATCATAACATATTATTTTCACTTGATTTTCAGGTTTGGCACGCCTTCTGCATGATTTTCGCCGGCAATTGTGGAATCCATCATGGGAACGTGGAGACATGGAAAATACATCGCTGATAGCCCTTTCCCGGCAAGGCGTGCTTCGACGGCAGATGAATACCGTCGCCAACAACATCGCCAACATGAACACCACCGGGTTCAAAAGCGAGAAGATGATGTTCGTCCAGCATCTGGTGCGAAGCCGGGGCGGTGAAAACATTCGCGGCGAGAAAATCGCATTTGTCCGCGACGTCGCCACCATGCGCGACCTTTCCGAAGGCCCCTTGCAAGCAACCGGCAACCCGCTGGATATCGCCGTCCGCGAAGATGGTTATCTGGTTGTCGAAAGCGGGCAAGGCAACCGCTATACACGCAACGGCCACTTGCGCCTGGACGATACCGGGCAACTGGTCACCGGGCAGGGCGACAGGCTGCTCTCGACGGGCGACCAGCCCTTCTTCTTCAGCCCCGAGGACAAGCAGATCAACATCGCCAGGGATGGCACCGTCTCGACGGAGAACGGTGAACTTGGCAAGATCAAGGTGGTCCGTTTTAAAAACCAACAGCAACTGCGCCAGGTCGGCGGCGGCATGTTCGCAACGCGACAACTGCCGGAGGATGTTGAAAAGCCGGTTATCGTGCAAGGCATGCTGGAAGGTTCCAACGTCAACGCCGTCTTCGAGATGACCAGATTGATCAAGACCCAACGCGCTTACGCCTCCATCGGCAATTTCATCAAACGCGAAGACGACCGGATAAAAACGATGATCAAGGAACTCGCCGCGCCGGTCTAACTCCGGCCCGGACGATCGAAAGAAGCGAAAGTATGAAAGGACGGGAAAAATGAAATCGCTCAACATCGCGGCGACTGGAATGCTTGCCCAGCAGCGCAACGTGGAGGTCGTGTCCAACAACCTCGCCAACATGAACACCACGGGTTTCATGCGGCGGCGGACGGAATTCCACGACCTTCTTTACCAGAATCTGCGCCGCATCGGTTCCACCTCGTCGGACGCCGGCACCATTGTCCCGTCGGGTGTGCAGTTGGGGCTGGGGGTTAAACTGGCGGCGGTATACCGCATCCACGAACAAGGCAATCTCACCTCCACCGACAATCCTTTCGACCTGGCGGTGCAAGGAAAAGGCTTGTTCCAGATCCAACTTCCCGACGGCACCACCGCTTATACCCGCGACGGCACGTTCCAGCTGAACGCCGATGGAGAGATCGTCACCCATGACGGTTACAACTTGGAGCCGTCAATTACCGTCCCCGACAACGGCATCGACGTATCCATCAACGACAGCGGCGAGGTGCTGGTGAAAATCGAAGGCCAGGTGAACCTGCAGAACGTCGGCCAGATTCAGATCGCCACCTTCCCTAATGACGCCGGCTTGGAAGCCATCGGCGACAACCTGTACCTGGAAACCCCGGCCTCCGGCAATGCGACGACCGGAAATCCGGCATCGACCGGTTTTGGCTCCATCCTCCAAGGTTTCCTGGAAACCTCCAATGTCAACGCCGTCGAGGAAATTTCCAATCTGATCTCGGCGCAGCGCGCTTATGAAATGAACTCAAAGGTCATCAAGGCATCCGACGAGATGATGGGCACCTTGACGGGACTGCGTTGAGGAGGTGGATGATGAAACAACCGATCGTCATATTCCTTATGACCGTCTTTCTGGCCGTTTTCGCGGCGCCGGCGAGCCGGGGCGATTCAGCACTCCCGAGCGAACCGGTGGCTCTCCGCGAAACGGTCACCGTCAACAGCAACCTGGTCAGGCTCGGCGACCTGTTCACTGGCGCCGGCGAAAAATCCCCGGCTGTCGTTGCCTATGCTCCGGGGCCCGGCGAAAGGGCCGTTTTCGACGCCCGCTGGCTCTATCGAATCGCCAAGGCCTACAAACTCGACTGGAAACCCTTGAGCATCGGCGAGCAAACGGTGGTCAAGCGGGAAAGTCAGATCATCAGCCATGAGGAAATTCGGGATTATGTCCTGGCGGCGCTCGTCGACAAGGGAACGGATGCCGACATGCAAGTGGAATTGAGCAACCGCCTGCTGCGCATCCACGTGGCCGGCGACAGCACGGCGACGGCGGCCGTGGAGGACGTGGCTTTTGACCCACGCACACAGCGCTTCACCGCCGTTCTGGTGGCTCCGGCCGACAATCCGGCGGCGAAGCGTTTCCGGGTGACGGGCCGCCTCCACAAGATGACCGAGACACCTGTCCTCAGCCGGCGGATACCGCCTGGCGAGGTCATCGCCTCGGACGACATCACATGGATCAAAACGCGCTCCTCGCGGCTGCAAAGGAACACCATCCTCGCCGCCGAGGATCTTATCGGCAGGGAGCCGAGACGAGGCTTGCGCGCCGGCGTCCCGGTCCGCGCCTCGGAGGTTCGCCGCCCGGTACTGGTGCCGAAAGGTGGCTTGGTGACCATGGTGCTGAGGATGCCGTCGATGGTGCTGACCGCCCAAGGCCGCGCCTTGGAAGCGGGTAGCGACGGGGATGTCATCCGCGTCACCAACACGCAAAGCAACACCGTCATCGAGGCGGTGGTCGCCGGCGCCGGCAGGGTGTCGATCCGTCTCCTCGACCGTATCGTCATGAACTAGGAAACGTGCCATGACCCATGACATAGCCTATCGTACGTTTCGCCTCGCGGCGGCGGCGGTGATCGTGGCGGCGGTCGGCGGCTGCGACTCCCTGACCCGCTTGTCGGAAGTCGGCGACGGACCCAAGCTAACCAAAATCACCAACCCGGTGGGCCGTCCGGACTACCGCCCGGTCAGTATGCCCATGCCGCCGCCGGAAATAGCCGAGGATAACCCCAATTCGCTCTGGCGGGCCGGCGCCCGGGCCTTTTTCAAGGACCACCGCGCCAAGGCCGTCGGCGATATCCTGACCGTCAATCTTGATTTTAGCGACTCGGCCAAGCTGGAAAACAAGACGACCCGCTCACGCGACGACAGCGAGGATACGGATGTCACCACCCTCCTCGGTCTGGAGCAGGAATTCCGCAAAAAACTACCCGAGGGCATCAACCAGGGCGGCGTCATGATGAGTTTCGGCAACAAGCACGAAACCGAGGGCGACGGCGAGATCGACCGCAGTGAAGAGATCCAGTTCTCCTTGGCCGCCATGGTCACCCAGATTCTGCCCAACGGCTCACTGGTCATCATGGGCCGCCAGGAAATGCGGGTGAACAACGAACTCAGGGAACTCCTGGTCACCGGGGTCGTCCGCCCCGAGGACATCGAATCCGACAACACCGTCGAGCATACCAAAATCGCCGAGATGCGCATCGCCTACGGCGGACAGGGTACGCTAAGCGAACTCCAGCGACCCCGTTGGGGCACTCAAATCTGGGATATCATCTTCCCGTTCTAGGTTCCGCGCCAACAGAGAACCTGGAAGCCTGGGGCCGGTGCTCACGCATCGGCCTCTTTTTTTAAAAATCCGGATGGCTGACGCGGGCCACTAGTCTGAAGTTCCAGGTTTCGGCGCGCGCAAGCCGATCCGCCTTTGCCTAACCCGTCCCGCGGTTTCCTCCCCCGAGGCTTGTCCGACGCCTGCCGAGCGAGTTCGCGGCAGACGCCCAGCCACGGCAAGCGTCCGACAACCCTTAACACAAACGGACCTTGCGGCACCTACGAAATCCCGCACTTAGAGTTAAGGTCCTGGAGTTGAGATCTTGACAAAGCGGAAGCTTCTGATAATATTGAGAATGATACGTATTATCAATTCCACTTTCTTTTATCTATATGAAAAGGATGTCCCGATGTCCGGCATCTCCCTATCGCAAGCAACCCGGTCATATCATTCGCCCAGTATCGACGAGACGGTCGAACCGATCGGCCAAGCCGGCCCCGGCGAGGAGCTGGCGCGGCGGCTGCAAGACCGCCATGGGCATCTCGACGCCCGGCAACTGCTCGCCGCCATGATTCGGGATGAATTTCCCGGCCGCGTCGCCGTTTCCTCGTCATTCGGGATCGAGGCGGCGGTGTTGCTTGCCTTGGTCGCCGAAATCGACCCGGCGACGCCGGTAATTTTTCTCGATACCGGTCTGTTGTTCGAGGAAACCCTGGCTTACCGCGACATCTTGCAATCGCATCTGGGTCTCAAGGGCGTCCGCACGGTGAGCGCCGATCCGTCGGCCCTCGAAGCTTTCGGTCCGGAACGGATCTTGTCTCTCACCGCCACCGACGATTGCTGCTCTTTGCTCAAGAAGCAGCTTCTCGTCAAGGCGTTGCGGGGATTCGACGCCTGGATCACCGGCCGCAAACGTTTTCACGGCGGCGAAAGGTCGCGGCTGGCAGTCTTCGAATTCATCGATGGCCGGATCAAGATCAACCCTCTCGCCGCCTGGTCGCCGGCTCGCGTCGAGGCTACTTTCAGGGAACTGAAGCTTCCCCGCCACCCCTTGGCCGAAAAGGGTTACACCTCGGTTGGATGCGTCCCGTGCACAAGCTTGGCCGGGCTCGGCGAAGGTGTCCGCGCCGGCCGCTGGGCGGGACGGGAAAAGACCGAATGCGGCATCCACTAGGCGCCCTGGTTGGCCTAGGCGATCCGAGGATCGTCCCGCACATATTGAACTGCCCCCGCCCACACCAACGGATGAATTAAAAGCCATGCACAATGGAGAAAAAAAATCCTCCAACATCTTCGCCGTGGAACACCGAATCGCCACCGAAGACCGTTGGCAACGGAACAACCACCGAAGCGGCATCCTTTGGTTCACCGGCCTTTCCGGGGCCGGCAAAACCACCCTGGCGCTGGAACTGGAAAGACAACTTCATCTCAAGGGATACCAAATTTACGTGTTGGACGGAGACAATATCCGCGGCGGCCTGAACTCGGACCTGGGTTTCTCGCCCGAGGATCGCATCGAGAACATCCGCCGCATCGGCGAAGTCGCGACCTTGTTCGCCGATGCCGGGTTCATCGTGATCGCGGCCTTCATCTCCCCGTATCGCCAGGATCGCCGCCTGGCGCGGAAAATCCTGCCCAGCCGGTTTCACGAAGTTTACTTGAATTCCGAACTGAAAACCTGCGAGAAGCGCGATCCCAAGGGCCTGTATAGGAAAGCCAGGCTAGGCGAGATCCCCGACTTCACCGGCGTCTCCGCCCCCTACGAAGCCCCGGAAAACCCCGAGCTGGTGATCAATACCAACGACCAGCCGGTGGCCAACTGCCTAGCCAGGTTGATCGATTACGCAGAAAGGGAGTTCGGCGTTCCCAGTGCGCTGACCGGCGTTGCCTGAGGCGTTCCGCCCGGCCAATCCCCACCGCCGCCATAGAGCAAATCCAGATTGATTGGAATCGCCAAAGGCGATCCGCGCTAAACCGTCGTAGGGGTGCAATTTGGCTGACGCGGGCCACTAGCTAGCGAGAACAGGCTTTGTCTTTGACCTTGGCGCAAAGCCGCGCCCCCGCCTTTGACGAGGCGGGGGCGCTTATTGGCTTCGGTTTTGCCGGCCAGGGAAAAGGCTATTTCAGCGTTTTCAGGTGGGCAATGATGTCGGCGCGCTCACTGGCATCTTTATTTTTAACAACCATCCTGGATTTCTTACCGCCGATTTTCTTGAAAAATTTCTTGGAATCGGTGATGAGTTCATCGAGATTCGCATCGTCCCAAACGAAATCAGCGCCTTTCAGGCCCTTGTATTTCTTGTAACCCGGGAGGGCGCCCGCCTTGCGGCCGACGACACCATACAGATTGGGGCCTACTTTTTTCTTCTTGTCACCTTGGGCAGCCGAATGGCAAACGTTACATTTGCTCATGAAGGCTTTCTGGCCTTTTGCGGGATCGCCGGCGAACGCCGAACCGCTGGCCATGCTCATGACCAGAGCCATGACCAGAGCCATGCCGAACGCAAGAAACTTGCCTTTGCTCATATGGAGTCTCCACCTGTTATAAGATTAATTTCATCAAAAAGTGATTCTCATTATCAACTAACGGCCAGAACTTTGCAACCGGGACCGCCGCTGTTTCCCATATAAGATCGAAAATCCGCTTTTCCATGACCGGCCTCGACAACGCCCTGATCGGCGTCGCTTAAGCGCTGTCGGGCGGCAACGTGTATATACTTCCTGGGCCTGACCGCGGTGCTCTGCCTGATCCTTGGCATGGGCCCGCCGACGACGGCCAACGACCTTGTCGTCGCCACCCCGCCGGCCGGCGTGCCGGTCGAACTGTGGACCGCCGCCGGCCTGGTGCCGCCGCTGATCGCAGTGCCGGCGGTGCTGCTGGTCCATGAATGGTGGGGCCTCAACGATCAGATCAAGTCGGTCGCCCGCCGAATTCGCCCGTCAAGGTTTCCTGGCGCTGGCCTTGGACCTTTACCAAGGCAAGGTAGCGACAACAGAGGAAAGCGTCGGCGCCTACATGCGGGCGGTGGACCTTGTCTTTTCTGAAGGAGCAGCTGCAATAAAGCGGCGCCGAGAGGTCAAAAGGCGCGGCGGAGAGCAGCGCGGAAGGAAAAAGCAATGACGGGGAGAAGCGTATCGCTTCCAAGGGGAAGCGATACGCTTCTAAGGGAAAGGCGGGAAAATTGCTTCCTCGACGCCACCGGCTACATGCTTAATCCGGGTGCTTCGACCGGCACGTCGACCCAATTCTCGCCTGCCGCGACGAGACAGGAATAGCCGCTCGGCTGGGTCGAGAGGATGGTCCAGGAGCCCTTGTCCGATGTCAAAACCTCCATCAAAACGCCGCTTTTAGCGAGGCCCACGGAGGTGAGTTTTTCCGCAAACCCTCCCTCCAGACCCTCAAGGATCTTGGCGCGCTCGAAGCAATCGTTCGGTGCGGTCGATTGGGCTTTGGCGTCCAGGGCGTACCCGCCGATACAAAGGACGGTCAGGATCGCGGCGACATAGGTTCTCATGGCGGCG
>Ga0187833_10002579_pt1 | contig 19271 bp, 17 predicted proteins | sample ETNtaG_37_FD_167968 | JGI IMG/M metagenome (GOLD analysis project Ga0187833, IMG submission 167968) | Marine microbial and viral communities from oxygen minimum zone, Eastern Pacific Ocean - ETNP2014_SV_400_PacBio MetaG (Illumina Assembly) | ecosystem: Environmental > Aquatic > Marine > Hypoxic...
AACCTACTGATTACAAATCAGTTGCTCTACCAATTGAGCTATGAGGGCTTGGAAGAATAAATAGGTTATTTAGTTAAATTTTTCAAGCTATTAAAGGAACTAAGAAAATATACCAATTGAAATAACAAAAACGTGTAATATAGGTTTTATATGACAAGATTTAACGTACAAGAAAAATTTTGGATTGGAAATTTTGGAACAAAATATATTAAAAGAAATAGTAAACCTTCGATCTTGAAATCAAATATTATTTTTTTTAAAAATTGTACCTCAAAACTAAATAAAAAAAAAAATTATTCTCTAATTGAATATGGTTCAAATATTGGCTTAAATTTAATTGCACTAAAAAAAGTTTTAAAATTGAATAAAGTTAAAGCAGTAGAAATTAATAAAAATAGTTTTTATGAGTTAACTAAGCATAAATTTGTTGAAGCAAAAAATATATCCGCTTTAAATTTCACTGAAAAAATTAAATATGACCTTGTATTGACTAAAGGTTTTTTAATTCATATTAATCCAAATAAATTAAAAAAAATTTATAAAAGGCTATATGCATCATGTAAAAAAAAAGGCCATATATTAATATGTGAATATTACAATCCAACGCCATTATCGCTAAAATACAGAGGATTTAAAAATGTTTTATTTAAAAGAGATTTCGCAGGTGAAATGATGAAAAAATATTCTAATTTAAAACTAATAGACTATGCTTTTTCTTATCATAAAGATAAATATTACCAAAATGACATAACTTGGTTTTTACTTAAAAAACTATGAATCATATTAGATATTGCAAAAGATGTTTATACCCAAATTCTAAGCCCCATTTATTTTTTGACAAAAATGGGATATGTGTTGCATGCATCTCATTCGAAAAAAGGAAACAAATTAATTTCCAGAAAAGAAAGTTAGAATTTTCAGAGCTTGTAAATAAATATAAAGATAGGACGAAAGTTCATGACTGTCTTGTGCCTGTATCTGGTGGAAAAGATAGTACCTATCAAGTTTTAAAAGTTTTAGAATTTGGTATGAGACCTTTATGTGTAACTGCTACTACAGACTCGCTCTCAGATATAGGAAGAAAAAATCTTGAAAATATAAAATCTTTTGGCGTTGATCATATTGAGCTTACACTAAATCAAAAATTAAGAAGAAAAATAAATAAATTTGCACTCCAAACAATTGGTGATTTATCGTGGCCAGAACATGTGGCTATTTTTACTTTACCTATCAGAATAGCAATACAACATAATATAAAATTAATTATTTGGGGTGAAAATTCCCAATTTGAATATGGTGGACCAGAAAAGGATTCAAAAAAGAGCATGTTAGATCATAATTGGCTTCAAGAATTTGGTGGCATGGGAGGACTAAGGGTTGACGATTTATTTATTCTAGAAAATGTAAATGAAAAAGACTTAACGCTTTACAAATATCCAGACAAAAGTGACTTAGATCAAGCCCAAATTCGTGGAATATTTTTAGGTTATTTTTTTCCTTGGGATAGCGAAGAAAATAGAATTATTTCAGAAAAAAATGGCTTTTTGTCTTGGAATAAAAACGTAGAAGGATCTTACTATAATTATGAAAATTTAGACAACTATCAAACAGGTATTCACGATTATTTTTGTTTTTTAAAATTTGGTTATGGTAGAGCTACTGCGCAACTTTCGCAAATGATCAGAAGAGGCAAAATTAACCGAAAAGATGCCTTAAAATATGTTATAGAAAATGAAGGAAAATTTCCAACAACTTATTTAGACAAACCACTAGAACTAATCCTTGAGCAAATTGATGTGAAAATTGATGAGTTCATAGATATTTGTGATAAATTTACAAATAAAAAATTGTTCTTTTTAAATAAAGATGGAACAATAAAAAAGGACAATAACTTAAATATACAAAAAATTAATTATGATAATATTTCTTCTTAAATTTTAAATTGCAATCTTATTTATTGTTTAAATTTCCTTAAATATTTTAATAGTTTTTCTGCTAAATTCTAATCATAAGTATAATTAACTTAGTTTAAATCAAAAAAATTTTTCAATAACATTTTTCCGGCTCTTTGGCTTTTTTCTGGATGAAACTGAAATCCGTAAATATTATTTTTGTTTATTATCGATGGAAAATCTGAACCATAATTTGAAGTGGCTAGTATATCGATTTTATTTTTTAAATACATACAATATCTATTTGCAAAATAGAAATCGTAATTTTTGTCAAAATTATTAAACACTTTATTTTTTTTTTTTATCTCCACTGTATTCCAACCAACATGTGGTAAAGATAATCTTTTGGAGTCAATTATATCTACTTTTCCTTCTATCCAACCTAAGCCTTTGTGATTTCCAAATTCGTTGCCATTCTCAGCCATTATTTGCATACCAACACAGATTCCTAAAATAGGTTTTTTATGATCAAAAACTTGCTTTTCAATTAAATCTATATCAATTTCATTTTTAAGGTTATTAATTGCTTTTTCGAATGATCCAACACCAGGTAATATTAAATGTGAAGAACTTTCAATTTCATGATTTTTATTTGATACGCAATATTTAATATTTAGTTTTTCTAATAGATTGCTAACTGAGCCAGTATTTCCAGTTTTAAAATCTAATAAGCAAATTTTTTTATTTTCAAATTCTGACATTTATTCCTTTTGATTTTAAATATATTTTAGCTTGCCGTGGAGTCATATGTGAAAAATGAAAAATTGACCCAGCAGCAACTGCATCAACCTTACATTCATTAAAAGCAGTTAACATATCTTTATATCCAGAACACCCCCCAGAACAAATTAAAGGTACATTAATTAATTTTCTTAATTTTTTTAATGTTTCAAAATCATATCCATTTAAGCAACCATCTTTATCAACTGAACAAACAATTAATTCTCCATAATTAATATCTTTAATTGAATTTAAAAAATCAAAAATATTTTTATTTGTTTTTTTGGTTCCAGAATTTACAATTAATCCATAATTTTTTTTTTTACTGTAATCTAAGCTTAGAACAATACATTGAGAACCAAACTCTTTTGATGAGGATTGTAAAAATTTAGGATTTATAACTCCTTCAGAATTAATTACAACTTTATCTGCACCATTTTTCAATAATTTTTCTATAGTCTCTAGTTTATTTATTCCTCCTCCCACTGCAAATGGTACAAAACATTCTTTTGATAATTCTAAAATCAATCCATAATCAGGTTGGGATTGACTTCTACTCGCAACTAAATCAAAAAATACCAATTCATCAACTTCTCGATGATTATATATTTTTATTGACTCAATAACGCTTCCAACAGATCTGTCAGATTTAAAATTTTTACCCTTTACTAATATATTATTATTATACAGTAAAGTTGGAATTATTCTTTTTTTTAACATTTTTAAAATTTTTCAGTAATCTTTTTTTTTATAAAAAAATTGCTTAACATATTTGCTTATTTCATTACTTCCACTTTCTTTTTTACTAAAACCTAAAAATTTTTTTTTGTAATTTTCGTAATTATCTACTTTTCTATTTAATTTACTTAATAGAGAAACTTTTTCAAATTTATAATTCTTATCAAGTTTTATTTTTATATTTTTTAGTTTCGAAGAATAAAGTTCTGAATTATATTTTTTACCTTTAAATAAATTTGATTCAATAGAAATAATCTTTTTATTAAGTTTTATTGCAGTAACAATTGCACTTGAGTCAAAAAACAAAACTATAAAAGATTTTTTAATTAAACTTTTTGTTTTGTATTTTATTACTTTTTTATTAGGAAAAAGATTCTTATAAAAATTTTCAGGATAATGGGGATGAATTGATATTACCACTTTTTTTTTGTATAAGAACGCAAGTTTATCCAAAAGAAAATTCAATTGTTTATAGTGGAGATTAATTTCTTTTTCATTTAGTTTTTTAAATTGCCTTAGTTCAGGATAATATGGATACGCGTCTAATAGAACTATCAAATCTTCCGAGATGTCTTTTTTTGGAATTTTTTCTTCATAAATACTGCTTTTTACTAGCTTAAGTTTTTCATAGAAAATAAATTTCTTTTTTAAATAATTTGTATTTTGAAAATTTTCATAAATTTTTAAATCACTTGTAAATCTACAATTAATTTTATTAAATAATCTTAAAAAAATTAATAAAGATCCTATCTTTCTAGGCAAGGTTTTAAAGAACAACTTTTTTAAAAATAATAAATTAATGTTTTGATAGAAATAATTATCTGCTTGAATATTTCCAAAATTATTTATTGTAATTTGATGAAAGTTTTTTTTTCTTAAAAAAAAAAGCAAAAAAAAATCCTGAAAATTTCTTCCAAAATTATTTATTATAAGAATCTTTTTTTTTTTAATGAAATTATTAAAATCATTAAAAGTTTTCGGTATAAAGTATTTAAATCTTTTATCATAATCTATTTTTTTGGTAATTTTTTTTTGGAATGTTAAATATTCACTATTTATAAAATATAATTCTATTTTTAATTTTTTTAGTTTGATCAGGGTTGATAGATAATCATTAGTTTTAAATACTCTTAAACTTGAAAAATGTGTAAGTATAACAATACAATTTTTAGATGTGGTATTTTTCATTATCAAAATTTATGAATTTTTCTTAATTTTTAAACATTCTTGTTTATTAGAAAATATTCATTTAGAGTTACAACCAATTTTTATTAAATACAAATTATTTTTTATATTAAATAAATAATTATATATTAATCATGTTCAAATATTGAACACAAAAAAAAATCTTTAAAACACCTCAAAAGCATAGCTGTAGACTCCAAACCTTAATGAACATTTGCATTTAGTTACAGTTTAAACTGCATAGGATCGTAATAAAATATTCGTCAGTCCCAGGGTAGATATAGATATCTTTATCTATTACAAGAACCACTTCCGCAACAAGTGATGCGCGAGGTAAAAGATTTGTTATTTTTGTAAACTTAATGATAATAAAAAAAATTAATATTAAATATTTTTTTAATTAAAAATTTTATATCGTCTATTAAGAATAGTGGAAAAAAGTGTATTTTTTTTATTATTTTAGTTTCTTCTTTTAGTAAAGGAATAATTTTTTTTTTATTATAAATCCATTTATTATAACTTAATTCAGCATATTTTTTTCTATGTTCATAATTCTCGATTATATCTTTTGTGTTTATTTTTTTTGTTGTTTTTTCATCAAAAATGAAACCTACTTTTTTATCTGAGATATATTCATTCATTGTAGAATCATTATAACCGACAACAAACATACCTTTCGATATGGCTTCAACAATAGTTATACCAATTCCTTCTTTTTTTCTTGGTGCAATAAAAACATTACATTTTTCGAATAAACCTAAATATTCACTTTTTGGCAAAAATTTTTTATCTATTAAATTAATATTGTAATTTTTTTTTTTGATTAAATTGTCATTGTTAACAATTTTTAATCCTGGATCAGGATGAGGAAAATAAATTATTTGATTTATTTTTTCTTGTTCAAATAAATGTAACCAATCATCGATTTTTATTCTTCCACGGTCCCAAAAAAAAATATTCAATTTAGTTTGTTGGTTAATAGAAGAAGAAAAATTCGGCTTTATAAAATAATTTAACTTTAATGAATCAACTTCTTCTTTTCCAATGTTTTCAGTAATTTTATCTGAAAATTTTAAGACCTTAATACCTAAATTACCTATTTGCTTCCAAAAAATTGACTTAAAAAAGGAATTTCTAAAATTCAAAGAATCATACATGGGTGCCCACATTATTTTTTTTTCGTTAAATTTTTTCATAATTTGATGAGGAAACATTACGTGGAAAAAAAAAATATATTCAAATTTATTGATTTCATTTAAAGATATTTTCTCATTTGGCTTCCACCAAAAATCAGTTATTTCAAATTCTTCAGAAAGTATTTCTCTTAGAAAATCTCCACTTTTAGTATATTGATGACTCCAGTAGTCAACATATGCTAATCTTTTTTTTTCCATTAAGGTTAAATTTTAAGTATTCTTTTTATGCTAGTATCATTTTCACGAATCCATCTTATCACTTTATCCAGTCCTAGCGAAATTCCAATTTTTGGGGACCAATTATGCTCTCTTCTTATTTTAGAAATATTTGAAATATATATTTTTTGATCTGCGGTTCTCCACCGAAATTTTTCGTATTTATTTTTCTTATTTAGTTTTTTTTCTAAAATTTCAATCAATTCAATTATGCTTAAAGAATTTCTAATTCCTCCTCCAACGTTATATATTTTATTCACATTTTTTTTTGATCTAGATATTTTGAAAAAAAGTTTAACTAAATCATTTATAAAAAGTACATCTCTAACTTGTTTTCCGTCACCAAAAATTTTTATTTTTTTTCCAAAGTATGACAAAATTGTTATCCATGTTACCCATCCATGATCTTCAATACCAAATTGCATATTTCCATATATACAGCTCAACCTTAATACAACAGTATCTAAACCATAAATTCTAGAATAATCTCTAACGTACTGATCTGCAGCACCTTTTGAACATCCATATGGAGAATAAAAATCTAAAAGATAATTTTCATTAATATTTTTGATTTTACCTGAAAACTTATATCTTTTTTTGCTTTGAGATACCCTCTTGTTTATAATATTTCCATAAACTTTATTCGTTGAAATGTTAATTAACTTTGTTTTTTTGCTAAAAAGTCTAATAGATTCTAGAATATTAATAGTCCCAAGTAGATTTGAATTAAAGTCAGTTCTTGGATCTATTACTGATTTTGTAACAGCAACTTGGCCGGCACAATGTATTAATAGGTTTGGTTTTATTTTTTTAATAATATTAGAAATAGAAATAAAATTAGACACATCAACTTTATAAAAAGTTAATTTTATATTTTTTTTTAAATTTGATAAATTATCTTTGGCTCCTTTTCTTGATAGATTGTCAATTAAATATATTTTCCATCCTTTTATTGCAAAATGTAAAGCTGAATTTGAGCCCATAAATCCAGCTCCACCAGTAATTAATATTTTTTTCATTTAAATTGTTTCGAATTGCTTTATTTGTTAAATGATCTTTGAGGATACACTCATCTTCGAGTGAATATTATATTTTGTTTTTTGAGTCAATATGGGATAATCAAAGATGAATAAAAAACAACAAACGAGAGGTTTTCGTGAAGATGACTGGTTGGATCCCTTATATTTGAATCAACTATTAACTGAAGAAGAAAAATTAATCAAAAAAACAGCAAATGACTATTGCAATATAAAATTATTACCTAGAGTTATAAAAGACAATAAAAAATGTTTTTTTGATAAAAAAATTTATCTAGAATTTGGTTCATTAGGTTTTTTGGGAAGCACTATAAATGGTTATGGAGCTGCCAGAACTTCCAATGTTGCATATGGTTTGGTTTCGAAAGAATTTGAATCAATTGATAGCAGTTATCGTTCGGCAATATCGGTCCAATCTTCTTTAGTAATTCACCCAATATATTATTTTGGTTCAGATGAACAAAAACAAAATTATTTGCCTGAACTTATAAACGGCAGCTTGGTTGGATGTTTTGGGTTAACTGAAAGTGAAGCAGGATCCGATCCATCTTCCATGAAAACAAATTTTATTGAAGCATCCGACGGATATATAATTAATGGAATCAAAAATTGGATAACTAACGCTCATATAGCCGATGTTTTTATTATTTGGGCTTTAAGTAAAGAAAAAAAAGTTCATGGGTTTATTGTTAATAGAAAATCGCAAGGATTGACAACTTCTATGATAGAAAAAGCATCTTTAAAAATAAGTCCTACGGGTCAGATAATTTTAAATAATGTTAAAGTCCCAAAGAACAATATTTTACCTAACACACAAGGTTGGAAGTCAGTTTATTCATGTTTAAACAAAGCTCGATATGGAATTTCGTGGGGAGTAATGGGTGCAGCAGAATCATCATGGTTGATTGCTAAAGATTATGCAGAAAATAGAATTATGTTTAATAAACAACTAGCTGTAAAACAATTAATTCAAAAAAAATTAGCAAATATGCAAACCGAAATTTCACTTGGCCTTAGTGCTTGCTTGCATACCGGAAGGGCTATGGATGAGAATAAAGATACAAAAATAGCTATTGGTATGTTGAAGAGAAATAATTGCAACAAAGCCCTTAAAATTGTTAGAGACGCAAGAGATATGTTGGGAGCTAACGGTCTTTTAGATGAGTATCATGTTATCCGGCACTTAATTAATCTTGAAGCAGTTAATACATATGAGGGAACATCAGATATTCATGCTTTAATTCTAGGTAAATTTCAGACAAAAATTGATGCATTTTAGAAGTAGTTGATAATAAATAAATTAATTAGAATATTTATTTACTCAAAGCAACTGACGAGTCAATCGAAAATTATATTTTGTCTGTTAAGTGTTTAAAAATAATAATTTCAAGATTCTTATTATTGATAATATTTCTTCTGATATAAATAAGTTGTGGATAATTTGTTATGATAAGATATGAATTTTAATTGCTATATTTTGACCTATATACAAAAATTGTACTTTATATAAAACTAAAACTACATTTATTAAATGCTCAACTTTATGAGATAAGAAATTAAAATGATTTTATCTTTTTTATTTGATGTAAATGATGGAATATAATAGATGCACTATTTGAAATATTTAGGCTTTCAACTTTTTTATTTATATTTATTCTGAGTAAAAAATCTGAATTTTTTTTTGTTTGATATTTTAAGCCATAACCCTCTGAACCAAATAACAAAACATTATTTCCATTCCAATTATGCTTAAAAAAATCATTTTTACTTTCTAAATCAAAACCATTTATCCAAAAATCTTTTGATTTTAAATATTTTAAAGTTGTATTAATGTTAGACACTTCAAATATATTTAATAATTCTACGCATCCACTGGCACTTTTGTAAAGAAGTTTACTTTGAGCAGGATAGGATCTTTTCACAACAATTATTCCGTCGATATTAAATGATGATGCACTTCTTATTATTGATCCGATATTTCTAGGATCTGTAACTCCTTCAATAGCAGCAAAAGTAATGCATTTTTTTTCTAAATTTTGCGATAAATATTCTTTTATATTTGCTTCTTCCAAGGGTATAATTTCGGCAATTAACCCTTGATGAGAAATTTGATCTTTCGAGCACAATTTGTCCAATTCTTTATTAGTTTTATATAAAATTTTTACGTTTTTTAATAAATGCTTATTTTGATTTTCATTATTTATTTTTTTTTTTGATTCTTCGGTTAAGAATACTTTAAGGACTTTTCTGTTTGGATTCTTTAATGCTTCAGTGACAGCATGTTTGCCTGCAATTAAAAAAGACGATTTTATCATGATATTTTAATTATTTTTCACTAATATCATACTTTTTTCATTAAAATCATTTATTGCTTTTATTTAAGAACATGCATATAAAACCTTGTTGTTCAAAGCTTTATTGAAAGGGGGTTACCCCTATAAGTATGGAGGGGTACCAAAGCGGTCAAATGGGGCGGGCTGTAAACCCGTTGACTTCGGTCTTCGAAGGTTCGAATCCTTCCCCCTCCACCATTCAATAAAGTTTATTGCAACGAGTGAGTGTGATAAGTTTGGAATAACGCGGGTGTAGTTCAATGGTAGAACACCAGCCTTCCAAGCTGGTCGTGAGGGTTCGATTCCCTTCACCCGCTCCAAAATAGATGTTAAAAAAAGATTTGAATTATTGAGGTATTTAAAATGGCAGAGAAGAAGAAATTTGAAAGAACAAAACCACATGCAAATGTAGGCACAATTGGTCATGTGGATCATGGTAAAACAACATTAACCGCAGCTATAACAAAAATTTTATCTGAAAAAGGTGGCGCAGAATTTGTTGCATATGATCAAATTGATAAAGCACCAGAGGAGAAAGAGAGAGGAATAACGATAGCTACAGCTCATGTAGAATACGAAACAGATAAGAGGCATTATGCCCATGTAGATTGCCCAGGACATGCTGATTATGTAAAAAATATGATTACCGGTGCAGCTCAAATGGATGGAGCGATCTTGGTCGTTAGCGCTGCAGATGGACCGATGCCGCAAACAAGAGAGCACATATTATTGGCAAGGCAAGTTGGGGTTCCTGCAATAGTAGTTTATTTAAATAAAATTGATCAAGTTAAAGACCAAGAGTTGGTTGGTTTGGTTGAAGAAGAGATTAGAGAACTATTAACCTCGTATAAATTTCCTGGAGATAAAATTCCTATAATTAAAGGTTCTGCCTTAGCCGCAGTAGAAGGAAAAGATGAATCAACTGGAAAAAATTCAATTCTTGAGTTAATGAAAGCAATTGATGAGCACATCCCTCAACCTCAAAGACCAAAAGACAAACCTTTTTTAATGCCAGTTGAAGATGTATTCTCTATATCGGGACGTGGAACAGTTGTAACTGGCCGTGTAGAACAAGGCGTAGTTAAAACTGGAGAAGAATTAGAGATTGTTGGAATTAGAGATACAAAAAAAACCGTATGCACTGGAGTTGAAATGTTTAGAAAACTATTGGACTCAGGAGAGGCAGGCGACAATATAGGTGCCTTGTTAAGGGGTGTTGAAAGAGAAGACGTTGAAAGAGGTCAGGTATTAGCTAAACCTGGTTCGGTAACCCCACATACTAAATTTGAAGCTCAAGCATATGTTTTGAAAAAAGAAGAAGGCGGTAGACACACTCCATTTTTTTCAAAATATAGACCACAATTTTATTTCAGAACAACGGATGTTACAGGAGAGGTAGAACTTGCAAAAGGTACCGAAATGGTAATGCCAGGTGATGATGCAACATTTACAGTTAAATTGATTACACCAATCGCAATGAATGAAAAATTGAATTTTGCAATTCGTGAGGGTGGCAAAACCGTTGGAGCTGGTGTGGTAACTAAAATTTTAGAGTAAAACTCTTTAGGAGTGTAGCTCAACTGGTAGAGCGCCGGTCTCCAAAACCGGAGGTTGGGGGTTCGAGCCCCTCCGCTCCTGCCAAATTAGGAAAATAGTATGATTAACCCATTAAAGTTTATTCAAGGAGTTAAGAATGAAGCCTTTAGAGTTTCTTGGCCAACAGGAAAAGAAACACTAACAGGCACAGCAATGGTTGTTTTGTTAGCTATAGTTGCTGCTATATTTTTTTTAATTTTAGACCAAATACTCAAATTTTTACTAAATTTTACATTAACCATAAGTTTTTAAATTATGAAAAATTGGTATATTGTTCAGTCATATTCTAACTTTGAAAAGAAGGTTGCAGAGGCAATTAAAAAAGAATCCATAAAAGCAAAATTAGAGGATAAGATTGAAGAGATACTTGTACCCACTCATGAAGTAACTGAGGTTAGAAGGGGTAAGCGAGTTCAAAGGAATAAAAAATATTTTCCAGGATATGTTTTGGTTAAAATGGATATGGATAATCAGTTATATCATTTAATAAAGAATATAAAAAAAGTGAGTGGTTTTTTGGGTCAAAAAGGAAATCCACTTCCTGTTTCTGAAAAAGAAATAGAAAAAATTAAAGGGCAAATTAAAGATGGAGTAGTTCAAACAAAATCTTTTATAAGTTATAATGTTGGCGAAAAGGTCCAGGTTATTGATGGTCCGTTTGCGTCTTTTAATGGTCTTGTTGAAGAGACTGACGAGGATAAGTCAAGACTTAAAGTTTCGGTTATGATTTTTGGAAGACCAACGCCTGTAGAATTAGAATTTAATCAGGTTGAAAAAACACAGTAATGGCAAAAAAAGAAATTAAAGAATATGTAAAACTTCAAATCAAAGGAGGGCAAGCTAATCCTGCCCCACCAGTCGGTCCAGCTCTTGGACAAAGAGGAATTAATATTATGGAATTTTGCAAGGCATTTAATGAAAAAACAAAAAATTTTATGGGTAATCCTGTGCCAGTTGTTATAACAGTTTACAAAGATAAAAAATTTGACTTTATCATTAAATCACCACCAGCTACTCACTTTATTAAACAAGCAGCAAAGTTGAAGAGTGGATCTAAAGAACCAGGAAGAGTTATTATAGGCTCAATAACGATGAAGCAAGCGCAACAAATAGCCAAAGATAAAATGAAAGATCTTAATGCCATAGACTTAAAAGAAGCTACTAAAATTATATGTGGTTCTGCACGTTCTATGGGTATTGAAGTTAAGGAGTAAATTTAATGATCTCTAAAAGATATAAAGCATTACCCCAAGAAACTAGAAAATTAAAACATGATAAGTTTGAAAATTTGTTAAAAATTGTTAAAAAAAATTGTACAGCAAAATTTAATGAATCAGTTGACGTTCATTTCCAACGTAATTTAAAACAAAAAAAAAACGAAATAAATATAAGAACCATACTTAATTTACCGGTGGCAAAAAATAAAAAAATTAGAGTTGCGGTTATTTGTGAAGAAGAAAAATTAGAAGAAGCAAAAAAAAGTGATGCTGACGTTATTGGCTCTGATGATTTGATCAACGACATTTCTACTGGAAAAATCAATTTTGAAAAACTTGTATCGACTCCTAAAATGATGACCAAATTAGGTAAGCTTGGAAAAATTTTAGGACCAAAAGGATTAATGCCAAACCCAAAGCTTGGAACTGTTACAAATGAAATTATTAAATCTGTGAAAGATATAAAATCGGGACAACTTGAAATAAAAAATGATAAGGATGGAAATATTTCTTTATCAATAGGAAATAAAAATGTTTCGGATGAAAACTTAATCAAGAATTTTAATGCTGTTCTTGATGTTATTTCTAAAGAAAAGCCTTCAGGAATAAAAGGTAATTTTGTTAAAAGTGCATTTCTTACTTCTACAATGGGAACTTCTTATAAACTTAAACTGAACAAGAGTATTTGATTTTATGATGAATAAAGAACAAAAAAAAAATTATATCAGTGAGATGAAAAACTTTTTTGAATCAAGTGATTCAGTATTAGTAACTCACTATCAAGGTTTAAGCGTTAACCAATTAGATATATTGCGAACCGAAATGAGGAAATATGGCATAATGTTCAAAATTACTAAAAACAGAATTACAAAATTAGCTTTAAAAGATACAAAATGTAAGGATATTGCAGATATGTTTTCTGGACCAACTGCAGTGGCGTTATCGCAAGATGCAATTTCTTCTGCGAAAATATTAACGAAATTTTCAAAAGAGAATCAAAACTTAAAGATTCTTGGTGGAATAATGGGCGAGGAGGTTCTTAAACTAGAAGATGTACTAAAAATAGCCACTCTACCAACATTAAACGAAGCTAGAGCTAAAATTACTAGTATTTTACAATCTCCGGCGAAAAAATTATTAAGTATTTTACTTGCGCCAGGCTCAAAAATTGCTATTTTGGCGCTCGAAAAAAGCAAACAATCAACATAGAAAATTTATGACCGATTTAAATAAAATCATCGAAGATTTATCAAAACTAACATTAGTAGAGGCGGCTGAACTATCAAAGCAATTAGAAGAAAAATGGGGAGTGACTGCGGCAACGACTACTGTCACTGCACCTGTTTCGAGTGGATCAGCAACAGCAGCAGAGGAACAAAGTGAATTTACAATTATGCTAACTTCAGCTGGAGATAAAAGAATTAACGTAATAAAAGAAATTAGAACATTTACAACATTAGGTTTAAAGGAAGCTAAAGATTTAGTGGAAGGAGCACCCAAAGAAATAAAGTCAGGTGTTAATAAGAAAGAAGCAGAAGAAATTAAGAAAAAATTAGAAACTGCCGGAGCCAAAGTAGAATTAAAATAACAAAATTTTTAAATCTGATCTTTAAGAATCAGATGTAATAAATGCAACTATCGTTCACCGAGAAAAAGAATATCAGAAAAAATTTTGGGAAGCTAAAAGAAACTTTATCAATTCCGAATCTAATAGAAGTCCAAAAAAATTCCTATAATAAATTTTTAAACGTAGAAGAGAACGATAATAAAAATTTTGTACAAAAAGGTCTAGCTAGAGTTTTTAAAGATATATTTCCCATAGAAGACTTATCAGAAAGAGCGACATTAGAATATGTTTCTTACCGATTGGAAAAGCCAAAATATGGTGTAGAAGAATGTATTCAAAGGGATTTAACTTATTCATCAGCTTTAAAACCTACTTTAAGACTAGTAGTTTACGAAATTGATCACGAAAATAACACAAAAGAAATATTGTCTGCTAAAGAACAGGAAGTTTACATGGGAGAAATCCCAATGATGACACCTAGCGGAACATTTATAGTCAATGGAGTACAAAGAGTCGTCGTTAATCAAATGCATAGAAGTCCTGGAGTTTTCTTTGATCATGATAAAGGCAAAACCCACTCTAGTGGAAGATTTTTATTTAATTGTCGGGTAATTCCAAATAGAGGATCTTGGTTAGATTTTGAATACGATATAAAGGATTTATTGTTTTTCAGAATAGATAGAAAAAGAAAATTATATGTGTCAACTTTGTTACAAGCAATGAATTATAGTAAAAAAGAAATAGCCGACTTGTACTATGAAAGTGAAAAATATGAATACAATTCTAAATTAAATAAATGGAAAACAATATTTAACCCAGAAATCTATAAATATAAAAAAATATCAGGAGAAATAATCGATGCAAAGACCAATAAAGTAGTCGTTAAATTGGGAACTAGAACTAATTTGTCAAAAGCACAAAAGCTTTATGATGATGGACTGAAGGACATTTATGTTTCAAACGACGAAATTTATGGAAGATTTTTGCATAATAAAATAAGTTTGGACTCCGAGGAAAATATTTCTATAGGAACGGAAATCACTGAAGAAATTTTAACTAAAATTATAGAAAATAATATAAAAACTATTCAAATTTCCAATACTAACACCATTAACAAGGGTTCTTATCTGCTTAAAACTATATTGGCAGATAAAAATAATACTAAAGAAGAAGCAATTAACGATATTTATAAGATTTTAAGACCAGGAGAACCTCCTACTATTGAAATTGCAAATCAAGTTTTTCAAAATTTATTTTTTGGCTCAGAACGCTATGATTTGTCCGATGTAGGAAGGACAAAGATTAATTCAAGATTAAATTTAAATTGTTCAGACAAAATAACTATACTTAGGAATGAAGATATTATTGCAATTATTAAACTTATGTTGGATCTTCGTGATGGTAAAAATGAGGTTGACGACATTGATCATTTAGGCAACAGACGAGTTAGATCTGTGGGGGAATTGGTTGAAAATCAATCACGCATTGGCATATATAGAATGGAGAGAGCAATCAAAGAAAAAATGTCAGTTCTAGAGATTGATTCAGCTATGCCTCAAGATCTCATTAACGCAAAACCATTAACGTTGGCTTTAAAAGATTTTTTTGGAACTTCCCAGCTTTCGCAATTTATGGATCAAACCAATCCATTATCTGAAATAACTCATAAGAGACGAGTTTCAGCTCTTGGTCCAGGAGGACTGACAAGGGAGAGGGCGGGATTTGAAGTAAGAGATGTCCATCCAACACACTACGGAAGAATTTGTCCTATCGAAACTCCCGAGGGACCGAATATTGGATTGATTAGTAGTTTATCAACATATTCAAGAATTAATAAATATGGCTTTATTGAAAGTCCATACAAAAAAGTTATTGATGCTAAAGTTCAGGACAAAATAGATTATTTATCAGCTATGGATGAATCAAAATATACCATAGCGCAAGCAAACTCTCCTATTGATGATCGTGGAAATTTTTTAGAAGATTTAGTGTCTTGTAGAAAATCTTTAAATTTTATTTTGTCCAAGCCAGAAAATATTAATTACATTGATGTATCACCAAAACAACTTGTATCCGTTGCCGCATCTTTAATTCCTTTCTTAGAAAATGACGATGCAAACAGAGCTTTAATGGGTTCAAATATGATGAGACAAGCGGTACCTTTAATCAAACCAGAGGCTCCCTTAGTGGGTACAGGCATTGAAAAAGATGTTGCGCTTGATTCAGGTGTAACTATTGTTGCAAGAAGAAGTGGCGTGGTTGATAAAATCGATGGTAAGAGAATAGTCGTAAAAGTTACCTCTGAGAAAGATCCAAGTAAGTCGGGAGTTGATATCTACAATTTATTAAAATTTCAAAGATCAAACCAAAATACCTGTATTAATCAAAAACCATTAGTCAGAGTCGGTGATTTAGTTTCCGAAGGTGATATAATCGCTGATGGTCCATCTACAAAATTAGGAGAGCTTGCATTGGGAAGAAATGTTACTGTAGCATTTATGCCTTGGCTTGGCTATAATTTTGAAGATTCAATTCTAATTTCCGAAAGATGTGTGACTGACGATGTGTTTACATCAATTCATATTGAAGAATATGAGTTGATGGCAAGAGATACAAAATTAGGAACGGAAGAAATAACAAGAGACATTCCAAATGTAAGTGAGGAAGTATTAAGAAATTTAGATGAGTCTGGAATTGTTTATATCGGAGCTGAAGTTAAACCTAATGATATTTTAGCAGGAAAAGTTACACCAAAAGGTGATACTCCTACTGGACCAGAAGAAAAACTTTTAAGATCTATCTTTGGTGAAAAAGCAATTGATGTTGTCGATACATCTTTGCGTCTACCACTGGGAAGTGGTGGTATCGTTGTAGATGTCAAGGTATTTAATAGGCATGGTATAGAAAAAGATGAAAGATCTATAGCAATTGAAAGAAATGAAATAGATATGATTCAAGAAGATAAGGTAGTTGAAGAAGAGATCTTAGAAAGAAATACAAAGCAAAGAGCAACTCAAATAATTAAACATTCAGTACTAAAATCGCAATTTGAAGATTTTAAACCAGATGAAAAAATTGAAGAAAAAAAAATAGAACAAATGAATTTAAGTAATTTATTTAAGTTATCACTAAAGGATAGTTCTAAAAACGAAAGTCTTTTAACGCTAATAGAACAATATAAAAAAGTTAAATTAGATATTAAAGAAAGATTTGAAGATAAAGTTGAAAAAATTAGGCAAGGAGACGAATTATTGCCAAGCGTTATGAAAATGGTAAAAGTTTTTGTTGCGGTAAAGAGACGTTTGAGACCTGGTGACAAAATGTCAGGAAGACACGGAAACAAAGGGGTCATTAGCAAGATAGTTCCAGTTGAAGATATGCCATATATGGAAAATGGCAAACCTGTAGATATAGTACTAAATCCGCTAGGGGTTCCGAGCAGAATGAATGTTGGACAAATTTTAGAAACTCACATTGGCTGGAGTTGTTCTGAGTTAGGAGAAAATCTAAAAAAATTAATTAACATAAATAAAAACAAAAAAAACGACAGTGAAGACGTTATTTCTTTGCTGAAATCAATCTATGGAAAGAATTTTTACGATGAAACTATTAATAATTTATCATCAATTGAGTTTAATGATCTTTGTGAAAATTTAATTAAAGGAGTTCCCATATCTACTCCGGTATTTGATGGAGCTAAGGAAAAAAATGTATCTGATATGCTCAAGTTAGCTAATTTACCTACATCTGGACAAACAATACTATGGGACGGAAGAACAGGAAGGAAATTCGAAAGACCTGTGACAGTGGGTACTATTTATATGTTAAAATTGCATCACCTTGTGGAAGACAAAATACACGCTCGATCAACGGGACCATATAGCTTGGTAACCCAACAACCTTTAGGAGGAAAGGCTCAACTTGGAGGACAAAGGTTTGGTGAAATGGAAGTTTGGGCTTTAGAAGCATATGGAGCTTCTTATACCTTACAAGAAATACTAACGGTTAAATCTGATGATGTTGCTGGGAGAGTTAAAATATATGAAACAATAGTTAAAGGGGAGGAGAATTTTCAATCAGGTGTCCCCGAATCTTTCAATGTACTAGCTAAAGAAATTAAGTCATTAGGGTTAAATATAGAATTAAAATAAATTATGAAAAACGAGTTGACAGATTTATTTAAGAACAAGCCTCCTATAGAAGAAAATTTTAGTAGTATCAGAATTAGTTTGGCTAGTCCTGAAAAAATTAAATCTTGGTCTTTTGGAGAAATCAAAAAGCCTGAAACAATTAACTACAGAACTTTTAAACCTGAAAAAGATGGATTGTTTTGTTGTAGAATATTTGGACCAGTTAAAGACTATGAATGCTTGTGTGGCAAATATAAAAGAATGAAATTTAGAGGAATTATATGTGAAAAATGCGGGGTAGAAGTCACAAAGTCCAACGTAAGACGTGAAAGAATGGGTCACATTAATTTAGCTACACCAGTTGCTCACATTTGGTTTTTAAAATCTTTACCAAGCAGAATTTCTTTAGCAATCGACATGAAATTAAAAGAAGTAGAAAAAGTATTATATTTTGAAAGTTTTATTGTTATTGAACCAGGATTAACAACACTTAAAAAAAATCAATTATTGACCGAGGAAGAAATGATCGATAACCAAAACAAATTTGGTGAAGATTCTTTTACAGCAGGCATTGGAGCTGAAGCAATTCTAGAAATACTTAAGTCTTTAGATTTAGAAAATGAAAGAGAAAAACTTTCTGAACAAGTAAAACAATTAAAATCAAAAGTTGCTGAGGAACGGGCAATTAAAAGATTAAAGTTAATAGACAGTTTCATAGAATCGGGCGGTAAGCCAGAATGGATGATATTAACAACCATATCTGTAATTCCTCCAGAATTAAGGCCTTTGGTTCCATTAGATGGGGGTAGATTTGCTACATCTGATTTGAACGATCTATACAGAAGAGTTATAAATAGAAATAACAGATTAAAAAGACTTATTGATCTAAAATCTCCAGATATAATAATAAGAAATGAAAAAAGAATGCTGCAAGAATCAATCGATGCATTATTTGACAATGGTCGAAGAGGTAGAGTTGTTACTGGAACAGGAAAAAGACCACTAAAATCTTTATCGGAAATGTTAAAGGGCAAATATGGTAGATTCAGACAAAATTTGTTAGGAAAAAGAGTAGATTATTCTGGAAGATCAGTAATTGTAGTTGGTCCTGATTTAAAACTTCACCAATGTGGTTTGCCAAAAAAAATGGCACTAGAATTATTCAAACCGTTTTTATATGCGAGGCTGGATAAAATGGGTTTGTCTACAACAATAAAACAGGCTAAAAAAATAGTTGAAAAAGAAAAAGAAGAAGTCTGGGATGCCTTAGAACACATTGTTAGAGAACATCCAATATTATTAAATAGAGCTCCAACGTTACATAGATTGGGAATTCAGGCTTTTGAACCTAAATTGATTGAAGGAAATGCAATTGAGTTGCACC
>Ga0187833_10002588_pt1 | contig 19227 bp, 20 predicted proteins | sample ETNtaG_37_FD_167968 | JGI IMG/M metagenome (GOLD analysis project Ga0187833, IMG submission 167968) | Marine microbial and viral communities from oxygen minimum zone, Eastern Pacific Ocean - ETNP2014_SV_400_PacBio MetaG (Illumina Assembly) | ecosystem: Environmental > Aquatic > Marine > Hypoxic...
GGATTTTGCCAAGAAAGACAGAGTTATAACTACTGCAGAGATTGCCGGCAATTTCGGAATTTCTTGGAATACAGCGGAAAAGTACCTTTTGGAATTGACATTAGATAATAAATTCAGAAGAATAAAAAAAGCAGGAGTAAATTTGTGGGTTTTGAAATGAAAGACATAATAATCAGGCTTGAGAATGTATGGAAAATTTACATGATTGGAGAAGTTAAAGTGCCAGCATTGCGCGGTTTAAATCTAAAAATAAAAAAAGGTGAGTTTGTGGCTGTGCAAGGCGCATCAGGTTCCGGAAAAAGCACTGCACTTAACTCAATTGGATGCCTGGATGTACCTACTAAAGGTAGGGTATATTTAGAGGGCAGAGACATCTCAAAACTGGATGAATCTGAATTAGCCCAGATAAGGGGCAAAAAAATCGGATTTATATTCCAGCAGTTTAATTTGATCAACACATTAAGTGCATTGGAAAATGTGACACTGCCAATGATATTCCAGAACATTTCCAAGGAGGACAGAAGAAAAAAAGCAAGAGAGCTTCTGGAGATGGTTGAATTAGGAGACAGGATCTACCATAAGCCCACAGAGATGTCTGGCGGCCAGCAGCAACGTGTTGCAATAGCAAGAGCATTAGTAAATGATCCTGAAGTGATTCTGGCAGATGAGCCTACTGGAAATCTCGACTCAAAAACAGGTGAAAATGTAATAAATTTCCTAGATAAGCTACACAAGGAAAAGAAGACAACTATAATCATGGTAACACATGATGCTGCGTTAGCGCATCATGCTCAAAGAATTGAGCACCTAAAAGATGGTGTTATAATAAAAAGTCAGAAAATTAAAAGGTGATGAATGATGAAAAAAATGATTTTGTTTGTGTTAATAATGATGTTTTTTTTAGTGGGTACTAGCGGTGCAAGAGTATTAACTGGATTAAACACAGGGCTGCCAATAACAAATTTCCATATTCTGAAAATAGGTATGCTTAACCAGATTCCGGACCCTGCTGAACCTGGCAAATATGTGGATATAAGATTTAAATTTGAGAATAATGGAAGTAAAACAGCTGAAAACATAGAAGCTGAAATCCTGCCACAATACCCATTTTCCTTGGATCCTGGAACAGATGGAATAAAAAAGGTTGGTTCTCTTAACACACAGCAAAAAGGAGACAAAGGGGTCATTATAAAATACAGAATAAGGGTTGATAAAGATGCGTTAGTGGGCCAGAGCGATATAGAGCTAAGATACCGTGTAGATAATGGTGCATGGATAACCCCCCCTGAATTTGAAATAGATGTCCAGCCTTTCGATGCAATTTTATTGCTTGACAAAGTAGCATCTAACCCAGGCATAATAAGGCCAGGTGAAAAGGCAGCAGTTGACATCACATTCAAGAATATAGCGGGAATTTTACTCAAAAAAATCAGAGTAAAAATAAAATTAGGAGGAGTGCCTTTAGCCCCGATAGGTTCGACAAATGAAGAAGTAATAGAAAAAATCGGCAAAGATGAAGTGGCTAGTGTAAGGTTTGACCTAATAGGAGAGCCAGATGCACAATCAGGCGTTTACAAAGTTCCAGTAGAGTTTGCTTATTATGACAACCTGGGAAATATCTACAACAGAAATAGTACAATAGGGCTGATAGTGGGTTCAGAGCCGGATTTACTGACAAATATTGATGCAACAACAATCCACCAGTCTGGAGAGCCGGGAGAAGTAACAATAAAGATAGTAAACAAAGATGTTAATGAAATAAAGTTCTTAAATGCGAAGTTGGCAGAAAGTGGGGATTATAGGATAATCTCTCCAAATGAAGTCTATGTCGGCAATATTGATTCTGATGACTATGAAACTGCAGAGTTCAAAATGTTCGTCAAGAAGACAAAAGACAAGAAAATAGTGTTGCCTGTAACTCTTGAGTATAAGGATGCTAACAACAAAGAGTATATTGATGAACTAAAGCTTGAACTTCAATTGTATGATGCATCAGAAGCCAAGAAGTTTGGCTTGGTTAATGGCAATGGCAAAATTGGCATCTTTATCACTATTCTGATAGTGGTTGTGGGATTTTTCATTTACAGAATATGGAGAAAACGCAAAAAGAAAAAATAATAATTTTCCTTTTGATGTAAATGTCGGAAATTTTTATTATCTATTGATATTGTAAAAATTTCTGAGCATGAACTGGGAAATTTGTTTTGCAAATTTCCGGTTTGTTAAAAATCTCATAGGGATTTTAAACACTCAAAAATCACTTACATGTTAACGATGTTATCAAGAAAATGACTTATTCAATAATTCACAAGAGAGGTTTTTGACAAATGATTAAAGATTATTTGATTTTTTCTATTAAAAACCTTAGGAACAGGAAGCTAAGGTCGTGGCTGACCATGATCGGCATAGTCATAGGCATAACAGCTGTTGTTTCTCTTATCAGCATAGGCCAGGGATTAAGAGTAGCTATAAGTTCACAGTTTGGAGACATTGGAACTGACAAGCTTGCGGTGCAGGCATCTGGAGGATTTGGACCTCCAGGCACAGGTGTTGTAACTCCATTGACAAAAGATAATGTAAAAAAAATTGAGCAGGTAAATGGTGTTAAGAATGCCGTTGGCAGGCTTACAAGAAGCGGTAAATTGACGTTCAATGATCATGCAGCGTTTGGAATGGCTGCAAGCATGGCTGAAGGAGATGATAGGAAACTTATCGAAGAGGCATTAACTCTAGAAGCAGGAGATGGAAGATTATTGAGAGATGGAGACAGTAAAAAAACAGTTTTAGGGAGCAATCTTGGGGAAGAAGATGCAGGATTTGGAAAACAGATAGTTGTTGGTTCAAAGGTACTTATCCAGGATGAGGCATTTGAAGTGATCGGTTTACTAGAAAAAAAAGGCAGTTTTCTTATTGATAATATAGTTCTTGTTGAAGAAGATGATTTAAGGAGTATACTAGACATTCCAAATGATGAGCTAGATGTCATTGCAGTACAAATTCAACCAAATGCTGATATAAAGTCTGTACAGGAAAATATAGAAAAGTTAATGAGAAAAGAAAGGGATGTAAAAGCAAGTGAAGAAGATTTTACTGTCCAGACACCGCAAGCTCTGCTTGCCCAGGTTAATTCTACTTTGTTTGCTGTACAGTTATTTGTTTATATTATTGCGGCCATATCAATAGTTGTTGGCGGCATAGGTATAATGAACACTATGTTTACATCTGTTCTTGAGCGTACAAAAGAGATAGGAATAATGAAGTCAATCGGCGCAACAAACAGGTCAGTATTTTCATTATTTTTTATTGAATCCGGACTAATAGGAAGCATAGGAGGGATAATAGGCGCCATTATTGGGATAAGCATGGCAATGGGTCTTGCATTTGTTGGAAGACTGGCACTTGGAAGTGATCTCATAAGAGCTGAGATTAGCATCTGGCTTGTTTTTGGCTCAATATTTGGCTCGTTTTTACTTGGAAGCATATTTGGAGTTATTCCTGCTGTAAATGCTTCAAAGCTAAATCCTGTGGATGCTTTGCGTCACAGCAAGTGATGCAAAGCTATGAACGTGAGTGAATATGCTTTGTATATAAAGGAGATAAGATGATAGGAGATTTAATCAGATACATTGCAAATAATATGAGGCATAGATTTACAAGAAGCGCCCTTACTATCCTCTCTATACTTATTGGAATACTGTCTATTTTTGTTTTGATCAGCTTTGGTGAAGGGCTTAGAAACTATATGGACACGATTGCCCAGGAGATGGGAACAGATAAACTAATTGCCCAGCCAAGGGGTTTTGGACCTCCAGGAACCACAAACACTTTTCTAACTAAAGATGATCTTGATTTTATAAAAAAACAGAATGGCATTTCAGAAGCTACTGGGATGATAGTTGAGCAAAGTGAAGTGAAAATTGATGAAAGAAAGCTCGGAAAATGGGTTTTCATCATGGGGATGTCTACAGATTCGGCAGAACAAAGAATTATTGAAGAAGCCTTTGCGGGTTTTGAGATTTTGAAAGGAAGGGCTTTGAAAAAAGGAGATAAGAATAAGATAACCGTCGGGCATAATTACCAAATTCCTGATAAGATTTTTTCTAAACCCTTAAAATTAGGGGACAATCTTTTTATCAATGGTGAGTCTTTTGATATTGTTGGATTTTATGAAGAGATAGGCAATCCAGGTGATGATTCTAATGTTTACATGACCATAGACAGTATAAAAGAACTTTTTGATAAGGAAGATGAGTTTGCTTTCATGTATATAAGAACGGCAAAGGGTGTAGACCCTTCTGAGTTTTCTATCATACTTGAAGAAAAATTAAGAAAGCATAAAGGACAAAAAGAAGGCGAAGAGGATTTTTTTATCCAGTCGTTTGAGCAGCTTCTTGAAACGTTCGGAACTGTACTGTTAGTGCTTAATTCAATCTTAATTATAATTGCCGGAATATCGGTTGTTGTGGCTGCTGTCAATATCATGAACACAATGTATACTGCTGTTTTAGAGAGGACAAAAGAAATAGGCATAATGAAGTCAATCGGCGCAAAGAACAGCACAATTCTTTTGATATTCTTTTTTGAATCAGGAGTTTTAGGATTGATTGGAGGCAGTATGGGCATACTTCTTGGTTATGGGCTGGCAAAGCTTGGTGGTGTTGCTATTGCTGCTGCCGGATATTCATTTTTGCAGCCTCATTTCCCTTGGTGGCTCATAGTTGGCTCTCTTGTATTTTCTTTTGGCATTGGTGCAGCATCTGGATTCTTTCCTGCAAGAGCAGCATCAAAACTAAAGCCAATAGATGCATTACGATACGAATGAAGTGAGAATTCAATGAAAAATAAAATTAGTGTAGCAATATTTATTATCATTTTAATGTCAATTATATTATTAAATTTAATTAGTAATAATGTTGAAGAAAATAAAAAAATTAGTGAAAATTTAGATATTGAAATTATAGTTGATAATTTAGATACTCCTTGGGCAATTGATTTCTTACCGGACGGAAGGATGGTTTTCACAGAAAGATTGGGCAATGTCAATATTGTTGATTTTGAGGAAAAGGAAAGAAAAATTATTGCAAAAATACTTGTTACCGAGATATCTGAATCCGGTCTTGCTGGAATTGCTATCGATCCTGATTTTGAAGGAAATAATTTTATTTATCTGTATTACACATACGAAGGAAATAATGATATTTGGAACAGAGTTTCAAGATTTGTTTTTGATGATGAAACATTAAAAGATGAAAAAATTCTTCTGGATAATATTCCAGCTGCCAGATTCCATGATGGCGGAAGAATTAAATTCGGCCCTGATGAAAAGCTTTACATAACAACAGGAGATGCTACCATACCTTCTACTGCGCAAGACATCAATTCTGTTTCAGGCAAGATATTAAGGATGAATAAAGATACAACTATTCCTGCCAGTAATCCATTTGGTAATTATGTATACACTTACGGACATAGGAATCCTCAAGGTATTGCTTGGGATGAAAATATAATGTATGCAGCTGAGCATGGCCCTACAAGAAAGGATGAAGTCAATGTTATAGAAGCAGGAAAGAATTATGGCTGGCCAACTACATGTGATGAGCCTTCTAATTTTGAATCTCCAATCAGATGCTATGAAGAATTTACATTAGCCCCTGGAGGTATTGCTTACCATGAAAATAAGCTATTTGTAGCTGGTCTAAGAGGAACACAAGTAAGAAAACTTACACTTGGAGAAGATGGAAAAACAGTAATTAATGAGGAAGAGTTTATTTCTGATTTAGGTAGGGTAAGAGAAGTTGTTGTGCATGATAATTTCCTTTATATCGCAACAAGCAACCGGGACGGAAGAGGATTTCCAAAGGTTAATGATGATAAGATAATAAGGGTTAGATTGGGTTAATTTCTATTCAACTGCTTCAAATACTGCCCTAACTTAATTTTTATTTTATTTTTTAATTCTAAACTGAATAAATTATCATCCAAACTATCTATTTCTTTATCAACATCTATAATTGGAGCTTTGGTGAATGTTCCTTGGAAAACTTTATTTGATTTTTCAATCTCTTCTTCTATTATTTTTGCATATTTTGAATTGAACAATTTAATTGCAGGAAATTTTGTAATTCCGTCTGCACCAGCATCTATCATTAAATGAATCTTATCAACTCTGTTTACCCACGGTGCTGCTATTATTTCAATTTCCTTAAAAGAATCTCTTGTTTTTTTTATCCAATCTAGATAACATTCCATAGTGGGTCCTTTGCTATTTTCAAAAAATGTCCCTTTTATTGGATTTAAGGCATAAAAAGTGATTTTATCAATTTTATTTTTTAAAATAAAATTTTTTAATGTTGCGAAATCTTCAATTGTTTCTCCTAAACCTACAATAAATGTCATCGCTTTTTTTAGATTGAATTTTTCGCAAATTCTGAACATATTTTCAATTGGAGCTATTGGTTTGTTTGGAGCAACTTCCTTATGCACTTCCGCATTTGTTGTCTCGACTGCCCCGCAAATACCTTCCAGATAAGGCAATAATTTCTTAATAGTTTTCTCTGGCAAAACCCCTATATTCAGCCATATTTTCTGGTCATAAATAGAACTGATTTTTTTACTTAAATTCAAGATAGAATCTGCTGTATAAGAGCCATAACCTGCACTCAAGAAACCGATTTTCCAGCCTAGTTTTTTGCATATCAAAGCTTCTGCCAATATAGATTCTTCACTTCTCTTAGCCTTAACAGGATCCTTAATCAGATTTTTTTGTGAAGACATATAGCAGTAAGTGCAATCACCTAAACTGCAGTACCAGGAGATAAATATTGCACGTTCAAACCAGACTTTCTTATCCAATAAAACTATATTTTCCATAGAAAAAAAGATTTTTTTGTGTTATTTAAATTTATTGAGTATAATAAGCCCCGAAAGAGACTTGCAAATCCCTGGGATTTCCAATCTCCCTCTGGGATATTTGCACTCTTGACCTGCAGTTTACGAAACTGCCGCTCTGCTAGCTGAGCTATCGGGGCATATTAGGAGAGAAATAAATTCATTACTTAATATTTTCTAAAATTTGCTCTTTAGAAGGAAACTTCTTCTGGCATTCAAAGCAGATAGTATGCTGTTTTCCAGCCTTATCCTTGACATAAGTCCCTATCAATTTTCCAAGAAAGTTCTCATTTATCTTATTTCCGCAGATTTCGCATTTCATTTTAAGTGTTAATATTTCCTAATTTTTAAGATTTGTTATTTTTTAATTAATTTTAATAAACATTTATAAAATAGTCTTTTTTACTGATAATTATGCCAAGAATAGCCATAGTGGATAATGAAAAGCTCAAGGATATGAGCCTGAAGAAGCATATCCTGGGTGTCTGCCCTGTGAACAGGATGGGCCAGGAATGCATCAAGATTGAAGAAGACAACAAGCTTACGATAGATGAAGGTCTATGCACTGGCTGTGGCATCTGCGTAAAGCCAGCCCAGGAAGCGATTAAAATAATCAACCTGCCTGAAGAATGGAAAAAAGAGCCCATACATAGATACGGGCAGAATTTGTTTGCTTTATACTCGCTGCCAACTCCAACCTTTGAAAATGTTGTTGGAATTCTGGGAGTGAATGGAATTGGCAAGTCAACTGCAATAAAGATACTTGCCCAGGTAACAAAGCCGAACCTGGGAGATTATGAAAAAGAAGGATCTTTCAAAAGCCTGATTGAAAAGTTCAAAGGCACTGAAGCCCAGGGGTTTTTTGAGAACGTCAGAGATAAAAAGATAAAAGTTTCCTATAAGCCGCAACAGGTAGAAATTATACCAAAAACCACAAAAGGTAAGGTAAAAGATCTGTTAAAAAAAATTGATGAAAATAATAAATTAGATGAGATTGCAGATATCCTGGAAATAAAAGAGATTCTTGATAATAATATAAATAAAATATCTGGCGGAGAACTGCAACGTGTAGCAATAGCAGCCACGGTATTAAAAAAGGCAGATTTATACATATTTGACGAGCCAACTTCTTTCCTTGACATAAAACAGAGGATAAATCTAAGCAAATTCATCAAAAGCCTTGCAGATGAAAATACTGCAATCCTGATTGTTGAGCATGATTTGATAATATTTGATTATCTGACAAATTCCACGCACATAATGTATGGAAAAGAGGATGCGTATGGGGTTGTTTCTGGCATTAAGCCGACAAAGAACGGCATAAATACATATTTATCCGGATTTCTAAAAGAAGAGAATATAAGATTCAGAGATAAAAAAATAAAATTTGAATCTAAAGAGCCGTTAAAGGCCCATACAAAGGATATTTTGATTTCATGGGAAGGTATTGAAAAGACCCTGGACAAGTTTAATCTTAAAGCTGAAAAAGGCCAGATACACAAAGGCGATGTCATCGGAATCTTAGGAGAGAACGGAATTGGAAAAACAACTTTTGTTAAAATTTTAGCTAATGCATTGAAACAGGACAAAGGCAAGATAGACAAGAAAATTAAAGTTTCTTACAAGCCGCAATATCTTGAAGCTTCTGATGATTTAGTTTCAGTAGTTTTAAAGGATGCAATAAGTAAATACGCAAACCAGATTATCAATCCATTGAACATAAAACCATTATTATTGAAAAAATTAGATGAATTGTCTGGCGGCGAGTTGCAACGTGTAGCAATAGCCTTATGCCTTTCAAAAGATGCTGATTTATACTTATTAGATGAGCCTTCTGCTTACTTAGATACAGAGCAAAGGCTATTGATCAGCAGGTTGATTAGAGATTTTGTAGAACATAAAGGCGCATCAGCCTTGGTTGTGGATCATGACTTATTGTTTATTGATTATCTAAGCCATAAGCTGATGGTTTTTACCGGCAAGCCAGCTAAACATGGAATAATAAATGGCCCTTTTGCAATGGAAGAAGGGATGAACATGTTCTTAAAAGAGCTTAATGTAACATTAAGAAGAGATGAACTGTCCAATATGCCCAGAATCAACAAAGAAGATTCTGTCAAAGACAGGCAACAAAAAGAGAGAGGAAAATTCTATTATTCTTAATCCGGAACAACATCACTATTCTTTACATTATTAAAATCCATTTGAGTGTACTGGTATAGATTGCCTTCAAATTCTACCTGCTGGGGAACGCCAAAGAAATTATCAACCCACACAATTCCTGCATTTTCTGTCTGCAATCTGGAAGTTTGCCTCTTTCCTAAAAGCTCTTCTCCCAATTTTTCTGCATTGCCCATCTGCTCAAGCCAGTCAAAAGGAGTCATGATGTAAGCATCACTATACTTCAAAGTTGCTTTCTTACCGCTGACAGTGCATTTTTTAGCATAACAATATCCGCCTGCGAACCTTGTATCTTTTTTAAGAAAAACTGATTCATAGGCAGCAGCATCAACATCAATAGTTCTCAAGGTTGGTTCCATTATATACCTTATCCTGTCATCTTTGACATAAAAATCATAAAAAAAGTCCGCAGTTTCAGGCCCTTTGTACCTGTAAAAAACACTTTCAACCTTCTGCTCTGATCTGGATAATAACTCTTTCACTTCATCAGTGGTTTCTTTTGCTTCAACAGCTTCTTTTTCAGGCTCTCCTACAGTTTCTTCTTCTGGAACAGGCCCTACAACAGATGGCTCTTTGTCTGGAACTTTTACTACAACAGTTGGTTCCTCTGGTTCCTGCTGCGTATCAACAGGAACACATCCAATTACAAATATTATTATCAAAGACAAAAAAATTAGGAATATAGTTCTCATAATTTGACACCTCTGATATTATATTTTTTAATTGATATTTAAGCTTTTCCTCTGCTTTCCCCTTTTACAATACCAGAAGCAATCAGATGCGCTATCCTTATCGGTTCTGGAATAAGGCTTCTTGTACAGACTATTTTTAAAATTTGTTTTGCTTTTTCTTTATTGATTCCAGTTAACTGGACATAGATCTCTCCGATTTTAAATACTTCTCCTGCTTTGTCTATCAATTTAATCTTATTTTTTTTATTGATGTCTATCAGTGTTTTTTTTATTTTTAATAGATCGGGCTTTCTTCTTATTACTACAATGACTGGCAATTTAGTTTTTTTGCCTAATTCTTTAACATCAACAATATTAAAGCCCCCTAAAGCAATCCCATCAAGGAAGATACATTGCAATTGGAGCTTGAACCTGCATCTGTTGATCATCTCTATCAGCTGCTTTGTAGAATTGTTTCCATCTATGCTGACTTTAGTAGATAATATACCGTCAAGTAAAGTGCCGCCCCTAAAAATAGTGCCTACAACAAGAACATTTCCTCTTGAGAATTTTTTAAAAGGGCTGTCATCAATCCCTATTACTCTTAGCTCTTTTTTTATCATGCTTAGAATTAATGCTTCACAATACTTATATATAAGCTTTATTTCTCAATATCCATTATGTGCGGTATAATTGGAGTAATTGGCGAGGAAAGCGCAGCCCCAATACTGATTAAAGGGCTTAAGAATCTGGAATATAGAGGATATGATTCTGCTGGGATCTCTACGATTAATGATAATTCTATCATGATTGAAAAAGATGTTGGAAAGATAGAAGAAATTGAAAAGAAAATAAATTTTAGTAATTTGAATGGAACTATTGGCATTTCGCATTGCCGTTGGGCCACGCATGGATCTGTCACTAAGGAGAATGCCCATCCACACACTGATTGCACTGGAAACATTGCTATTGTTCATAACGGCATTATTGAGAATTTCTCAGAATTAAAGGAAAAATTGATTGAAAAAGGGCATAAGTTCAAAACCTCAACGGATACTGAGGTTATTGTGCACCTGATTGAAGAACATTACAAGGGAGACATAGAAGAAGCCACAAAAATAGCCTTAAGGCATGTAGAAGGAAGTTATGCTCTGGGGATCATCTGTTCTAAAGAACCGGATAAATTGATAGCAGCAAGAAATGAATGCCCCCTGATAATAGGGATTGGGAAAAACACAATGTTCATGGCATCTGATGTTCCTGCAATATTGGAAAAAACAAATAGAGTAGTTTATTTAGATGATAAAGAAGTTGCAGTCTTAACCAAAAATAGTTTTAAGGTTTATGATTTAAACAATAATGAGAAAGAGAAAAAGATAATAAAAATTGACTGGACCAAAGAAGCTGCTGAGAAATCAGGTTATGAACATTTCATGCTGAAAGAGATTTATGAACAGCCAAAGGCGATTGAAGCTACTATCAATGGCAGATTGAAAAATGGGAATATAAACCTTAAAGACGAATTAAAGATCAATGAAGAAAAATTAAAAAAAATAAACAAGATCATAATTGTTGCCTGCGGAACAAGCTGGCATTCTGCTTTACTGGGAGAATTTATGTTTGAAGAATTGGCAAAAATTCCTACTGAGGTAGAATATGCCTCTGAATTCAGGTATAGGAATCCGATTGTTGATGGAAATACATTAGTCATTGGAATTTCCCAGTCAGGGGAGACTGCTGATACGATAGCTGCGATGAAGGAAGCTAAGAAGAAAGGTGCTAAAGTTATTTCAATCTGCAATGTTGTTGGCAGCACAATTGCAAGATTGTCTGATGGTGTTTTATACACTAAAGCAGGCCCGGAAATAGGAGTTGCATCCACTAAATGTTTTACAACACAATTAACAGTACTTTATCTATTGACAATTTGTTTCTCAAGATTAAAAGGAACGTTAAGTGATAAGCAGATACAAAAGATGATCGAAAGTATAAGAAAAATACCTTTGCAGATGCAGAGTGTTTTAGACAAAAATAAAGAGATTGAAAAGCTTGCAGAAGTTTATTGTAAAAAGAATAATGCCCTATATCTAGGCAGAGGTGCGAACTTTCCTATTGCTTTGGAAGGTGCCTTGAAACTGAAAGAAGTGTCTTACATACATGCAGAAGGCTATCCGGCTGCTGAGATGAAACACGGCCCTATTGCCCTTATTGACAAGGAGATGCCAGTTGTGTTTGTTGCGCCGCATGATGATCATACATACAACAAGATCTTAGGGAATATAGAAGAAGTAAAAGCTAGAGGAGGTATTGTCATTGCTATTGCAACTGAAAATGACAATGAAATTGCAAAGAAAGCAGACCATGTAATCTACATTCCCGATACTTTATATACTTTAAGCTCTATGTTATCAGTTATTCCGCTGCAGCTATTTGCGTATCATGTAGCAAATAAATTGAGAATAGATCCAGACAAACCTAGGAATCTTGCCAAAGCGGTTTGTGTGGAGTAACCACGAAATCTTATTATTACTATTACAATAGAAAGATTTAAATATTTTAGTTGTCTTCCAAATAATAGAATTCTTATGAAAACAACAAAATTTAAATCCACCGTAAAGAAAGGAAATAATAAAGGGGTTGGTTTTATCTCCATACCAATTGAAAAAAGAAATCTATTTTCTATAGATGGCCATATTAATATAATCATAAACTCAAAAATTGAATTTTTTTCAAAAATAAAATTTTATGGCACAATTGGATTTTATATTCCCTATAAAATTATGATAGAAAATAAGCTAATAGGTAAATATATTAATGTAGAAGTAAAAAAGATTGAAGGTTTTTTTACTAGTATTGGCAGCGATGGTAGGATATATATTCCTCAAAACATAGCTGAAAAATACTCTTTAAAATTTAAAGATATAGTAGAGATTGAATTTAATAGAAATAATGAAAAAAATACTAGATATTGTCTTATGAATATTCGACAAAGAAAAAACACTAAAGAGTATATGTGTATGTTTGATTTCAAAAGATCTCGACAAGATGGAATTTTTAGGTTAAAAAGAAAATTATCTAAAAATTTACAGCATTCTAATTTTCCAAAACAAGTATTAAAAGATTTCAATATTGGCAATATTGGTGATAAAAGAGTGATTTGCTATTTTGGTAATAGAATGCCAATTATTATTAATTTAAATAGTGATATTGGCAAAATGGCTTATTATCTTGGATGTTATTTTGCAGATGGAACAAAGCGAGGTACTCATTGGGGTATCTGCGCTTCTACATTTGAACAGGCTAAATACTATAAAGATATGCATGAAATGTTAATCCGAAATTCCAAAATCGTAAATAATATATCATATTCTGATCCAGAAAATAAAGATAAAGAATTTCTGAAAAATAAACTTAGAAACCTTTGGCATAAAAGGACAGGTATTATATTAAAAAATGTAAGTGTTAGAATACATGATACACAATATAGAGCTCCTAATAGAAATGAGTATGGAACATTGGTGTTTAAAGAAAATAGAGAATTAACAAGAATATATTATGTAAGATTTTTAGATTTTATACTTGATAAAATAAATAATGAAAATAACCAAAAACTTGCAATTGATTTTATTCTTGGTGTTTTAGAAGGTGATGGTTGTTCAAATGCAAAAAGTAGAGGACACGTGATGATTGCGACAAACATGAAAGATTCCAAAATTTTAAAAAATATTCTGATCTCTAGTAATTTAAAATTTAATATTAGAGGGGAATCCGAAAATAGATATTCAGTATATATTTGGTCTCTCGAAATTATCAAAAATATCTCAATTTTAAAAGATAAACTTTTCAAATATTACCCTAAAAGAAGAAAAATATTAAAAGAAAGGCTTGCAAATACTGGTTGTGCAAGGTTTTTATTAGGTAAAAATAAAAAAACCTCAAACTGGTTAATCGGTCAATTAAAAAACTATGAAATTTTGGATGAAAAAAATAATTTAACAAATTTTGGTAAAAGTGTTAAAAAGGATTTAAAAGAATTTTTTGATTCAAAGGATTAAAATGAAAATAAGAAAAGCAACAATAATGGATATTGACATTTTAACAGATTTTTGGTATCAGGAAGAAAAATACAATAAAAAATTTGTTAAAAATCCTCCATTAAAAAATAATGCAAAAAAATTGATTTCTGTATATTTAAAAAAACATATTAAAAAAAATAATTATATTGCTTTTATTGCTTCTGACAATGATAAAAACATTGGAGCTATTCATGGTCAAATTCTCAAGGGTTATTTTATTTACACGGCCAATAAAGTAGGACATTTGGGAACCTCATTTGTTAAAAAAGAGTATAGAAGGAGAGGAGTTGCTAAATTATTGCACAACAGATTAATTTCTTGGTTCAAATCTAAAAAAATAGATTATGTTGATTTATATGTCTATCCAAAAAATAAAATTACATTATCAACCTGGAACAAATTTGGTTTTGAGGAGATAATGAGAAATATGAACAAAAAAATATAAAATGCAACTGAGAAAAGCCGCTAAAAAAGATTCTGAACAAATAGCTGAAGTTCTTTTAAGTTTTTACAATCTGGAAAATTCAGAAGAAGCCAAAAATGCTTTTCTAAATGAGATCAAAAAAGGCCATCATTATATTGTTGCTGAAGATGAAAATAAAATAATTGGTTTGGTGACATGGCTGATGCACGGCCTGCCAAAGCATGAGCTTGCAGAACTTGACAGGATTGTTACCTTAAAAGAATCAAGAGGCAAAGGTGTGGGTAAATTACTTGTAGATGAATTAATAAAACATGCGAATTCAGTCTATAGCAAAGCAGGTTTTAAATTAAGAAAACTCTACTTATTAACGCATGCTGATAATAAAGAAGCGCATTCTTTCTATAAAAAAACAGGATTTAAGCACGAAACAACCCTAAAAGAACATTATTACAAAGAAAAAGATGAATTTGTTTTTAGTATGTTTTTTTAATTAAACCTTATTCCTGATAATAGCCTTCATTTCCTAATGCAAGAGCGATCTCAGCTTTCTTTAATTCTTTGCCAAGATAAGCTATATGCTGCTTGTTTGTAAACCACTTGACATCATGTTCTTCTTCATACTTAAATATAGCAGCATAGAGGTCTTGAGGCCTTCTGCCCTGGAACACTTTAAGTATCTCATGATCTTTATTACAGATTGCAACACTTATTTTTCCCCTATCCCATTCTATCCTTATCAAGCAGTAATTTCCAGTGGGTTCTGTCTCGAATTCTTTATAATCGTCCCATTCTTTTACCTGAATCACTTCAAAATCTTTTGTAAGTGTCTTGTCTTTTACCCATGCAGGCCTTTTTTCATCTCCCATGCAGATATGGAGATTTGTCCCATTTATAAAGTTTGCATAAAATTTTAAGATGTTTTAAGAATTAGTCTCATTTTAATCTCTGATTAATTTTTTTTCTTTATATGCTTAAAATTAAAAAATAGATTTTTAAATTAAGAAAACTTTATCTTTTAACACATGCTGACAACAAAGAAGCTCATGACTTTTATGAAAAAACAGGTTTCAAGCATGAAACAACCTTAAAAGAGCATTATTATAAAGATAAGGATGAGTTTGTTTTTAGTATGTTTATTTGATTATAATTTTATTTATTAGATTCTTCCTTTCCAAACTTATATACCCCTTTTTCTAATTCAAATTCCTCTTCCGCAGCTTTAACTAATCCCCTTATCAAATCTAACTCCCTTTTAATTAATTGTCTAATTTTTTTTGAATATGTAATTTCTATAGATGCTTCTGGCAACGGTCTGTGCTGATATCTTTTCATACGTTCAGCCTCCAATTGCTCAGCAACTTCGAAGTGAATTTTTTCTTCAATCTTTTTAATTAAAGCTAATATTCTTTCTTTTCTGCTTTGAGTGTGGGTAATATTTGATAATCTAAGTACTCTATCGCTCGCTGGATCACGATGCCACCAATTTAGACTTACCATTTTTAAATTTAGATTATCATTCATTCTTAATAATACTTTCTATAAATTTAATTATTTAATATAAATATAATTGTAATTGAATTTAAAACTCTAAAACCTACATTTTTAAACTAAAACATTTTTCTGATTTAATATGAATATAGCAATATCAATAAAAAACCTTGTAAAGAAGTATGATGGAGAAGAAGCTGTAAATGATCTGAGCTTTGACATCAAAGAAGGTGAATTCTTCGGTTTTTTAGGCCCTAACGGAGCTGGCAAGACCTCAACAATAAACGCTATAACTGGCATTGCAAACTTCAATTCCGGAAAGATTGAGGTTTTTGGCCATGATAATGTCGAAGATTATAGGGCTGCAAGAAAATTTATTGGATTATCACCCCAGGAATTTAATTTTGACCCTTTTCTTACTGTAAAAGAGAGTTTGCTTTACCATGCAGGCTATTATGGGATGAAAAAGAAAGAAGCGCTTAAAAGGGCAGATGAAGTGATGAAAATTTTTGGCCTGGAAAAGAAAAAAAAATCTTATTTCAGATCCTTATCCGGAGGCATGAAAAGGCGCTTGACAATAGCAAGGGCTTTGATGCACAATCCTAAAATTCTTATTCTAGATGAACCGACTGCCGGTGTTGATGTAGAATTAAGGCATTATCTCTGGAATTTTCTTAAAGAGCTCAATAAAAAAGGCACAACAATTTTACTCACAACCCATTATATTGAAGAGGCTGAAAAATTATGTGACCGTGTTTGTATTTTAAACAAAGGAAAGATTGTTGAAATAGATGATAAAAAGCAATTGATTAACAGGTTTTCAAAATCCCAGATCAGCATTGAATTAAAAGATAAAATTGCTGAATTACCCCCAGAATTAAAAAAATTCAAGCATAAAATTGAAGATAAAAACCTTATTTTCTTTGAAGATAAGATAAAAGTGAATGAAATTTTAAAGATTTTAGAAAAAAATAATCTTGAAATTATTGACATCAGCATAGGAAGTTCCAGCTTAGAAGAAATTTTCTTAAACATGGTGAAGAATGATGGCTAACTGGATCGGATTTTATACATTAACAAAAAGAGAAGTTTTTAGATTCCTTAAAGTCTGGACCCAGACTATTTTGCCTACATGGGTAACTACTCTGCTTTATCTGCTCATTTTCGGCTTTACAATAGGAAGGGCTTTGCCTGCAATACAAAACATCTCTTATCTTGAATTCATCGTGCCCGGAGTCTTGATGATGGGTTTAATAACCAGTACATATGCAAACAACTCAACATCCATTTTCATGATGAAATGGCTTAATTTCATAGAGGACATTTTAGTATCTCCTTTATCTTATCTGGAAATGGTAGGGGCCTTTATTGTTGGCGGCGTTATCAGAGGCTTATTAATCGGCTTAAGCGTTTATTTGATCTCAATATTTTTCTATGGCGGTGCAGTTTTTAATCCATTATTATTCATTTCCATAATGATCCTTGTTTCATTGATATTTTCTTCTGTTGGATTGATAACCGGCTTATGGGCAGAAAACTGGGACCAATTAAACATCTGGAGTTCTTTCATAATAACTCCTTTAGTTTTCCTTGGGGGAGTATTTCATTCAATATCTTTAGTGCCTCCAACCCTCCAGTTCATAACCAGGATAAATCCCATTTTCTACATGGTTGATGCGCTAAGATACAGCATGCTTGGCATTTCAGAATCAAACTTATTAATCAGTTTTATTATAATAATCAGCTTAGCCTTGTTCTTTTTCTTCCTTTCAGTTTATCTGTTTAGAATTGGGTATAAGATCAGGAAATAATTATCTTATTTCAAAGAATTCTTCCTTGGAAGCTTTCATGTAAGCGTTATTTTCCTTTTCATGCTTGATTGTTGAAATCTTTATAGAACCATAATCATGCCCTGGGCAGACTTCAATCTCATCATCTAATTCCTTAAGTATTTGTAAACTTTCATACATTTTTTCAATATTTCCACCAGGCAGGTCAACCCGGCCAATAGCTTCAACAAAAAGCATATCTCCAGTGATTAATTTATTTTCAACCAAGAAACAAACACTCCCAGGTGTATGGCCTGGCGTATGCATAACTTTGACTTTTAATTTGCCTATTTCAATCTCATCTCCATCTTTGACTTTTTCATAAGGCAATCCTAAATTTTCAATTGCCCCTGAATCCAGTTCATGAACAAAAATTTTTGCCTTTGTCAATTCAAACAGTTTCGGCAGGGAATTGATATGATCTGGATGTGTATGTGTCAATAAGATGTATTTTACTTTTAGGTCTTTATTTTTTGTCTTTTCAACTAGTTTTTCTGCTTCCCATCCTGCATCTATTATGGCTGCTTGTTTGCTATTTTCATCCCCAATAATGTAAGAGAAATTCTGCATATTCCCAACTTCAATCTGCTCGAAAATCATCTTAAACCTTATATTGAACTTTTAAAATATCTATTAACTAAATATACGAAATATTTATATAATACTAATCATATTTTAACCTTATATATTGAATAAAACTATGGAGGCATGATACTATGAAAGGCGGCGGAGACGGCGGATGTTGTTAAATTAAAATTAGACATTTTATTTTTTTTCTTTTTCTTATATTTTTCTAGCGAAAGTTATAAATCCAGAATGGCCTATTGCTTGAGATCTGGGCCTGACTTTCCTATCATCAACATCCCATTCTCTTTCAATTATCTCTGATGTCTTGATATAAGCAAAATCTTTATTTTTTCTGATGTCATTAACAAAATCCATCACTTGGGGTATTGTTGGGCTGTAAGAAACCAAAAAACCTCCTGCCTTCAGAGCTTTTTTAGCGTTATCCGAAGCTTTCCACGGTTCCGGCAGATCCAATACAATTAAATCAACTTCTTTTTCATCTATTTTTTCATAAACATCCTTTTTCTTTACTTTAATGTTCTTTAAATTTAAAAATTCAATATTATTTTTTACAATCTTGATGAAATCATCCCTTATTTCATAGCTGACAACTTCTTTGACAAAATTCGCAAGGAAACAAGCTAATGCTCCTGAGCCTGAGCCCGCATCCACAACCTTGCTTTCATTATTTACTCCGGTTTCTGAAACTATTAATCCAATATCCTTCAAAGGAATGATTTGCGCGCCTCTTTTGATTTTCTTATACAGATCGATAAAGAAAGGCTCAAAAACAGTAAATTCATTCTTAGTGTTTGATTTTATCTTTGAACCAGATTTTTTCTTAAAATCTTTTTTATTAAAAAAGCCAAATTGAGTATGCATATCCTTATCTAGATCTTTGATCAAAAATCTCTTTCCCTGCTTGTTCATTAAAATTTTTCCAGCCATATTAGATTTGAAAGGCCCATTTATTTATAAAGATTGCCAGAAACAACACAAAATCTGTTATCCCGAAAGTGGGGCACAACACGAAACTAAGGCACTAATTCATTCCAAACTTCTTTAGGAGTCTTATAATTAAGACTCATATGCAATCTTTTTCC
>Ga0187833_10002589_pt1 | contig 19225 bp, 27 predicted proteins | sample ETNtaG_37_FD_167968 | JGI IMG/M metagenome (GOLD analysis project Ga0187833, IMG submission 167968) | Marine microbial and viral communities from oxygen minimum zone, Eastern Pacific Ocean - ETNP2014_SV_400_PacBio MetaG (Illumina Assembly) | ecosystem: Environmental > Aquatic > Marine > Hypoxic...
GGCTTTAAAGTAAAACATGTGATGAACATTACAGATGTAGATGACAAGACCATTAAAGGAAGCAGGAAACAAGGAGTTTCTTTGAAAAAGTTTACAGACAAATATACAAAAGCCTTCTTTGAAGATTTGAAAGCATTAAACATAGAGCCAGCTGATGTATTTCCAAAGGCAACAGAACATATTAAAGAAATGGCTGAATTAATCAGTAAGCTGGATAAAAAAGGGATTGCATATAAAAGTGAGGACGGCTCAACATATTATGATATTTCTAAGTTTAAGAGTTATGGGAAACTTGCAAATCTTAAAATTGATGAACTCAAAGCAGGAGCAAGAGTAAAACAGGATGAATATGAGAAAGGACAATTGAATGACTTTGCATTATGGAAAGCTTGGGACAAGGAAGATGGAGACGTATTCTGGAAGATTGAAGCAGGAAAAGGAAGGCCTGGCTGGCACATAGAATGTTCTGCAATGTCAATGAAGTATCTTGGAAATAATTTTGACATACATACAGGGGGGGTTGACTTAGTGTTCCCGCATCATCAGAATGAAATAGCGCAGTCAGGGGCTGCAACAGGCAAGAAGTTTGTAAATTATTGGATACATAATGAATGGCTATTAGTAGAAGGAAAGAAGATGAGCAAGTCTCTCAACAATTTCTATACTTTAAGGGATTTGTTAGAAAAAGGCTATAGTTCAGTGGCTGTAAGATACCTTCTTATGAGCACGCATTACAGGCAGAGGCTTAACTTTACGTTAGATTGTTTAGAAGCAGCAAAGAACTCTGTTACCAGAATAAATGACTTTGTGTTCAATCTTAAGAATGTTAAAAGGAAAGAAAATAATAAAAAAGTTGATGTGCTTATTAAAAAAGCGAAGGAGAGGTTTGAATCAGCAATGGACAATGATATAGGAATTCCTGAAGCATTAGCGAGTGTGTTTGACTTTGTAAGAGATATTAATAAAGAAAACATAAGCAAAAGTGATGCAAAGGAAGTTATTGCTTTAATGAAAGGTTTTGATAAAGTGCTAGGAATTCTCAAGCAGGATGAAAAAGTTCCTGAAGGTATAAAAAAATTGGTTGGACAAAGAGAGAAAGCAAGAAAAGAGAAAGACTGGGATAAAGCTGACAAAATAAGAGAAGAAATAAAGAAAAAAGGGTTTGGTGTTGAAGATTCTGATACAGGGGCAAGGATAAAAAAATTAAATGGTTGATATTCCTAAATCATCACTCATTTCTTTGCTTGCTTGTACTTCATCCTTCTTTCCCAGAATCCAGGGGGAGTTAACACCTGTGATAATGACCATAAGACAAAGCTTGCCTTTCATCTCTTCACTGACTCTTGCGCCCCAAATAACGTTTGCAGTAGAGTCAAGACTCTCAGTGATAATCTCTCCCACTTTGCTGACATCGTCCAGAGTCATTTCAGGACCACCTTCTATGTGAATCAATGCGCCGTCAGCACCTTCATATTTAATATCCAGTAAAGGATTTGATAATGCGCTCTTAGCGGCTTCTTCAACCCTATTAGCTGTGTCGGAAGAGCCTATACCTATTGCAGCAACTCCTCCACTGTTCATGATAGCTTTAACATCAGCAAAATCAAGGTTAACCAATGATGGAACAGAGATTGTTTCAACAATGCCTCTTATCATAGTAGCAATCAATTCGTTTGCAACAGCAAAAGCCTGCTTAACAGGAAGATTGCCTGCAATGTTAACCAATCTATTATTATCTATAACTATAACAGTGTCACTAACATCCCTTAACTGCTGTAATCCAAACTCTGCCTTGTCAATCCTTGCCCGTTCTATATTGAAAGGCATAGTAACAGTACCAATAACAATAGAGCCAGCTTCTTTAGCAACCTTTGCTATAATTGGGGCAGCTCCTGTGCCTGTGCCGCCTCCCATGCCTGCGCAGACAAAAATCATGTCAGCGCCTTTTAGAGATTCTTTAATTTCCTGGATAGTTTCCTTTGCAGCTTCAGAACCTTTAGCTGGATAACCTCCGCAGCCAAGACCTCTTGTTAGATTTGCTCCGAGAAGGAACTTTTTGTCTGCTTCAGTAGAATCTATATGTTGCTTGTCTGTGTTACAAGCAAGAATTTCTGCACCTCTAATTCCCTTTTTGTAAAGCCAGTTAACCATATTATTTCCGGCTCCGCCTACACCCATAACTTTGATATTTGCCTTGCCTATTTCTAAACCGTCTGTATTAAAATCAGTATCAGAATTTTTTAATGCATTTTCAACAATTAGATCCATGTTTTCCACCTCTTGGTTTTATTTTAATAAAATTAGACTATTGGCTAATATATAAATGTTATGTTTTTGTATACTGGGATAGATTGAAGGGTATTTGGTTTGTATGCACTACCTTAAAGTTGTTATTGCAAAAAGATTTAAATAAAAATCTCTATTTTATTTAAGAATGGAAAGAAAAGATAATGATTTTGAGGATTACTTTACAGAGGATGAAGTTAAGGAAATACTTGCCACAGAAATCAGAGGAAAACCTCTTTTTGATGAGGGAACCGTAGATGATGTTCTTAAGGACTATGGTTCTGAAATTGATGATTTAGAATTAACTCGTATCTTAAATAGTATGGGTGATAAGATACATAGTGAAGTAAGAACTTCAGTCTGGAAATCATACCAAGCACATAAAGAATTATTAGAAGAATATAAAATAAGAGCAAGGAAAGAAAAAGTTGATAAGGTTGTTGATTTTTTTAAAGATGTTCGAAGCGAAATAGATGTATGCAAGCACTATTTTATATTACGAACAAAGGATGTGCTGCAAGCTGATAATCTTCCTCGTAAATTAATTCTTGGAATTGCTATTTTGTCAACAGCATTCTTGGCGAAGTATGTGTATGAGAGATTAGATATTCCTCCACCTCAGTATGTTTATGGGGTAGGAGTAGTTATTGAAAGCTACAGACCTCCTGAATCTTTTTTAGGCCTTTTCTTATCAGAACAGCCACGCATAAAGCCTAAAGATTATGTGGAAGTTATGTCAAGGTCTGTATATTTGACTGAAGGAAGTAAATTGTAACCATTCACAAGAAACATTTTTATAATTCATATAGCCTTCTATTATCCAATGCAAGCATTCATAAGCGGGATAGTGCCCTTATCAACAACAGAATGGTTTGGCAAGCTGAGCGCAGTAATCTTCTTTGGAGGTTGTGATTTCAGATGCAGATATTGTTATAACCCTGAGATGCTTGAGTCCAGGCAGGAATTCTTAACGGATTTAAAAGTAATAACCAGTGAAATAAAAAAGCATGAAGACATGATAGAATCTGTGATATTCTCTGGAGGCGAACCCTGCCTGCAAAGGATGGCTTTAATAACTCTGGCGAAACACTTCAAAAGCAAAGAGCTTAAGGTTGGAATTGACACAAATGGTTCAAAGCCTAATGTAATAAGAGAACTTCTTTCTCTTGAATTATTGGATTTCATTTCTCTTGATATTAAATCACCCTTTAGCAACGATGTATTCTCAAGAGTTACTAATTCAAAAACATTCTTCACAAAAACAGAAGAGATAATGGATGGTATAAAAGAAACCATTAATGTGTTGAGGAAATATCATGAAAATGTTGAACTAGAAATCAAAACAGTAATAGTTCCTTCTTTGGTGTATAAGAAAGAAGATTTGCTTGAAATAGCAAGGTTGATAGATGGATTGAATTGTATATGGGTTCTTCAGCAGTTTGAGAATGAAAAAGAACTGGTTGATAAGAACATGGAGAATATACAGCCGGCTTCAGAGAAGTTTTTAGAAAACCTTAAAGAATTCTGTTTAAAAGAATATCCTGGGTTAAGGGTGAAGATAAGATAAAAAAGAACCATATATTCTTAATCCAGAATTTACCCATTATAAGCTCTATCTCTAAGTGACCTTAAATTCTTATGGTCTTTTTCGTCTATTGTTATCGTATTCTGACCAAAATTGATTTGAATACCTGGCTTTTCATAATTCATAGAATTAAATGCGAGATTCAACTCGTATCCTATTTTCTTAAGAATATTATTTTCCCTTGTACCAGTTGCTCCATTTGTAGACCAATGCTCGTGATTACCAACCCTTATTGACCCATTTGTGATTAAGTCATTCAAATATCCTTTAGATTGTTCACTAGATGGATTAAATAAAAGGTACTGCTTCAACTTTGGATCAAGAATTTCTTTCTTCCTATTACCATAGTCTGGATTTACCATAAAATCCGTTAAAGATTCTATAGAATAAAATATAGAATAAAACCAATCCTGCTTCAAGCTTGGTTCGAACATTCTTTCTTTTATAATATCACTTACTTCTGAAGCTAAGGCAAGATATTCATTAAGATGTGCGTTTCTATAATCTGCAAATTTTCCGTTACTAACAATATCATATGCAGCATCTCCGCCTATAATTCCCTCTAATCTCTTGAACTTTTTTTCAAAATAATCAGAATCTTGTTTAGAAGCGATAGATTTAGCTCTATTATCATCATCAATCTCAAACACTTCCTTCAGTAATTCATAAAGTGTATTATTCATTTCCATAACACACATTATGTAAAGGCCAGCATATAAATCTTTCTATATTCATCCCTCTAGGATAGTTACATATTAAGAATAAAATAAAGAAAAGGATAGCTTATATCCCTGCTTCCTGTTTCAAAACATCAACCTTGTCAAGCTTTTCCCATGTGAAGTCAGGATCATCTCTTCCGAAATGACCATATGCTGCAGTCTTTGCATAAATTGGCCTTCTCAAGTCTAATGTCTTTAAGATATCTGCAGGCTTTAAAGGAAAATGCTTTCTCACAAGTTCGACTATCTTCTCATCAGGAATCTTGTTTGTGCCGAAAGTGTCAATATTAACAGAAACAGGGTCTGCAACACCTATAGCATAAGCAAGCTGAACCTCGCACTTCTTTGCAAGGCCTGCACCCACAATATTCTTTGCAATATACCTTGCAACATATGTTGCGCTCCTGTCAACCTTAGAAGGATCTTTGCCTGAAAAAGCGCCTCCGCCATGCCTTCCAATGCCACCATAAGTATCAACAATAATCTTTCTTCCAGTAAGACCAGCGTCAGCATAAGGGCCGCCTCTTACGAAAGCTCCAGTGGGATTAACATGGAAGATTGTTTTTTCGTCAATAAATTCACCGCATATAGGTCTTATAACCTTTGAGATAATGTCCTTTCTTATATCCTCATGGGGTATTCCATCATCATGCTGTGTTGATATTACAACTGTATCAATCCTTAAAGGCTTTCCAGTATCATCGTATTCGACAGTAACTTGTGATTTTCCATCAGGCCTAAGGTATGTTATCTCTTTGTTTCTTCTTACCTCACTAAGCTTCTGTACTAGTTTATGAGCATATATTATAGGCATAGGCATAAGTTCAGGAGTTTCATCACATGCAAAACCGTACATCATGCCCTGGTCACCAGCGCCCTGTTCCTTGTGAAGACCTTTACCTTCGCTAACACCTTGTGAAATATCAGGACTTTGTTCTGTTATCTGTACCCATACACTGCAGGTTTCCCATTCAATGCCATAGTCAGATTTAGTGTAGCCTATCTTCTTTATTGTTTCTCTTACAACAGCAGGCACATCAACATAACCTTTTGTTGTTACCTCACCAAATACAGTTATTCCTCCGTTCTTAGTTGCAGTTTCAATCCCAGCTCTTGACATAGGGTCTTGCCTTATTGCCTCATCCAATAATGCATCTGATATTTTATCTGACATTTTGTCTGGGTGCCCTTCCGTAACACTCTCACTTGTTAATAGACGTTTTTCTTTTACCATTTTTCTCATCCTCCAAAATATTGTTTTTATATGGCAAATACTTTCTTCCTAAGAAGGTATTTGCATTAGAATAAATAAATTCAGCTAATTTTTCTCCTCTTGAACATGAATATTGAATGATATATGTGTTTTCTCCAATTTTTCTGAGATTTGTGTTTATTCCAATACAATCTTTTATTGATTTAATAAATCCTTCACAAAATATTTTAGATCCAGAAGAGATTGTTATCTCAAAATATGAACTCTTTTTCCTTTTAACATACCTTACATGGCCATCACCATCTATTACACCACGTATAAAATGTCTTAGTTGTTCTTTTGGGATTACTGGAAATTTTAGTGTTAATGATTTTCTTGGGGTAATACCTAACCCCATTAATCTCTTACATATATTTTTATTATTTATGATTAATCTATATGATTTAGTTTTTAGAGAATAAATTAATGGTTTTGTACTTGATAATATTTTTCTAATATTTTCCAGATGTTCCTTATCTTTTTCAGAAGCAGTAATTGTGATAGTATAATAACCTTCTTTAGTATTCCAAGAAATATTTCCATCTGAGGAAATAAGTCCAAGGATGTAAGATGATTGTTCATTAAACTCATTAAAAAAATCTTCATTAACTGTATGTCTTTTGAATCTTAATCCAACCTCTCCTGCCCATCTGTTTATGGTTGTCTTTCCGAGATTTAATCTTCTGGCTATCTCTCTTTGAGATAAATTATTAAAATTAGACTTAATAAAAGATAGATAATTTTCTTTTTTTGATTGTGAGATTATATTTTTCATATTATTGTTAATATTATATTGGAAATGTATAATCTTATTAAAAAAAGGATAAGGTCTCATTTTTAAATCTTTTTATAGTATATCATTTTATATGTTAATATTTTCTTTTCTTTCATATTGTTTGCACCTCGTTTGTTAATTGTTTGAGAAAATCTTCTCTTACAGAAGGATATATATGTTCAATAAATGTTCCTTTGTTTTGTCTATAGCCTCTATCAACCGCATCACCATACATATCGGAAAGTGACCTACAAGGAACAGGGATTAATCCTTCAATAGGTTTAAACCTAGCAGTTTCTGGATCTGGAGTTGATCTACCCAAAGTCAGCTTTCCATCAGGTAATCCTACATAATTAAGATTAGGATAATATTCTTTGATATGATAAATTGTATACACTTCCCTTTCTTCTCCATGACTTATCTTAACAATTTTTCTCTGCAGCCTCTCAGGTAGGCCTACTAATTTATCTTCGTTAACCTCCCAAAAAAGATCAATGGCTCTGAATCCCAACTCCGAGTCTGTATTGACTACCATATTAAACCTCCTTACGTTTACTTTCAATTAATTTGATTGCAGTCTTATATAAAGACTTATGAAAATAATATTCCTATCGGAATAAAAACAAAAGATATAAATACTGCTTGGAATTTCTTTTTACTATGGACTTTGAACTAAACGAAATAAAGCAAATAAGGAAAAGAAGCGGGTTAACGCAAAGCCAGCTAGCAAAATTTGCTGGGGTATCCCAATCCTTAATAGCTAAAATAGAATCTGAAAGAATAGATCCAACCTATTCAAAAACTGTTAAAATCTTTGATGCATTGGAACAGCTCAATAAGAAAAATGAAGTCAAAGCAGGAAGCATGATACACAAGAAGATAGTATCAGTAAGTTCTGATAAAAAGATTAAAGATGTTATAGAAACAATGAAAAAGCATGCAATATCACAACTGCCTGTGGTAGATGGCGGCAAACTAGTCGGATTAGTATCAGAATCAATAATCTTGGATTCTTTAATGAGCAAAAAAGGAAACACTGTGAAAGACATCATGGAAGATGCGCCGCCAGTAGTTTCAATAAAAACAAGCATTGAGGTTGTTTCTAATTTGTTAAGGCATTTTCCTATAGTAGTTGTTGGGAAAAGCGGAGAATTAAAAGGAATAATAACAAAATCTGATTTATTGAAGCAGGTCTATTCTTAGTCATATCTTCCTTTAACTTTATACTTATCAGAATTAATAATATCATTGATTTCTGTCTTGACGTCGTCAGAAGGCTTGTTCATTAGTTTGTAAAGATTATAAACTGTGAGAATTGCCAGTCCAATAGTTAATGTGACTAATAATTGGTTTTCCATTTTATTCCTCTTTATCGTATGATATCAAAGAGAAGATATCATAATCCTTTAATAAGTCTCTGCCTTTAAGGAAAGTAAGCTCTATAAGGAATGCCATGCCGACAATATTGCCTTTTAGCTTATTAATAAGATCACAGGCAGCCTTGCTTGTGCCGCCTGTTGCTAATAGATCATCAACAATTAAAATATTATCTCCTTCCTTAACAGCGTCTTCATGAATCTCAAAAGCGTCAGTGCTATATTCTGTCTTAAACTCCTGTTTAATTGTTTTAGAAGGCAGTTTGCCTGGCTTTCTTAAAGGAACAAAACTTGCATGAAGCTCATGAGCCAAAACAGCTCCAAAGATAAAGCCCCTGCTTTCTGCGCAGGCTACTATATTTATTTTCTTACCATCAAAATGATTCAACATCTCTCTTATAACATGCCTGAATGCATGAGGATCTTGTAATAATGTTGTAATATCTTTAAAAAATATACCTTGCTTTGGAAAATGAGGCACTGTCCTGATTTTGTCTTTAAGTTCCATTCTAAGTGTAAAATAATACTTTAATATAAATATTGTGATTGTTTAGCATATAAATAGAAACATACTCGCTTTGTTCGTAGCTTCGAAAACATTTTGTTTTCGAAAAGTTTATATAGAAGTTATGTTATCTATTTCTAACATAATGTTAAAATTAACTAACAAAATGTTAAAATAAGATAACAAGGTGAGAAAAATGAAAAAAACTGATAAAACGTTATTATCTGGAATCACAACTGTATCCATTCTAGTTTTACTTTCCCTAATTATATATGCGCTTGTCGCTTTCAAGAATGGTCAAACAACAATCCCTATGGTGGCAATTATTATTGGAATTTTTACTGTAGTGATAGGATTCAAGTATTTAAAAAATAGATATAGTGAAGCTGAAAAAGGGATGCCTCTTGTTGATGAAAGAATCAATAAAGTTTTTCTTGTAGCAGCAGCTAAAGCATTTGTCATATCAATCTGGTATTTGTTGATATTGGCTTGGGCATCAGATGAGTATATTCAGTTCAGAGATCCTTCACAGGCTCTTGGAGCAGGTATAATTGGTATGGCCTTAATATTAGGGATAACCTATCTTTGGTATAATAAAAAAGAAGACATTGACAAGGTAAGATTTTGATGAAAACACGAATCAAAGAGTTCAGAGCAAGATATGATTTTACACAAGAAGATCTCGCAAAGAAAGTTGGAGTCAGAAGGGAAACTATTGTGTTCTTAGAGAAGGGAAAATACAATCCCTCCCTTCAGTTAGCGCATGATGTTGCAAAAGCGTTAAAAACAACAATAGAAGAGCTGTTTGTGTTTAATAAATAAATTTATATATTAAGAAGAATGAATAGTTAGGATGACGCCCTTACAAGTATTACAAACAACAGGAATAATCAATCTTACTTTCTTAGTGCTTGTGTTAATGTCATGCAGATGCATTGGAACATGGAAACTAACTAATAGATTGCTTAATAATAAAATTTCAAATATTCTATAAGTTGCATTGTTATTACTGGTATGGGTTAATAGCATCTGTAATAGCTCATGCATTCATAGCAGTCTTTTTGTTCAAGGGAGGATAAAAATGGCAGATAAAAAGTTTTGGAGATGCAATGTGTGCAATGACATACATTATGGCGTTGCAGGACCTGAAATGTGCCCTACATGCCAAACATCAAACGCTTATGTTGAAGTAACAAAAGAAGAAGCGTTGAAGGTAATGGAATGAACAAATTAAGGGAAGTGTTTGGGAAGTTTTGTGAAGGCAATGATTTCCAGTTGAACCCTGATAGTAAGCATACAGATGCTGTACTTTCCGGTGTGCTTAAGAATGAAAAAGAAACTGGTTCAAGATATTGCCCATGCCAAGTCAAGACAGGAGACTTCAAGAAGGATGTCAGCTTACTCTGTCCTTGTAACTTTAAAGCGCAGAAAACATGGCAGGAAAAAAATCAATGCTGGTGCGGGTTGTTTATGAAGGAATAGATATAGGAATATTTATAAAGGAATAGCATTCTCTTAACTATAAATGGTAGACTATAAGATAGTTAAATATTGCAGATGGTGCAAAGAGAGGTTCGTTGTTAGTAAAGGCGAATCAAAAAAATACTATTGCAATAGTTGCCAACTGAAAATTGATAATGAGCGAGAAAGCTCATAGAGGTAAACAAAGATGAATGGAAAAGTAAAGTTTTTTAATGAAATGAAAGGATTTGGCTTTATTGCCGCTGATGATGGTAAAGAGTATTTTGTACATCAGTCAGCACTAGCAGAAGGTGTAACACTACATGAAGATGATGCTGTTACATTCGATGTTGAAGAAGGCGATAGGGGACCAAAAGCAGTTAATGTAACAAAAAGTGATTCTGAGTAATCTCTTTTTCTGTTAAGGAAATTGAAAAACCTTGTATCCTAGAAGTACTTGATATTAGGTATGATACTTTGGAAAAAGATAGTGGTAACTAGGAAAATATTCTTAATAAGATTTATATATTAGTTTATTCTAGAAATAGTTATGATAGAAGCAATAATTTGGTATATAGTTCTTTTGGATAGTGTTGTAGCAAATATCTTTATTTGGTTTAACCCTAAGTTCTTCAAGAAAAGTTTTTATAAGCCATTTTTTAAGCTCTTTCCTGTAACAAAAGGATGGTGTGCCTTGTATCTAGGCTTAGTACTATGGGTTGGCTATGCTTTGTTAAGGCTTAATGTTTTGGGATGATTTTATTAAACAAAACATATGCTCTCTGAAATAATTCATTGTCTTAGGATACTTGTTTATGTTCTCTATAGTTCTCTTATATTTATCCCTTAGTTTATTGGCTTCAGACTGTGATAAGCCTTCTTTTACTTCATAAGTTAACTTTGGTTCTAGTACAGTTCTTTCCTCTTCGATTATCTTTGTTATGCCAAACTTATTAGGATTATTATATATTACAGTACCTTTTTGCAAGCCAAACACTGAAACTGAAACCAAATCAATATTTTCTTGATTCTTCTTTAAGAATTTAATTGTGTCAATGAAATCTTCTTTAGTCTCAGTTGGAAACCCTACAATCGTATAAGCTACATTCTTTATCCTAACAGTATGTGAATCTGTAAGGACTTTTTCTATATCATTCTTATTAGTTCCTTTATTAATTAATTTTAAGATTCTATCATTGCCAGACTCAATGCCCCACATAATCATCACTAACCCAGACTCTCTAAGGGTCTTTAATGTTTCAAAATCAAATTCTTTTGTTGGTCTTAATTGGCAAGTCCAATGAATATTTAATGGCTTTAATGCTTCTGCTAGCTTTAATAGTCTCTTACGAGGGATCATGTCGTCAATAAGAAAGAAATGTTTCTGTTTTGAGTTAATTATGGTCTTCTTAATAGGTTCTATAGGAAATTCATAATAAGGAGTTCTGCTGAAATGAGCGCAGAAAGTGCACTTCTGATAATAGCAGGTAGTTGAAGTTTTTATTGGTATTATAGGCTTTGGGGTAAAATATTCTTTTAAATTATAAACTGAGAAATCTAAAGAAGTGTTTAAGTTTAATTCTTTTGTTTCTTTTCCTTTTATATAATCGAGCAGTTCAATCTCATTATTTAGTGTAGCACTGGCAATGGCTGCTAACTTTTTGTTCACAGAAGGTCCTCCAACAATGGAGGTAATATTTAATTCTTTTATTAGGAGATAGGCATAGAATGCCTGGCTTGAATATACTATGCTAAACGCAACTATGTCAGGTTTTTTATCTTTTATTGCTTTTATTGTTTCCTTAAAGAACTCTGGCTTTTTTCCTTCTATCACATTTCTATTGTTCTTAGAATAGGTTTCTTTTGTTAATTTGTTGTAATCGTTTGTTATTTTATCATAATCGTCCCAATTCATTGACTGATAATACTTTTGATAAGTTGGAAATTTCCATTTATGAAACTCAAGGTTAAGATCCAAAACATCTATATCTTCATTGCAATTATTCTTTAGAAATGAATAAAGGTAGGTTATTGAGTAAGGTGGGCTAGCAGGAGTGCAAAATGGGAGGTATACTAATAGAATTTTCTTTTTATTAATACATACAGTGCTTGGGCTTCTTCTTCCTAATATGGGGCCGTCAAGAACTTCAAAACCTGCATTTTTTAGGTTATTTCTTATCCATCTTGCATAACTGTAAGTGCTTAGCTTTGCTCCTTCTTTCATCTTATCTTTTATATCTTTAAAGAATTCTTCAGTCCACATATCTGGGACTTTTGCAGGGCTGAAAGGGTCAAAGAAAACATAATCTGCTTTTTCTTTTAATTTTTTTATATTTTCTCTTGCATCTCCAAATAACATTATTAGTTTTATGTTGTCTTTTTGGTAGATGTTGTTTCCATTTAGGAAGTTTTTGATGAATTCTTTGATTATATTGTATGATTTGAAATCTGCGTTAATTTTTAGGATGTTTTGGAGTATTTCTTTGTCGTTTTCAAAGCAGTAAACAGTAGCAGGGCCTATATCTAAAGCTGCGGCTGTGTTGTAACCCAAGCCGAAGCAGATGTCGAAAATGATTTTGTTTGGCTTTATATCTAAAGCTTTAGCATGCTTCTCAACAGCTTCTTCCTTAGCGCCTGATTTAGTGTGATAATGATCTTCTATCTGTTCATTATAGAAGGTTATTGAATTGTCATTGGTTATTACTTTTTGCATAAGTGTAAGATATCTTATTGATTTATAAGGTTAAGGGAAAATTGTTTCCAATACGACTAAATATACATAAATATATTTATATAGTAAATGTTGTTATTCTAGTGATTATTGGAGGTTTAATAAGATGATATTTGGAGTCTTGGGACATTATGCGATGCATATTATAACTGTGATATTAGCAGGTGTTTTGTTTGTATTATCACTAATTACATATATGAGAAATAAAAAGAAAAAATTCTTATTAATTTGTAGTGCTTTTTTGGTATTTGGTGTTAAAGAGATAATTATTGCAGTAAATACCATTACATTTGGAGCAGAACCTGTTTCAATATTTACACATATTCTTAATTTAGTAATATTGACTTTGTTTGCATCTGGAATTCTAAGATGAATGCTAACAATCATACTAAGGAGGAAGAAGTACTCTTATTAGACGTCAGAAAAAAGATATATTTAATCATAAATAGATTTCCAGCATTACACTTTAGAGAGCTGCAAAGAAGGATTGGCATAGCAACCGGTAATTTGGAACATCATTTGAATTATTTAGAAAAGACAAACCTAATTAAAATAGAAAAACTAGTAGAAAAAAGAAGGCTTTATCCATTAGGATTAAATGATTATGAAAGAAAGATTCTTGGGATATTGCGACAAAAGAATTTCCGTAAGATAATATTAAAACATTTGGATGATGGATTCCTTAATCATAGGGATATTGCCAACTACTTACAAATCTCTCCTTCATCCACAACATGGTATCTTAATAGACTAATTGATAACAATATCTTGGTGGTTTCTACTAATGGCAGAAAAAAGATTTATCAATTAAAAGATAAGCACGAACTGATTAAAGTTCTTATAGCATACAAGAAAAGCTTCCTTGATGTGCTTGTTGATAAGTTTGTTGATACTTGGGAAGATTAGGTAGGTTTTATTAGTCATAGTTCTATGATTGTCCCCATATACTTAAGAATACTTTCACTGTTTTTTCACTAACGTTTACCTATTCTTAAATATTGAATGGACTTTATGTAAGTAAATTAAATTTGAATTTTGGAAAAAGCAAGAGGTGAAAAGATGAAAAAAATATTAGTGATAATTGGGCTTATATTTGGTATAGGAGGTATTATCTTTTCTTTACTGCCTCATAAAATGCATATGGATATGTTTGGTGGAGGTTATACAGGAATGGCAGTCATGGATGAAGAGCAGGACATGAATGAAAACATGAATGAAGACTCTGGAGAACATACGGAGATGGTAATGGATCATCATCCTCAAATATACGTTATGTGGGGATTAATAGTCTCAATAATAGGTTTAGGTGTTGCATTTACAGGTTGGAAGATTTTGGATAAATAGTAACGAAAAAACGTTATATAGAACTTAAATATCCAAGTGGTGGTAGAATAACATGGAAACAACAGATGATTGCTGTTCTGACAATGATATTTCAAGGAAAACAATTGGGCAAGGGTTTAAAGAATTTATCCAAGATAAGGAAAAATATAAGCTAGAGTATACCATGCTTAAGTATAGTGCAATTACATTCTTATTAATATTTGCACTTGAAGTTATTGGATATCTTGCTTTTTTTAGGAAAACACCTAATTTTATGAATGATTATGGTTGGTGGATTTTATATACGAATCTTACTGTCGTAAGTATTGGTGCAGCAATCTGGCACTTCAAATCCTATAAAGCCAAATTTAATTGCATGCTTGGCATGATGATTGGAATGACCTTTGGTATGCAAGTTGGCATGATGATTGGAACTATTCTTGGAGCTACAAACGGATTGTTCATTGGCGGAACTGTTGGAATGATAATAGCAGAAATTGTTGGAATTTACACTGGAAATTGTTGTGGCATAATGGGTGTCTTAGAAGGTATGATGGCAGGCGTCATGGGTGGTGTCATGGGTGGCATGATAGGAACAATGTTTGTAGTTGATAATATCCTTTTATTCATGCCATTTTTTATGATAAGCAATCTACTCATTATGTGGGGAACTTCTTATATGCTTTTTGAGGAAGTAGTTGAAGATAATCCTCAAACAAAGAAACAGCCAATTGATTTCACAACATTCTTTTCAGCATGTCTTATTATTACAGTACTTCTTGTTGCGTTCATTGTCTACGGTCCTAAAACAGGATTAGCCGCATTTTAAGATGGAAACCAGAGGCAATAAATCTATAAAAATTATTGGTGTTATATTTATTGTAGCTTTGATGATATTCTTTGTAAAAGGCTTAATAAATGAACCTATTGAATCTACTACTGGTGCAGCTGTTGTTTCTAAGATTTTAAGTAAGGTAAAAGAAGTAGACCCAGATACTTATAATCCTGCTATTCCAGATGGAATGTTTAGTGAAAGTGATTTTCAGGAAGTTTTCTTAAGTTGGGGTGTATATAACTACAAACCTAAAGTTATCAGAGTAAAAAAAGATATACCTGTTAGACTTACAGCTGATACAGATAGATTAACTGGCTGTTACAGAAGTTTTATAATTAAAGATTTTAATATCAAGAAATCTTTTAATGAAAATGACAAAGTGCTTGAATTCATGCCAAGCAAAAAAGGAGAGTATATATTTGGGTGTGCTATGGGCATGGGTGTTGGAACACTGATTGTAGAATGAAAGAAGTTTTTAAAAAACCATATATTTATTGGTTGATGGGGATTTTTATTGTTTATCTTGTGATTACTATATACATAAGTGAATTTTATATCACAGCAAAGCATATCCCTCATTATATCCAAACAATTGAATGGTCTAAATTAATTGCTTCTATTCTTTTAGCATTAATTATTGCATCCTTAGTTTCTATAAATAGTGTTTATGCTTATATTAAACATAAAAGAAGAAATGTTAAAAAAGAAGAAGGCTTAATATGCGTAGCAACTATTGGAGGTTTTGCTACAGGTGTGTGTCCCGCATGTGTTACAGGACTTTTCCCAATTATATTTAGCTATTTTGGGCTTAGTTTTAGTTTTCTGAGTTTGCCATTTCAAGGGCTTGAAATCCAAGTGCTGATTATTGTTATTTTAGTAGCAAGCCTTTATTTCTTACAAAAAAATGAATGAAATAGATGAGTTCTTGGAAGAAGAAATGCCTAAATTGGTTAAGAAATGGAATTAGTTATTACCAAATTTTAGGTAGAAGTTTGTACTTTGTTTTTTTAGTGTAGATGGGTGGTTCTTGACAGAATAAAAAGCAGAAAGAAATTCCTTTTTAGTAATACTTAAATACATTCCCAAATATCATAATTTAAAATGAAATTAATTAAAATAATTTTGATTATAATAATCATGTGTTTCACATTTCTAAATGTATCTGCAAATCAACAAAACATTATTTTAGAAAGTTCTAATAATTTTATTGATGTGATCGAGCCAGATGTAACTATTTATAAGGATGGCATAGATAGCCCAATATTTGGAAAAAATCTTGAATTCTCATGAGGGGAATGTGGCTTTGCAGATTTTGAGGATGCAGTTTCAAAAATAGGAGGAAAAAGTAAACTGTGTGGTTATAAGGGAGGAGTTCCAATAAGCATAGTCCAAAATGATGATCAATTATGTGCGAGAAGTACAATTAGCAATCATAAATTTGATTTGGATTTACTTACATGGGTTGCACATGGCAAGTGTGCTGATAACAATAATGGATCTAGTTGTTATACTGCAAAAAATCAATTTTCATATACGCGTTCAGGAGAAGTCATCTTGAAGCAACTAGATAGTGGAATTGATTCAAAAACAAATCTTTCTATCGTAAAAGAGACATCATGGCTTGATAAAAACTTTGATATAATCATGTTAATTATTTAGTTTGGGTTTTATACCCCGATGCTTGCATCGGCTTAATACGCAAACTAAATACTAAAAATACCCCGCAGCTTGCTGCGATTGGGATTTTTTATTGTTCTTATCCTTGGAGTCTTATTTTTAATAGTTCTTTCTCTATTAAAAATTTTAAAGTAAATATTATTCTTTTAATCTAACATCGCGATTGTTGTTAGTTTCTTTTTGCATATGGGGTGGGGTCGGATTGCGACAAAGTTGAGAATGAGTCCGTCTTCAAGCTCGAAGAGCTATCAATAAATACTTCTAGGGCTGGCAATGAGTATAATAATCATCATATAGTAGTTACAAATAGAAAACCTTAAATAGTTCCAATAATCAACAGATGATATGAAGCTTTATCATTATACGCACCCAGGAAAGTGTGTAGAAATATTCAGAGGAGAATCTCCAGGACTTAATCCAGTTTCAGTAGTTAGTAGTTTAGAAGGAAATGAATTATATGGAAGTTTTGCACTTCTTGAACCACAACCAGATAACTGGTTGAACAATGCCTATTTTCCAGATTTTTGGGATAGATTAAAATCTCATATGGGTCAAATTCTACTAGAAGTTAATGTCAATCCATCATCTGATGGAGTAATTGTTGTGGACAGGGGGCATATGGTTAAATTTAATTCATCTTTACCTGGAGAACATGTACCTTCAAATGTTCCACGGCAATTCAACCATAATAATATTGAACAAGCAATGGAAGCATACGTTCAGGGTAGAATTCCAATATTAGATTATTTAGAAAAATCTGGAGATTCTCCTTATGTATTACCTGAAGCTGTGATCACTAAACCTATTTCTTCAAAAAGAATTCATATATCCCAAACCCAGCCATTATTGGAAGATGAATTACAAACTGGTGGACTACAAATAGGAGATGAACCACAAGAAGATAGACCTATAGAAGATAGAATCAGAAATGCTGGATTTTATGTAAAAAAATTTCCAGAACTTCAAGGTTGGTTTAAGGGGTACAGAAAAAGAATGGAATCAGAGCCAGCCCTTTCAAGAAAATAGGACTCATTCTCGATTGTAACTAACATCGCGATCGCTGTTAAACTCCCCGCAGGGCTGAAATTTAGTGCAACGTTCCGAAGGAAAATTTCAGAGTTAATCTTGAGCCCCGTTCATAAGTCTTATTTTAATTCCTAACACGCCATATTGTTGCTCTTTTTCTTTAGAATAAATTGTGTAAATACTATTTACAAAATCTTCAACAGAATAATCTTTTGGATAACCATAATACTCCATTCCAAAATCATTTACTAAATCTTTGAATGATTTGTATCTTAAAAGAGCAACAATTTCAACTTTTACTTTATCCTCTAAATCTGGCAATTTAGAAAATTCAATAATATCTCCTATATTCAACCCTTGACGTTTTTCATCGTAAAGTCTAATTTCTATTGTTTTTTTGCCAGATGAAATTCTTTCATAAGGACTTTCTAAAAGTTTCATTGAATATTCCATAGATAAAGTAAAAGTTGTTAATAATATAAAGTTTTGTGTTAGGGGCTCAGGATTAATTGAACTTAACATCGCGAATCGCTGTTATATTCGTCTGACCATCGGGAAGACCTAAAATTTAGTGCAACGTTCCGTAGGAAAATCTTAGAGTTTTTAGATTTGAGAAATATTATAAATCTCTGCGAAGCAGACTAAATTTAAGAAAAAGCCCCGCTACTTCACAATAAACTTCAAGATTTTTTCATGAACTTTCACCCTATCTTGTAAAGGATAAATCCCGGGAGTCTCCACACAAAAATTAGGAATATTCAGTTTTTTTAAATAATCTTCAAAACTAGTTCCAATATCATCCGATTCAATAATTCCATTGATAACCATATCATTATGAACTTTTTTTCGTTTATAGAATTTCATATCTTTTGAAACTAAAGAAACCAACTTTTCTGCTTTTTGTCGGTAATTTTTCCCCTCCAGATATAAGAAGAACATTTTTTCATCTGGATCTTCGTGCAGATTTAATACAAAAGTTGGTTTATATTTTTTTACTAATTGTTTCAAAAGTTTGGTTTCTTTTTGAGGTTGTTTAGAAAAAAAGTTTCTATTAATATCTATTCCATTAATATTTTTGTCAATGTGTAAACAAAATCCAGATGGGACTATACAAGGAACTATTACTATTCTTTTATTCCTAATTTTGGGATTACTTTTTAGAAAATTGTAAAGTGCATAAATTGGAGCTGGTTCATTTCCATGACATCCTGCTGTAATCATTATTGTTTTTTTAATTTCAGGATTGATTACATAAGATAAAACTGAAAGTTTTCGTTCAGCATAATCAATATTGAAGTGAACTTTACAATTTCTTCCTAATAATGATTTTAAATTTTCTAAAACTTCAACTCTTTCAGGAATTAATTTGTGATAGGGTGAATATTCTTTCATATATTAATAAAAAATCTTGACATATATAAATATTCTTAAAGGGGCTTTTTCTCTTTTCTCAAATCTAAAAATTGAATATAACATAGAAATTCCTGTTATGTCTCCCGACGACTGAAAGGAGGAGAGCGCAGCGGGGCAAAATCCAAAGGATTTTGAGTTCAGAATTCGGGCGTAGTTTAGAGGTTGGCGTCGTATCTTTAAAGTAGTAAATAACAGAAAGGTTTAAATACTGGTAGTTATATTAACTACTATAAGGGGGTAAACAAAATGACAATAATGAAA
>Ga0187833_10002590_pt1 | contig 19219 bp, 18 predicted proteins | sample ETNtaG_37_FD_167968 | JGI IMG/M metagenome (GOLD analysis project Ga0187833, IMG submission 167968) | Marine microbial and viral communities from oxygen minimum zone, Eastern Pacific Ocean - ETNP2014_SV_400_PacBio MetaG (Illumina Assembly) | ecosystem: Environmental > Aquatic > Marine > Hypoxic...
ATTGACACAGTCTTTCCATTTCAGTGGACAAACTTGCAAGAACTTGAAAAGTATTTGATTCTTTGCTGAAGAGTATAACTAATAAAGGGGGTTATACTTCGAAGCCCGATTTCTATATTTGAGTGGAGGGCAGCCGTGTTCGACTTCGCAACAATCAAACTTGATATTGAAGGACCCAGGGCGACTTTATTGCTGAACCGCCCTGAACAGCGCAACGGCATGACCAGTAGAATGGTGCGCGAAACTCATGAAGCCCTCGTAGAAGTCGCGAAACTTGATGATGTCAGGGTGTTGCTTTTGACTGGCGCTGGCAGTTCCTTCTGCCCCGGTGCAGATCTGAATCAGGTGGGGCAACAATCTGATGATCCAGCAGAATCCAGCGAACAGATGCATTTCCAGGTGCCGGTTCTGCTGCATGAGATGCCACAGTTAACTGTCGCTGCGGTTAATGGCGCCTGTGCAGGCGCCGGATTTGGTTGGGCATGTGGTTGTGACATTCGCGTTGCCAAGACATCGGCAATGTTTAACACGGCTTTCCTGAATGTGGCAGTTGCTGGAGACATGGGTTTGCCCTGGAGCCTTCCGCGTCTTGTCGGTGCTTCGAAAGCGCGTGAGCTTTCTTTTTTTTCTGAGAAGTTCTCAGCCCAGGAAGCCGAAAGAATTGGTCTCGTGGCGAGGCGCTATGCGGACGACACCTTTGCTGAGGAAATAGAGACGCTTGTTGAGCAGTTTCTCGAGCGTTCTCCAACTGCACTACGGATGATGAAATCACATTACCTGGCAGCGGAAGCGATGCCGATGAGCAGCTATGTCGCCCTGGAAACCGAACGTCACTCACGTATTGCGTCGGGTGAACATGCAGCTGAGGCTTTCAAGGCGTTTATTGAGAAGCGAAAACCGGAGTTTAACTAGGAGGGAGGATGACTGATCTTATTTATTACTATGCCGTTCCCTCCAGGGGTATGGTCAAACACTTCATTTTCTCAGGACAGCAAACCCCTGAAGTTTCGTCTGCTCATGGCCGAAAAGAGAGTCGCAAGAATCTGCGAATTGCCATTCCAGCATGTCCGGTTTCCTACTCAATGGCAGACATAATATCAAATAGTCTATCTAGCTTTTGGCGCCAGCCTAACTAGTTTAAGTTGGCCTCGGCTGCGATCCTTTGACGTTCAGCTTTTCGGGCGATTCGTTCCCTGAGCCGAGCATGACGTGCCGGTGTCAGCGGATATGACCAGATCAGGCTCATGGCCAGACCATAAAATAAGATTGGTCCGCAGCAATAGACAAGACGTAAAGACAAGACGCCCAATTCGGTGCTGGCCGCGATACCACCGGAAGGATCAAAGCCCAGCAGTCCAACAATGTTTAGAGACATGCCCGTGCCTAGAGCGATAGCTAGTTTTTCGGTTAGTCCCAGAATGGCAAAGTAAGTTCCAGCTCGCCGACCACCACTTCGTGCAGTGTCAACATCAACTACATCCGCAAGCATGGCAACAGGCAGGAACTGAAGACCACCGAAACAAAATCCCTTCACAATGAACAAGAAGAAAAATGGCAGGTAGTCCCCGTAATCCAGTAACAGATTAGCGGCGCTCACAACCGCTACAGTTAGCAGCGTGCACATGAACGCCCGGTGCTTTCCGATCTTGCGTCCCAACCACAGCCAGAATGGAATGGCACAGAGCCCGGCGATAAAGTAGAAAAAGTAGGCAGCACCGATTGTGGGTACGCCGACAACGTCACGAATGAAGAATAGCGATACCGCGTTTCGAAAAGATTCACCCAACACCACCAGCAGAGCAATAATCAGCACTCGCCGCATGGGACCATTACGCCAGAGGTACTTAACGCCTTCTTTGAGGGGTACCGTTTCATTCGCTTTAGGTGCTGGTTCCTTCACGAAGGTCACTACCAGGAATACACAGACGGGTAATATTGCGATGATCGCCCATGCTAGACCAACTAGAACGGGTCCAGTTAACGCTGCACGGTTGATCGGGGTTGCGTTAGCTATTTCGCCGGTAAATGCACTGAAGGCGTCATGCCAGATTACCAGAAAAACCTGGCGAACACTCCCGCCGCCGTCCGCCAGGACTTCGACTACCATCGGCACAGTGGCAGCGACTATCAATCCCACTAGAACGAAAAATTCTCTGGCGGCTGTAACCCTGCTTCTCTGGTGATACTCAGGGGACAGCTCCGCTCCCCATGCCCGGTGAGGTAGAGCAATAATGGTGCTGCCGAGAAAAAATATAGTCAGCCAGGTCAGGAAGTATAGGAGCCCAACGCCTTCCGGCGGCATAAAGAGCCGAAACACACCCAGCATCATCAGGGGTGCGCCAACGACCAACCACGGTTTACGACGACCAAATCGGGTACGCCAACGATCGGAAAGTTCGCCCATTATTGGGTCAGTGATTACATCAGTAAATCTGGCGAGCATTAGAATGGTGCCAACTGCTGCTAAGCTCAAACCAAGTCCACCGGCATAGTGCGCAGGAATCCAGATTGCCAGCGGGTAACCAATCACTGCCAGGGGTATGCCAATAACGCCATGGGTATAAACGGTTGCCCGGGTCAACGGTTCGACGTCAGTTAATTCACTGTTTGCATTTGCATTCACTTTTTGATTCGGTAGGGGTTGTTGCCTTTTACGCATCTGGATGAACTGGTCATGATTTGAACAGCCGATACTATCACTTAAAGTGCTTGTTTCTTAACTTTGACCGAACAGCGAGATTGCCGGTATTTGTCTTGGGGTTGCCTCTACATACGTCCCTCTTTAACGTAATAACGGGATCTTTCTTCAAGCTTTACATTGGTCAAGCACCTCTTTCTATGAAATCAGTTCGGGGGCTAATTGGGGGTCTATCTCTAGTTACTAATACTTAACATGTTGATATATAAGGATATATTATGGTGTATTGGCGGAGAGGCAGGGATTCGAACCCTGGGACGGATTGCTCCGTCAATTGATTTCGAATCAATCCCGTTCGGCCACTCCGGCACCTCTCCAGATCACCTGATGAATGACGCAAGCCGTCATTCACAGTGAATCGTCCAGGGACCAGGTCAGCGCCATGTAAGTTGACGTAGCGGCCCGCGGTTTTCGTTTCAATAAGCTAAGATAGGGATTCTTTGATAAGGATGCAAATAGCTGCGAGGCTTGGTTTATGAGTCACATGTTGGAAGGTTTGAAAATAATTGATGCGGCTTCGTATCTGGCAGCCCCGGGAGCTGCCACGATCATGGCGGATTTTGGTGCGGATGTGATCAAGGTGGAGGCACCTGAAGGTGATGCATATCGAACGCTTCATGGTCGCCACCACCATGACTACAACTGGCATCTCACGTCGAGAAACAAGCGTGATATCGGGCTTGATATATCAAAGGCGGAAGGTCGTGCCGTGCTTCATCGGCTGATTGATGATGCGGATGTCCTTTTGATCAATTTTCGTGAAGATCAAATCAAGAAGTACGAACTGGAATACGAGTCACTGAAGCAACGAAACCCAAGGCTCATTTATGCTCAACTCACTGGTTTTGGCACTGTAGGGCCTGACAAGAACAAGCGTGGTTTCGATGCCACAGGCTGGTGGGCGCGAAGCGGGATCCTGGGCCTGCTTAAACCCCACGGGGGTTCGCCGATATTCCCGCCGGGTGGTGTCGGTGATCATGCGTCCGCCATGACCCTGTTCGGTGCCATCATGATGTCTTTGTACCAAAGGGAAAAAATCGGAGAGGGCAGATATGTTTCAACCTCACTTCTGGCTAATGGTTGCTGGGCGAATGGGATGTCACTACAGGGTGCTATTGCGGGGTTTGACCTCGGCGGTATTCTGGACAAGAAAGGCTACCGGAGTCCTTTTTCCATGGTCTACAAAACCCGTGATGAGTGCTTCATTATTTTTGTTCTTACCAATCCTGCAAAAGAGTGGCCCCAGGTGGCGAGTTGTCTTGGTCACCCTGAATGGGTTGAGGACGAGCGATTTGGTGACATTGCTGCCATCATGAAACAGCGCGACCTGGTAAGGGGCATGTTTGCTGAGGTCATTCGCACAAAGAATTTGGCTGATCTTTGTCTTTCCCTGGATGAACAGAATCTGACTTATTCCGCGATAGAGAAGATCTCTGATGTCGTTCAGGATGCGCACCTGGTTGAGAACGAAATAATCATCAAAACCGATTCCAGTAACCCTGATTATCAGTGGACAGTTGCTAACCCAATTGTAGTCCATGGTGAAGACAAGAAAGCGCCTTCAGACCCGCCAAATGTTGGTGAGCATTCGAGAGAGATACTGGCCGAGGTGGGGTTTGAAGAGAGCGACATTGAAAAACTGTTGGCAAGTGGAGTTGTAATAAGCCGTTAGATATTGCGAAAAACGAGACCCTTCGATTTCGTGGCATCAGCCACTCCACTCAGGATGGCACTCGTGTTATCTGGCCTGCCTGTCCTCCTGTCCTGCCGGTCCTGAGCGGAGCCGAAGGAACTGAATTCAAGGGGCTGAAGACCAGCTGGTGAGCCTAATTGAAAAATCCTAGGGATGGTCAGGCGTGTTGGCCCTATACCCGTTCATAGTAACAACCACCTTGCCGATGGCTTGCCTGTTTTCCAGCATTTTCAACGCATCAACTGCTTGCTCAAGGGGAAAAGCTGCGCAAACATAAGGGTCGATAGCGCCTTCTTGCAGCAGTTTGTAGAGGGTTTCTCTGCATTGTTTTCCCAGCTCCGGGTTCCGCCTGCTGATCTCACCGGCACGGACGCCGATGACAGAAATATGCTTGATCAGGATGTGATTAACTGCCGCCTTTGGCCAAACGCCGCTAGTGAACCCGATAGCGAGAATACGGCCATCCCAGTTGATGCAGCGCATTGATTCATCGAAAACAGTACCGCCGACAGGATCAAAAATGACATCAGCTCCCTTGCCATCCGTCAATTCCTTTACTTTTGTACGGAAACCTCCAAGCGACCCGTCTGCCATCGTGTAGTTGATGACGTGGTCCGCGCCTTTTGATTTCACTACAGCAAGCTTTTCATCAGTGCCACCTGTTGCTATTACATGTGCGCCCATGTGTTTACCCAGGTCAACTGCTGCCATACCCACACCACCGGTTGCACCATTCACCAGCAGTGTTTCCCCTGCCTTGAGTCCGCCGCGAACAACCAGTGCGATATAAGCCGTATGATAGGCTGAGCTGAAGGAAGCAGCCTTTTCGTAGGTGAGGGAGCCGGGAATGGCTCTTACAACTGCTGCGGGTACATTAACAGCCTCGGCGAATCCGCCGTAGCGTATTCCGGCTATGACTCTGTCACCTACCTTGGTACCAGCGACGTTCTGCCCTATGGCTGCGACCTGTCCTGCGAAACTACCACCGGGCGCGAAGGGCATAGGAGGTTTGAATTGGTACTTACCCTGAATCATAAGAATGTCAGGAAAGTCAATCGAGCAGGCTTTGACTTCAATCTGTATTTCATCATCGGAAGGTTCTGCCAGGTCTGCCTCCTGCAGTCGCAGGATGGATACATCCTCGTTGATTTCATTACAGATAGCGGTTCTGATCTTCATGGGTTAGTTAGTTCCTGTCTGTAAGTAGATATATTTGGCCAAATATCGCCACATGCAAAGAACGTTAGGTATATAAAACAATTACTTATGAATGACGGGGCCGCCTAGGACAATCGGACTCGCACACGAGCCCGCTCGATATCCGAATCCTGACAAGAACTAGTTAGTCCTACGAAAGAGACAAGATATCACAATATTGATACTCTCTTAACCGCGGTAAACTTCTGGTTGTACCGGGATAAATAGTGAATCCTCTTAATGGGTGGAGAAATAATGACAGAAGGTATTGATGAAGCGGGCGTAGTGCCCTGGTTAAAGGAACACGTGCCAGCATTGCAAGGAGAGGTGAATTTTGCGCTGATGGTCGGCGGCCATTCCAACTTGACCTTCAAGTGTGAGGATGAAGCTGGAAACTGCTTTGTACTGCGCCGGCCGCCGCTTGGGCATGTGCTGGAAAGCGCCCATGATATGGGCAGAGAATACAAGATCATCCACGCCCTGAGAGACTCAGATGTTCCTGTGCCTGCCACCTATGGCCTCTGTAAAGATAAGGGCGTCAACGACTCGGACTTCTATGTCATGGATTTTGTTGAGGGGCTGGTACTAAATGATTCCGTGGACGGGGAGCAGGTCATCGAGCCTGATAGGCGAAAAATTGGGCTGCACGTCATTGAAATTTTGTGCAATCTGCATACCGTGGATATGGATGCAGTTGGGCTGGGTGACCTGGGCAGGAAGGAGGCCTACCTTACGCGTCAATTGAAGCGATGGACGCGACAATGGGAAGCATCAAAAACTCATGAAGTACCGGAGATGGAGGAATGTTGCCGTATCCTGACCGAATCCATGCCGGAGCAGGTTGGTGCGACCATTGTCCATGGTGACTTTCGTTTAGGCAATATGATTGTCAAGGATGGTTCAGTTCAGGCAATACTGGATTGGGAGCTATGCACCCTTGGGGATCCGTTGGCGGATGTTGGCTATATTTTAAATAACTGGATTTCTCCAGGTGAACCTGAAGAGCAGGGTGAAGGTGACCAGGCTCCCACCGCAACAGGCGGCTACCCCAGTCGTGAAGAATTTAGCGAAATCTATTCACGGAACACCGGACGTGATCTTTCAGAGATCAATTACTACCGGGCTTTTTCTCATTGGCGTTTATCCGCGATCGGTCAGGGAGTCTACAAACGCTATCTCGTTGGGGCCATGGGGGAAAGCCGAGGTGTGGACCTGGACAAGCAAAAAGCAAATGTTGCGAAGAGAGCCCGGCTCGCGCTTACTTTGTTGCAAAACTGATGGATGATTACCGGCAGATTAGTTTCTGGTTCGATTCTCTTGAAGACGCTACAGCTGAAGTAACTGCATTACCCGAGACTGTTGATGTGGCTATCATCGGTGGTGGTTTTACCGGCTTGTGGACCGCCTATTACCTGAAGAAGAAATCACCTGACCTGCGCGTTGGTGTGTTTGAAGCAGAAACTATTGGCTTTGGTGCCAGCGGTCGGAATGGTGGTTGGTGTATGGGTGCAGCTGAAGGTGTCGGGGACCTTCTTAGTAAGGAAAAGACCCGCCAGGAGGGTATTCGCTTGCAGAATATACTCCATGACACGGTGGATGAAATTGACCGGGTTTGTCAGGCAGAGGGTATTGATTGCCATTTCGTCAAGGGCGGAACCCTGTATGTCGCTGGGACAAAGGAGGTTGCAAGGCAACACCAGGAGTGGATGAAATTTCTTCAGGAAATTGGCTTTTCTGAAGATGAGTATTGCTGGCTCGGGGTTGATGAGTCAGCGAAGCGTATTCGCCTGTCCAGAAACTATGGTGCCGCCTATACCTCCCACTGTGCGGCCGTTCACCCGGCAAGGCTGGTACGTGGCCTTGCCGATGCTGTTCGTAAACTTGGGGTTGAGGTTGTTGAAAAGTGCCCAGTATTTGAGTACCAGACTGGTCAGCTGCAGACCGGCAGGGGGACTGTGACCGCTGAGAAAATTGTTCGTGCTACGGAGGGCTACACTGATTCAATTCGAGGCAATAGCCGGTATCTAATGCCTCTTTACTCGATGGTTGTCGCAACTGAACCTATGAGTGAGAGCAGGTGGCAGGAAATCGGCCTTGCCGAAAGAGAAACATTTGATGATGGCCGGCGTGCGGTAGTCTACGGTCAACGTACACGCGATAATCGATTGGTGTTTGGCGGGAGGTCAGGGTACTACTTTGGCTCCAAGCGTAAACCCGTTATCAGTCCTGATGCCGTTGCGGTACAAAATGTAGCGAATGAAATGCGAAAACTCATACCCGCGGTCAGTGGTATTGAGATCACTCATGGCTGGGGAGGTCTGATGGGTGTTCCCAGGCACTGGCGGCCATGTGTCTCCTATAGCAATATATCCAGAACCGGATGGGCGGGCGGCTACACGGGGGAGGGGGTTGGTGCATCAAATCTTGCGGGGCGAATGATGAGTGACCTGGTGTTAGGCGAGCAAACAGACCTCACAACTTTACCCTGGGTGGATGATCAGCCTCGCAGATGGGAGCCAGAACCAATTCGCTGGTTAGGTCATAAGATGGTGGCATTCTTTGCCCACCAAGCCGATAAGGTTGAAGCCGCTGGACAAAAATCCAGGTTCTGGGGTGGCTTGTTTGATAGGTTAGCCCACTAGTGAACCGTATGTGGCTTCGATTCAAGTGAAAGAAGCCGCTTGCTGGCGACGTTGCGCAACTGTTCGTCATCTGATTTCTGAAGTACGCCGATATAGGCATGCTGAGCAAGGGCGATGTTGCCTTGCATTTCATGCACAGCCCCAAGCTGCACATTGAACTCTGCACGATTGGGCAGCAGCAGAAGTTGCCGGTCAATACAGGCTTTGCTTTCATCCCATGATTTCTGACGCCAGAATATCTGTTTCAGGTTGTCCAGAATTCGGTTAAGTACATCCCTATTGCTTGCTACTTCGAAATATTCGTCCTGTAGAATCGCCTTTTTCCCGGCAATTTGGCCGAGCAGGTTGGAACAATCGGGCTTGCTTAATATCCTGCCTGAAAATGGATCGACAATAACATGTCTGTCTGATCCGTAACGGACCAGGAAATGACCCGGAAAGTTGATTCCTCTAACTGGGATATCGAGGCGGGATCCCAGTGCTATATGGACCAGGGCAAGTGTTATTGGAATGCCAATTCTTGTATCAATGACTCGGTTCAGGTAGCTGTTGGCGGGGTCGTAGAAATTTTTGATGTTACCGCTGAACTTTTCCTCAACATGGATAAAATCAATCAGGCTGTTGACCGAAATACCTAAGCCTGAGTTGGCAACAAACTTAGATTGAAATTGATGTGCGAGTTGATCTAAGGCCTGAAGATAAAGATCTATTTCAATGTTACCTTCAGTTTCAGCTGCGATCAGGAGCGCCGCTTCATCGAGCTTTATCTGCTCGTCCGGCAATGCAACCATTTCGACAAATCTGCTTCGAGTATCGTCTTCCATAGCGCCAACTTTACAATTCTGCCGCCATTATGCAATCCTCAAATGGTTATTGCTGATGACTTTGATGGTGTTTGGGGTGACATTGACTGGATGCGGCAGGACTGTGACCAGGTCCTTGATGAATACTCCTGACACCTCATCGTCAGGAGAGGTAGTGTAAACTGAAAGCTCACATTCAAATGGTAAGAATCATGGCTGATGAAAACCCTTCGATCTTGAATCACGTATCTATTGCCACAAACAGAATGGAAGACTCCTTATCTTTTTACGACGCGGTGCTTGGAACCGTGGGTGCGGCACGACTAGTGGAATATCCGGGTGGGGTCGCATATGGCAAAGCCTTTCCTGAGTTCTGGGTACAGCCACAGCCGTTCGACGGTGGCCAGGCAGAAACTGCCAACGGTATCCACTTCAGCTTCAATGCGGTTTCCAGCAAGCAGGTTCAGGACTTTTACGATGCGGCGATTGCCAATGGCGGTACTGATGATGGTCCGCCTGGGCCAAGACCAGATTATGGTGAACCCTACTATGGTTGTTTTGTTAAAGACCCGGATGGGCACAAACTTGAAGCTACTTTCTGGGATGAAAACCTGGCGGAGAGCTAAGGCCTTATGGCGCCTGAAACAGCAGAGGATAAAAACGGACGATATAACAAACTGCCGGGCTAGTAGATAGCCAACGGGTAAGACACATCCCATGCTGGGCGCATGGGATGTGAAGTAAGTCCCTGGTACTTTCTACCAGGGCTTTAAGTACTAGCTAAAGGATTGTAACGTTTACAGCTTGCAGGCCTTTGTCACCCTGCTCTACTTCAAATTCAACTTCTTGCCCATCATTCAGCGTTTTGAACCCCTGGGAGTTAATAGCCCTGAAGTGTACAAAAACGTCCTTGCCTTCTTTTCGCTCGATGAACCCAAAGCCCTTCTTATCATCGAACCATTTAACGCGGCCAGTTTCAGTAGCCATATTTTCATCTCCCCTAATAAAAACCAAAAAAGTAGTCATCGGCATATTGCCGAGTCGTATAATGCTGAAAGATGCAGGAATTAGTTACGTACAAATGCGATGAAATATCGACCTTGAACGGACATAAATAGCCGCTGTATTCTTTACCAGCTCACGCAGTGTATCGTATATTGGGGTATTGTAAAGGGCAGATTTAATTATATGGCATTGTGGCATTATCACCATAGATGATGAAGGCCTTGTGGTTTATCACCTACATTTTTGTGCTTTTATGGTCTGGACTAAATCCCAAGGACTACTTTGTATGGTCCCTTGAAGTATTGCCAGCAATCATCGGGCTCGTTATTCTGGCCGCCACCTACCGATCTTTTCATCTTACGCCCCTTCTTTACACACTTATTCTAATGCACTGTGTCATTTTGATGGTTGGTGGTCACTACACGTATGCCGAAGTCCCTCTTTTTGAATACCTGAAACCGGTATTCAACTTTGAAAGAAATAACTACGACAAGGTTGGTCACTTCATGCAGGGTTTTGTTCCCGCCATGATAGCGAGGGAGATCATCATTCGCCGGGAACTTGTTGTTCCTGGGGCATGGAGGAATTTCTCTATTCTCAGTGTCTGCCTGGGCTTTAGTGCCTTTTATGAGCTCATCGAATGGTCTGTGGCCGTTATCTCGGGCGAATCGGCTGATGCATTTCTGGGTGTCCAGGGGTACATCTGGGATACACAATCCGACATGGCCTTTGCACTCCTGGGTGCGATAATGGCGTTGGTTTTTCTCGCTCGGCTACATGACCGGCAATTAAAAAGTTTAGGGGGTAAAGGGAGTGAGCAGGAGTAAATTTAGTGGTTTTGGGCCAGACACCATGAAGTTTCTAAGGCAACTGGCAAAAAACAACAACCGTGATTGGTTTGCAGAGAATAAGGCACGATATGAACAAAGTGTTGTAGACCCGGCATTTAAGTTCATTTCGATAATGGGAGATGAACTGCAATCGATAAGCAGCCATTTTGAGGCGATCCCCAGGAAGCAGGGCGGTTCGTTGATGCGCGTCTATCGCGATACTCGATTCAGCAAGGATAAGACACCCTATAAGACAAATATTGGTATTCAGTTTCGCCATGAGGTGGGTAAAGATGTTCATGCGCCAGGATATTACTTGCATATTGAACCGGGTAATATTTTCGTCGGTGTGGGTATGTGGCATCCCGAATCAGGCGCGCTTCGTGCTATCAGGGAACGAATTGCAGACAGGCCCGATGATTGGAAAAAGATTGTCACCAACAGAAACTTTAAGACGACCTATGAGAGGCAGGGTGACTCCCTGAAAAATCCACCGCGAGGATTTGATTTGAACGCCCCTTATATGGAGGATCTCAAAAGAAAGGATCACATGGCAGTGATGAATGTTTCTCCAGGTGATATATCTGACGGAATGTTTCCAAAAAAGCTGGTTAGTGCGTTAAAGAAGGCCTCACCCTATATGGAGTTCCTGTGTAAATCCGTGGATGTGCCTTTTTGACCGGATGCCTTGAAGGCGGGCAGATTAGCATGATCGTACCAGGCTTGGGTTTATGCGTTTCGCACATTTGGTTCAGGATATGCAATTTCCGGACTAGCCCGGACAATTCATGAAGGGATCGGAATGCCGGACCATACTAAAACCGATCAGGTACAAACTGTACTCAAGAGAAAACGAGGAAATCACATATAACACGTTGAAATTGCTGATGTTAACAACCTTTTTTAACCGCCTTCATGAAATGTCCTGGCTGGCTACATTTTGCGAAAGCAGTCGCGAATCTGCTCAACAAAAATCTCCGGCTGCTCGAATGCAGCAAAATGCCCACCCTTATCCAGTGTCTCGAAATGAACAAGGTTTGTGTAGCATTTGCTTGCCCAGCGTTTGGATGCTCTAAAAATTTCCTTTGGGAATATGCTGCAGCCCACCGGCAAGGTAATTGGATCGGTGCTCTGTGTGGCATTACCAAAACTCTCCCAGTAGAGTCTTGCTGAAGAGGCGCCCGCATCGGGCAGCCAGTACATCATGACGTTATCAAGTAGTTCATCTTTGGAGACAACATTTTCTGGATGCCCATCGCAGTCCATCCATTGGTAGAACTTTTCGATGATCCAGGCTGCCTGCCCTATAGGTGAGTCTGCCAATCCGTACCCAACGGTTTGCGGTCGTGTGCTTTGCTGCTTGGAATAACCTGAATCATGGTCCTGGTAAAATTGCATGCTGACCAGTGCGTTCTGTTCCTGTTCAGTCAGGTCGTCCATGGTTTCTGGGTCTGGGGGTACGATTGGCATATTCAGATGGATGCCCTGGCAGTTCCCGAGGTTCTGAACTCCGATTGCGTTCGTGACCAGAGACCCCCAGTCACCGCCCTGGGCATAGTAGGCCTCGTAGCCCAGGTTCACCATCAGCGTGTTCCATGCCGTGGCAATCTTCTCTATTTTCCAGCCTGGTTTGTCGGGCTTATCAGAAAACCCATAGCCTGGCAGGGTCGGGCAAACCAGGTGGAAAGCGTCCTCTTCAGAGCCGCCGTGAGCTAGCGGATCCGTAAGTGGGCCGATTACTTTTTGAAATTCCACAATAGACCCTGGCCAGCCATGGGTAAGAATCAGTGGTTTCGCACCCTCGATATGCGATTTTATATGCAGGAAATGTATCCCCAGCCCTTCGACTTCAGTTTTAAATCCATCCCACTTGTTCAGTAAGCCTTCGCGAGTTTTCCAGTCATAGTCATGAAGCCAGTATTGGTGAATCTCTTTCATGTAGCTCAGGGGAATTCCCTGGCTCCAATCATCTGGCGTTTCCTCGTCGGGCCAGCGAGTCATGCCAAGGCGTAGTTTCAAGTCGTCAATAACAGCATCAGGTGTTTCGATTTTGAAGGGGGAGATCTCTGCCATGGGTCACCTCTTTAATTGGGGCTCGGAGTTACTCTTGTACCTTAATGACGACCTTGCCAATCGCCTTTCTGTCCAGCATTCTCATCATTGCAGCACCGGCCTTAGCAAGGGGGTACGCTTCTCCTGCCATCGGTTTAAGTCTTTCCGCAGTAATCCATTCCAGCAAGGTGGTGAGCACAGGTCGTGCTTCTCCGGGGTTTGCCGCGATGAACCCACCCCAGTTAACGCCTCTGATGGAACATCTTTTCAGCAGCGTTAGATTTAATGGAATTCGGGCTATCTCACCCGCTGCGAATCCAACCACCAGGAACCTTCCATCGGGGCCAAGTGAACGGAGTGCCGGCTCTGAATAGTCCCCACCGACTGGGTCATATACCATGTTGAGGGGCTTGCCATCCAAAACCTTCTTTAGTTCATCGCGCCAGTTCTCTTGGGAATAATTCACAACATGATCCGCGCCAACTTCAATACAGGCATCTCGCTTTTTCTTACTGGAAGCAGCAGCGATGATTTGTGCGCCCATGGCTTTAGCAACATCAATTGCTGCTACACCCACGCCGCCGCTGGCACCAAGAATCAGGATAGTTTCTTTCTCCTTGAGGTCGCCCAAATGAGATAGGGCGTGGTATGCAGTGCAGTAATTCACCAGGAAGCTGGCTGCGGCCTCTGACGACAGGGCGTCAGGAATTGGGATGCAATCACTTTCCGGCAAACAAATTTTCTCTGCCAGACCGCCTCTAGACGGTGTGGCGAGAACCCGTTGACCAATCCCGAGATGTTTCACACCATCGCCAACTTTTTCTACAATGCCTGAAATTTCGTTGCCAGGGATAAATGGCACAGGCGGCTTTATCTGGTACTGGCCAGCCACGGTGAGAGCATCCACGAAACCAAGACCTGTTGCCTGAACGGCGAGAATGACGTCAGTTGGTCCTGCGATGGGCTCATCTACTTCCTTGATCTTCAGTTTGTCTGGGGAGTCGTATTTTTCACAAACAATCGCGCGCATGATTTTGTTACTGCTGCCTTTATTGAGAGGGACATGTTAAGTGAAATATATTTGTGTTGCCACAATAGGTGGGTCAAGTTATTTGACTGATCATCAGCTATTTCCAGAAACGCCTACTTTCCGATATCGGTTGCGATCAGGAGTCTTCAGACCTGCTTTTTGTTTTTATGGTCTGTTGGGGCGATAAATCGCATGAACTTTCCATGCTGACCTAACGATGTGAAAGTGTCGCGCAGGCTAGTGTTTGGGCTGCGCAAGCTCAACAGTTCGTGCTGCTGTTGGCGCAGGCGACTGGCCTAAGGTCATTCAATATGGCGGACGATGTCCTGGAACTGGTCAAAAATTTCTTCTTCCATGTAGTCTCTGAACTCACCCGCATCAAAGTAAGCGCCATGACATTGCGGGCATGATTCGAATTTGATTTCAAAAGGCTCCTTATGCAGTACATGGTCCATCTTTACGTTGCACTTGGGGCAGGGAACATCCAGAATTTCGTTGAACCTGGCGCCAACAAACTCATCACCAATATCAATCGAGTCTGCACCCTCGAGCGCCTTCAGGTCTTCCTTTTCAAGGTGATCGAAAAACATCCCAAAACAATCCGAGCAGCGATCAATTTCTATTCCCTGGTAGTCGATAACCGTCATATCGGATAAGCACTTTGGACATTGCATGGTTATTCCTCTATTTCAGAAGCCAAAAATTCAAATGTTCGATCGAAAGACTCAATATCACTTGCTGCGATAACGGCACAGAAATCAGTGACACCGATGTCTTTGAGTTGCCGTATCTTACTCCTTAATTCTGCTTCATCACCAGCTATCGCTAAATCTGCAGGTCCAGCTATCCCTTCTTTATCCAGCATAGACCTGTAGGAAGGAAGCATACCGTAAACCTGCAATGCCTTTGATATGTATTCGCGCGTTCCGTCAGGGTCGTTGGTCAGGACGATTGGGAATCCAGCCGCAATCGTTGGCTCACCTTTACCGGCGGCGCTGGCTGATTTGCTGATGGTGGGGATGACATAATCTGCAAGGGTGCCAGGTCCTGTCATCCAGGTGATAGTGCCATCGGCTAATTCACCCGCCAGTTTCAACATAAGTGGACCCAGTGCAGCAACAAGCAGAGGCACCGGTTGGTAGCCAGGCACCTGCAAAGTAATGTTGTTGACGGTATATTGTTCCCCGGCGAAGGTGGTGGTCTCTCCTTTCAGCAAAGGGCTAAGGATTGAGAGGTATTCCTTCATGTGCTTTGCTGGTTTGTCGTAGGAAAGCCCAAACATACCTTCAATTACGATCTGGTGAGAAAGTCCGATTCCCAGCGTAAACCTTCCCCCTGCTGCCGCGCCTGCCGTTAATGCCTGTTGAGCAATTGCGGTGGGATGGCGAGGATAGGTAGGCGTAACTGCGGTGCCCAGGGCAATGCTACTGGTATGTTGGCCAACCATAGCCAGCGTTGATATAGCGTCAAGACCAAAGACTTGAGCCATCCACAAACATGCGAAGCCGCTGGTTTCAGCTCTTTGTGCCAGCCTTATTGTATCCTCTATAGTCAGCTCGGTAAGGTCCGCTGCGCCAATCATAAGCCCGGTGCGCATTCATCACTCCCTAGGTCAGTTAACCGTTATTATCCTGGACCGGTGTTTACTTTTGCAACAGGAATCCTTTCCATGAACCAAATACATTTGACAGGTCAGGTGTATAGACCACTTCAAATCCACTGTAGCGAGGTCTATTGAATTCTGTAAAAGTGACCAGTCCTGATGCATTGGTCGCACCAGAGACAATTGGGACTACATCTGCATCAACCAGGTTGGCAGAATTTTGGATGTAGCGCTTGTTGCGAACATTTTGACTGAAGAACCTGAACTTCCATTCCCGCCAGGTATAGTCCACTGACAAATCCCAGGTTGTGTAATTGGCGATCTTTGCGACTTGAATATGTGAATTAGTCTGGTAGTCATTGACGTATCGATAAGCTGCATAGGTATTAACGATTCCGGAGGCAAAATCAAAAGAATAAAGTGCAGACACAAAGTAGGTGTCTGAGGGGGCACGGTTTGGTGCCAGGCCCTCCAAGTGAAACTCAGCGCCCGGAGTGGCAGGGTCTGGTACTATATATTTTTCGTAGTCGGCGTTCATGTGGCTGTATGAACCGCGAAGATAGAGGTTTTCAATGGGTACCGCCTCAAACTCGAGCTCGTATCCGTTGGTTTCGATAGAGGCAACATTGTCGATAATTGATTCCAGGCGTCCCGAGGAGACGGGGGCAATAAATTGTTCGTGTTTGCTGTCGAGTTCGTTTTCAAAGTAGGCCAGGTTGAGTCGTAACTTGTCGTTAAACCACTCGCTCTTCATGCCCAGTTCCCAGTTGGTATTTGTTTCACTGTCATAGCTTTTCGCTGAATCAGCTGATACAGCATTTTCACTGAACCCCCCGGGTGTAAAGCCTTGCGAGTAGCGAAAATAGACCATCGCCTGAGGATCAACTTTGTAACTGGCGCCGCCAGAGTAACTCCACTTGTCCCAGTCGTTGCTGTCGGTGATTATCGTCGGCGAAGGAGTAATCGTATTCCCGCTTCTGATACCAGAAGGACTGTGCCTGAAATCCTTTTCGATAGAGGAAAGCCGGGTACCTAAATCAAGAGTCCACTGGTCATCCAGGACATACTCCACATGGGCAAAGAATGAATAGGTGGTCGATTCTGAATTTGAAGTGAGTTGCTGTACGTCGAGGGCGTTGTGGGCATCACCTAGGCCCGCGTTACCTAACGCGTTGAGGATAAAGAACTCTTCCTGGAACAGGCTGTATTTCGAGGAGAGGTAGTAGATACCCGTGGAGTAGTACAATTTTTCAGAAAGTTGTTCCGACAGGCTTATTTCCTGGGATACCTGTTCATAGTCCTGGTCTGATGACATTGAATAAAAATCAACCTGGGTTGCATCCAGGTCCCTGTCCCACTTCTCCTGGGTATTTCGGAATCCAGTGATGCTTTTAATGATTCTCCCAGCCCAGTCAATATCCACTCTAAGTGTGTGATGGTCACCTTTGTATCGCCGCTCGTTGCTGTAGTTTTGAGCCGTATGGTGTAGTGAGCCTGTTTGTGGAATGCCGGGTCCAAGGTCAGAAACACAGGTTTCCTCATTAATAGCATTGATACAGACCAGGTCGGTTACGGTACTGATGTTCAGAAGAGCGGGGGTGTCTCCAGCGTCATCTTCGTTATCGTATGTATATTGTGCAGTCAGTTGATCGTATACCTGCCAAAGGGCTGATGCAGAAAACGCAAGTCGGTCCTCAGAGTTCTCACCTCGACTATTGGTGTTGTTTTTTATGTAGTCTCCGCCCTCGTCCTTCCAGTTGAAAGAGACCTTTCCTGCCAGATTTTTAAAAACAGGAAAATTCAAAACGCCATCCATCTCTCTCCGGTCAAAGTCCCCGAAGCTGGCTCTGACGTCGGCTTCGAATTTTCCCGTAGGCTTGCTGCGCACTATATTGATGGTGCCTGCGGTATTGGGCATCCCGTGATAGGTCATCTGAGGACCCCTGGCTATCTCCACCTGCTCAAAGTCAAACAAGACCTGCATCTGACTCGCATGGGTGCCAACGTATACCCCATCAACACTGACCGCGACCGCTGGTTCAAAACCCTTACTGGTTTGTGATGAGCTGATTCCACGCATGCCGATGGCAGCGCCCTGTGGCGTCCTGGTCAGGCCATCAATAACGACGCCGGGAGCACAATTCCTTCAAGGTCTTCAAGGTCCCTCAGGTAGGTACGCCTCATGTCAGCTTTCTTGACGATGGTTACCGTCTCTGGTGTCCACTGAAGTGGCTCCTGACGCAGCCGAACACTGGTTGTTTGCTCGGTAATGATGAAATCTTCCTCGGCCTGCAGCGGGCATACAAGGGCCGCGAACAGACAGGCAATAAGGCTCCTAATGCTTGGTGTCATAAGAATTTCCGATCAATATCATTAGTCTTAGTCTTTAACCCGCTCATGGTAGGCTGGTGTACGAGAAAATCAACCGAAATGGGCTTTCACAGAGTTATTTCGCATCGGGTCATCACGACCGAAGGCCATGTGGTGGCCTGAGTGGATTGATCTACAAGCGAGATCCCTCGAGTCGTGGGCGACTCCGATCCACTCGTGATGACTGGCATTGAGTCATTTCGGGAAAAGAAAAAGGGCGGTATAAACCGCCCTTTTTTTGCCGCTGGTAGAAAAAGCTGGTTAGGGGAAAACCGAGCCCTATTCTACCGGTACAACCCTGATGCTTACGGAGTGCATATATTCTTCGGCATCCCAAAACAGGTGTCTCACATCCTCTACCTTGACTCTCAAGTCGATATGCCTTTGTGTTCCTGAAAGTAGATGGACCCAGTCCTGTTTTGTTATTACATCGCCAATATTGATGCTCAAGGGCATGTCTGTGTCATTGACAATGGGCTCACTGCTGTATGAATCCATGTAGATCTCTAATCGGTGTAAGCTCATCCTCTTGTCCCCGAAATGCTAAGCGACTGTTGATACCTATTTAAGCGCCGCCTATCGCTCCAAACTGTGATCTTCTTCACAATTTGGACCGATTAGGAAAATTCTTTTCCGGAACCGTGATCAGCTTCACATTTCTCGTGTGAAACCAGGCTAGAAGCTGTTATCTATAGGGCCAGAGGCTGGGCTTGTGGAACTAATGGCGATTTAGGTATGGTAGCGCTCCTTTGTTCAACAGAAACATCACAAGTGACAAGAGCGTTTGCACAAGGACTGCTGAAGTATCGCTGGCTCATTCTCCTTAGCTCACTGGCAGTAACCGGTCTGGCCGGATCAGGATTGCAGTTCCTCAAGGTCTCTACCGAACCAAGAGATAATTTCGGCCCTGATAATCCACAATTAGTCGCCTTTGAGAACCTGGAGGAGACATTCTCCAGGGTTGAGAATGTCTTTTTTGCGATCGCGCCCGATGACGGTCAGGTATTTTCTCCTCGCGTACTCAAGATCATTGACGATCTAACCGAAGATGCATGGAAGACACCGTTTGTAAAACGGGTGGACTCTCTCACCAATTACCAGCATACGGTCGCTGATGACGATGACCTGCTGGTTGAAAATCTCGCGGAATATCCAGAGAGCCTGTCACAGGCGGACCTTGAGCGAATCCGGGATATTGCAATCAATGAGCCACTCGTAGTGAACCGACTGGTCTCCCGGGATGGCACTGTTGCTGGTATCAATATTGATTTTTATATTAATCCGGGTGATTCGGAC
>Ga0187833_10002591_pt1 | contig 19218 bp, 18 predicted proteins | sample ETNtaG_37_FD_167968 | JGI IMG/M metagenome (GOLD analysis project Ga0187833, IMG submission 167968) | Marine microbial and viral communities from oxygen minimum zone, Eastern Pacific Ocean - ETNP2014_SV_400_PacBio MetaG (Illumina Assembly) | ecosystem: Environmental > Aquatic > Marine > Hypoxic...
GTTGTGCTCCAAATAAGCGATCGCAGTGCCGGCAAAATACAGTCCTATCGGAGCTGCAATAAAGGCGCTAGTGAAAGGCCCGTGAAGGATGCGCCCGCCAAAGCGTGACTGGGAGGCAAAACTTTCATCAACGTGCAAAGGATTAAAGTCACCAAACAAGCCCGCGGCGTTAACAAGATGAGCCTCTGTGATGGTCAGAACATAGTCAAACTCATCGCCAATAGCAACCTGATTATAGGCCCTACCCTCCGGAATTCGCACCACGTTCTACCCCCCCCCAATCCAGCTAAGTTGATGTTTTTGAACTCAACCAACTGTTTAAGTCAACCCAACCGAGCTGACAACTTGTCAATCAACTGGCACGGATTATAGCCGTGACGAAACAACTTTGGCGTTGTTCCGCGCGATGCATTTGTGAGCGCCCATTCAATCGGCACGTCTTTTGGGTAACCTTATTGGCGATCACCGAGCGAGAATCTTGTTCATATATTTTGACTGTTGAAAACGTCGCCCCTGGGTCTATATGGAAAATTGTGCCTGCAGTGTTTCACCGGCTTGAGGCGACATCCAGCAAGCGAGATGATCTCGCCTGACAGGGTCTCAAAAAATGATAGGATCAACACTCAACAGGTCATTCAAGGCATCAAAAGTATGACTGTATTGCAGGATAGGCCGGACCCAATTCTGAATCCGGGCCAGTGGGAGGAGAATAAGGAGCAGGTAGCTAAGTCCCTACAATCATACGCCCCGCCTGCGTTTTCGAGCATATGCTCAGGCTATGCTGACTGGCTTGTCGATACCAAATTTTTTGTCGTCGTTGAGCTCCGTGATCTAGCTGCAATCGACGACTGCTACGCTACCGTAAAATGTCAAGTGCGCAGCTCTCTTGGTGAAACATTTGTGCAAATACAGGTGGGGACCTACTAGACCTAGTGACGACTCAACTTGCCTTCCTTCGACCATAAATCATGATTGAAACCACTGACTCCGACCAACTATGACGCTTTCAATACTTTTCCTCGGACTATTGTTGGGAGTACAACACGCGTTTGAGGCTGATCATATCGCCGCAGTGACAAGTCTCGACCGTGGCGACCTTTCTCCGCTCCGACTTGTACGCAACGCAGGAAGCTGGGGCGTTGGTCACGGTTTGACTCTTCTCACTTTATTGCTAGCAATCTATCTTTTCGGATTCACCTTTCCAAAATCAGTAGAACCGATTTTGGAAATATTTGTTGGCCTTTTATTGTGCTACATGGGCGCCCAAGTACTACACAATGCCTGGAAGAAAAAGATCCAATTTCATAATCACAGTCATTCTGATGGAACCAATCATATCCACGCCTTCCTGGATGAAAGGCCTTTAACCGGCGTCACTCTCCTCGCTCACCGGCACCCACGAACCTTACCCCTAAGATCAATGCTCATCGGCATGCTCCATGGAGCAGCAGGATCAGCCACAGTGCTGCTACTCATAACCGCGACCGTTGTCGCTCCAACAACTGGCGTTCTCTATATCGCCGTATTCTCAGCCGGAAATCTAATAGGCATGATCTTGGTTTCGTCCTTAATCGCTATTCCTTTGAAATACCTGACCAAAAACTCTGTACACCTTCTGCTCTACGTTACTCGGGTTATTGGGTTGGTAACTTCGGGAATCGGGGCAACCCTTATTTACCGAAACGGGGTGTTGCTTTTTTAACTAGTCATTCCGATGCGGGTTCGGTGCCCGAATCGATTCAGGGCATTATTTTTAAGTAGTGGGATATCTCTTGTGGTTTGTATCATACACACCGTTCCCTATCCTTCGAACAGCGTCATCTCGGTGGCACCTCTCTACTCCACTTTGACTTGACGCCATGCTGAATTGAAGATTTCCCACCCTCTCGATCCAAAAACGACGCCATCGGCGAGAACACGCAGCTGGCGAGAGAAGACAATACCATCTGCAAGATCTTTGAGATACAAATCTATCGTTCTTCTGGCTTGACATCTCTGGTACGCCGGCGGTTCTCGCGAGGAGTAGTCTTAACTATCAGACTCAATGCACGTCCAACGTCAGCGGGGCAGCTGCACTCGCCTCAAAGAGGAGTGTCATTTTCGACTTGCTGCAGGTTGGCATCCTGTAATGTCTGCGCGAGAGGCTCGCCACATTTTATCGACTGCCTCTCGGAGTGGGGTCGCATCTGTTGTAATGATCCTTACCCAGGCCCCGATTTGGTTAGGCAATGTCGAAACTCCCGCGTAAATATCTGAACAGCGCTCTAAAGCGTTATTTAATAGCTCACAAACCCGGTTTGAGTCTTTGGACCGGTTTATATAATAGAAACTCCCTATGACACGCCTGGTTCCCATGATACCAATCTCATTACGGGAAAAATCCGGACCTCCTATAACGCTTCGATCCAAGCACAGCAAAGACCCGTGTTTGTCCGTAATCGTAATCTCGTTGGCAAGTTGTGAGAAATATCCGCCGCTCTGGTATGGATCATGTGTGAGATAAGAGTCACAAAGCAAAACCGTTGACGACTGATCGATCTCGAGGTGTAGACGCGCGGCTAAATTGGCTTTGGGAAAAAGAATCAAGGGATCGGGCAGGTATTCAAATAGCGCTTGATCACCAACTCGAATAAGAATATTTGTTTTGGCACCACTATTCTTCATCGCATGAACAACTGTTGATGCTTGAGAAGTGACGTGCGCTTGACTGCCAGGACCTACATTGAATCGAGCATTCAACGTATCACCTGCAAATATTCCCCCGGCACTTGATTGAAGATAAATTGTAGCCATTCCTACAGGCGATTCATCAAGATAGTGCGGCTTACAGACATGAAAAGGATAACTACTAAATTGATCCCGAAGAAAAGTCTTTTTATATGACCTTTCAAGCGAAAGATCCAAATTAAACTGAGGAGAGTAAATTTCCTGATTCCCCTGCACAACTACTAAAACAAAACGTCTTGTTGTAATTGACTCATAACCTCGCTGATACCATGCCCGCTGGCACAGTTTGTCATTATCACTGGCCTACCGTTTCGAACATCTACGGCTTCGGATTGCATCTTTTCAAGATCAACTCCAACAAAGGGCGCGAGATCAACCTTGTTGATGATCAAAAGGTCGGCTTTAACCACCCCCGGACCTTTTTTTCGAGGTATATCATCGCCACCGGCGACATCTATGACAAACATCCAATAATCCACGAGTTCCAGAGAAAATGTCGAGGCGAGGTTGTCCCCCCCACTTTCCAGCAAAACTGCCGAAAGCCCGGGATAAATGTCGCACAATTCGTCTGCGCATTGAATATTCAACGTCGGATCTTCTCGAATTGCAGTGTGTGGGCAAGCGCCAGTTTCAACTGCCAATACACGCCCAGGCTCAATCAATCCACCTTTTTTCAGGCGTTCAGCGTCTTCCCGAGTCACCAGATCATTGGTAACAACCGCGACCTCAAGGCCCGAGTCTTGAAACGCGGGTATAAGCCGTTCAACCAGCGCGGTTTTACCCGATCCCACTGGCCCACCAATCCCGATCCGTGCAGCGGTTTGCCTAGAGTCCGACACATTCATTAGCGAAGCAAATACCTTTGTGTCAAAGGTAGGGTCTTAGCTGGGTCACAGTATGCTATTTCACCGTCGACTGATACATCGAAGGTTTGGGGATCGACATCGATTTCCGGACAAATGGAATTGTGAAGCATATGCTGTTTTTTTAACTCTCTGGTAGGGCCGGTGGGCAATAACTGCTTAGTCAACCCCAGTCGTTCCCTAAGGTTATTCGCAATAGCCAAAGGATTCACAAAACAGGCGCTCAATGATTTAGGAGCCGATCCAAAAGCACCCCATTGGGGTCGCATTCGTAATGGCTCACAGGTCATTAGTGAAGCAGCGCTGTCGCCCATCGGTGACCAGGCGATAAACCCACTTTTCACAATTAGCTCTGGTTTAATTCCAAAAAATCCTGGGCGCCAAAGCACCACATCGGCCATTTTTCCAGGTTCCAGTGACCCCACATACTGATCAATCCCAAAAGTTCTGGCAGCATTAATCGTGTACTTGGCAAGATAACGCTTTATGCGCTCGTTATCACCGCGGGCTGTCGATTCTTCAGAGAGTCGACCTCGTTGATCCTTCATCTTTGACGCTAACTGCCATGTTCTACAGATGACCTCATTGATTCGCCCCATTCCTTGGCTATCTGAACCGAGCATCGAAATCGCGCCCATGTCATGCAGAATATCTTCCGCGGCAATACTTTGTGGCCGGATACGGCTTTCTGCAAAAGCTACATCCTCGGGAATAGATGGATTCAAATGGTGGCATACCATCGTCATATCCAAGTGTTCGTCAAACGTATTTATTGTGTATGGGTTAGTAGGATTTGTAGATGAAGGTAAGCAATTGTCTATACCCGCAACACGGATGATGTCAGGCGCATGGCCCCCTCCTGCACCCTCGGTGTGATACATATGAATTGTGCGGCCACCGATCGCAGCCAGTGTATCCTCTACAAACCCGCTCTCGTTAAGCGTATCTGTATGCAGTTGCACCTGAAAATCCAACTCACCTGCAACGTCGAGACAGGTGTCGATAACCGCTGGCATTGCCCCCCAGTCTTCATGAATCTTCAAGCCGAAACAGCCGCCTTCGATCTGGTCATATATCGACCTGGGTTTCGAGGTATTACCCCGACCCAGAAACCCAAAATTGATGGGCCATTGTTCCGAGGACTGGAGCATTTTGCCGACATTCCATGAACCGCCGCAATCAATTCCAACAGTGATGGGGCCCAGTGAGCCACCAAGCATCGTGGTGATTCCAGAGCTAATTGCGTGCTCACATAACTGAGCGCTGTCGAAATGAACATGAACATCGATGCCACCAGGCGTCGCTATCAGACCCTCCGCATCCCGAACCGTAGTTGCCGCTCCACAAATCAGATGTGGATCTACGCCGTCCATGGTCGCCGGATTTCCGGCTTTTCCAACACCGACGATCTCGCCATTTTTAATTCCGATATCAGCCTTGACTATCCCAAGTACTGGATCGATGACCAGGGCATTAGACAACAACATATCGAGCGAGCCCATTGCGCTGTCGTGCCCGGGAGTAAGTCCTAATCCATCGCGAAGTGTCTTGCCTCCTCCATGCAAACACTCATCTCCCGGAACACCAAAGTCTTTCTCAACCTCAGCTATAAGTGACGTATCTCCCAAGCGCACAGCATCGCCAACCGTTGGGCCATACATCTCAGCATATTTTTTTCGACTCATTTTTGCCATGACATCACGCTCCCTTGAAGTTTCTCTCGCGAGCCCGTTTAAGCGCCGCACGTTTGTCAGTTTCACTGTCGGCGGACCCATTTGATAGTCCATTCAGCCCATAAAGCTCGCGGGTTCCCCCGAATTGGGTCAGTGCAACCTCTTTATCCTCGCCCGGTTCGAAGCGGACCGCGGTCCCCGCCGGTATATCTAAGTGCAGGCCATATGCGGATTCGCGGTCAAATTCAAGCGCCGAGTTGGTTTCGAAAAAATGGTAGTGACTCCCAACCTGTATTGGCCGATCACCGGTATTCACAACCTTGATATTCCTTTTTTCGCGGCCCTCGTTAATTTCAATTTCTCCTTCAGCCGGAAACAATTCACCTGGAATTATTCCATGGGCCTCTACCGTCGGGTTTGCGCCAGGGCGAATCGGATCATGAACTGTAACTAACTTGGTCCCATCTGGAAAAGTACCCTCAACCTGAATCATTGGAATCAACTCAGGCACACCCGTCATAACATCATCCGATGAAAGAATTGTAGAACCAAAGGAAATAAGCTCAGCGACACGACGCCCTTCACGGGCTCCTTCGAGAATCTCGTCGGCAATAAACGCTACTGCCTCGGGATGATTCAGCAAAAGGCCTTTAGCCTTCCTTTTGCGTGCAAGTTCGGCTGCAGAAAAAATAGTGAGTCGTTCAATCTCTGTTGGTGTCAGCAGCATAATTGCCTCCGATGTATTGTTATAGTCTCAATTAAAAAAAAGTCTCGACGAGAACTTCTCATGCCGCATCAGACCGATCTCCTGTTGCGGCGAGAACGACGAAATGTTCTCAACTGACAGACAAGGTTGGCGGGTGCTCGTAAGAATTACCTCATGCACACGAGTGAGAATTGATTGCGCCTCCGTATGACCAACTAGCCCGAGGCGAATGGAAGCGCTGAGAAGCCCGACCGAAAACGCGTGCGCTGAGGCAAGTTCGCCAATATTTTCAGCGATTCCCAATTTACCCCACACTAACCCCTGCACTACTGAGTTGTGCCCCCGCGCAACACCTGCCTTAATCAGTTCCTGATATTCAGCGGCGCCATCCGTTTTCATATCTGCGTGAACCCTAAGCAGTGCCCGTCCGGTGCGAACCGAGCCATTCCGGCCTTCAGCGGCGAGAGACTGCGCATGAAGTTGACGGTCTACTTCAGCGAGCGCTGTAGGGTCAGAAAAATGACGGATCGCAAAAACTAACCCAGGGCGCTCGAAGGACGTCCATCGACAGCGTAGTTGCCCTGTAAGAAAACTTTCAACGTCCTTCCCGGAAAAAGCAAGCCCGTCGGCCACAAGGGCTTCGAGGCCGCCCGACATCGATGTCGCTCCAGATGGGAAGAAGCTATCTGCGTGCTGAAATGCCCCAAGAATTCCGAGAAACCTGTTATCCATTTTCAATAACCCGTACCTGGCCCTTACCAAAAAAGGAATCCAAGCGGTCAAGATAGTCTTCCTTGGGGCCCTCTAGTGCAACAAATAGCTTGCCTGGCTCGAATCTAATTCGCCAGTGTAAATTACCACAAAAATACCCTAACTCCATTGCACTGGAAAGATCTACCGGCTCTAGACATAACCAATGTTCTTCTTGCAATCGGACGACTATCGCACAATGCTCATCAAGCCGTAGTATTGCACCATCACTCAGCCGTTGCTCTCTTGGAATGGCTATCAAGCATTCAGTTCCCTTGTCGGTAACTGCACGGAGTCGATGTCTGGCAACATCCTGCTGATCGATCAGCAGAACCTCTAGAGACCCATTATGAGACAGCTGGTGAATTTGTTCGGCAACCTGAGGGTCACTGGCGTAGCCCACGATACCGTGTACTTTGAAGGCCATGCTGGTTAACCTTTGGTTAAGAACCTTAGCCCCGGAATCCTAGCAATACAATTCGACTGAAGGTTCTAAATGGTCAGATAAGCGCGGATCTCGGACTCATCCACATCAGTCCTGTTCTCTTCATGAACAAATTCTCCCCGTTCCATGATGAGAAAACGATCGGCGACTTCCATAGCAAAACTAAGTGCCTGTTCTGTTAAAAGGAGTGAGAAACCAAGATCTACTTTTAACTGATTCAGAACCACTGCAATATCCTTAATTATCGATGGTTGAATGCCTTCAGTCGGCTCATCCAATAACAGTACCGTCGGCTTACTCACCAACGCTCTTGCAATCGCCAATTGCTGTTGCTGCCCACCCGACAAATTACCACCTTTCCTATTTTTCATCTCCTGTAACACTGGAAATACATCGTACACAAACTGCGGAATCTGACGGTCTTTTAACGTTTCCATTCCAGCAAGCAGATTTTCTTCAACAGTCAGATAAGGGAAAATCATTCGTCCCTGGGGAATAAACCCCATCCCCGCCGCAACACGCTGGTAGCTCTCTGAATTAGTCAGTGCTTGCTCTCGCACGTGCACCGTTCCTTGCCGAACTGGTAAAAGGCCGATGAGCGCTTTGAGCAAGGTCGTCTTTCCCATCCCGTTGCGACCCATAATTGCAACGGTTTCATTCTCCCCTAGTTCAAGACTGACACCACGAATAACATGGCTGTCACCGTAATAAACGTGTAACTGGTCAACTTTCAGCATCGACATGGTCATTTAGTTACCAAGATAGACTTCAATTACGCGCTCATCGTTCTGCACTTCCTGCATGCTGCCTTCCGCCAACAATTTTCCTTGATGAAGTACCGTAACGGTCTGGGCAATCAGCTCGACAAAAGCCATGTCGTGCTCAATCAGAACTAGCGATCTTCCCTTTGATACGCTCTTTAACAACTCTGCGGTCTGCTCCCGCTCCCGAGCACTCATCCCCGCAACTGGCTCGTCGAGCAACAGCAACTCGGGATCTTGCATGAGGCACAGTCCAATCTCCAGCCACTGTTTTTGTCCATGAGATAACAAGGCCGATTTAACTCGCAATTCCTCAGTCAAGAAAATTTGGGTCGCAACAGCCTCGATCTTCTCCGTAATCTCTGCCGTTCGCTTGAAAAACAGAGACCCCCTAACACCGCGCTTTTCAGGATACGAGATCTCTAGATTTTCCAGTACTGTTAGGTCTTCGTAGACGGATGGTGTTTGGAATTTTCTGCCAACGCCAGCACGGGTGATCTGGTAGTCGATCATCTGGGTCAGCTCAAGATCTTTAAACTTAATCGAGCCGTTTGTTGGCTTCGTTTTACCGCAGATCATATCCAGTAACGTGGTTTTCCCAGCACCGTTGGGACCAATTACGACTCGAAGTTCTCCCTCATCTACCGCAAAATTAAGATCATCTACAGCCTTGAAACCGTCAAACGAGACGGTCAAGTTTGTGACTGAGAGAAAATTACCCGTAGCCACGTTATGTACGACGTGCGTCGCCCCTAAGGTTTTCAATGAGGCCGGCAAGACCCTTGGGTAGAAACATCACGACTACGACAAATAAGCCACCCACAAAATAGATCCAATACTCGACAAAGTTTTCAGAGAAAACTGTCTTGGCATAACCCACCAAGAATGCGCCGTAGACCGCTCCAATCAGTGAAAGTCGCCCGCCAACTGCGGCATAAATCACCATCTCAATTGACGGCACAATTCCAACTAGTGCAGGCGATGCAAGCCCCCACTGAATAGTGAACATCGCCCCCCCAATCGATGCAAACAGTGCTGCTACTGCGAAGATAAACGCTTTAAACATGGCTGGGTCATAGCCTGAAAAACGCGACCGATCTTCTAGGTCTCGAATCGCCACTAGAACCCGACCCGCGCGACTCTTTAATATGAAGCGGCCGGCCATTACAGCCAACAAAAGGAGGACCGCAGTAATGAAGTACATCACAATTTTGGCCCGCTCATTGTCCAAATCCAGGCCCATAAAGGTCTTGAAGTCGTTAATTCCGTTAACACCTCCTGTCAGGCCCTGATTCCCGATGATGACGATCATCATGATTGCTGAGATAGCCAACGTGACGATGGCAAAGTAAACCCCGCTGACACGCTTCTTGAAATTAACGTAGCCAATCGCAAAAGCTACCAGGGGTGGAATAATTAGGATGGCAGGAATCGTGAACCACGCGTAGTGGAAAGGCTCCCACCACCATGGCAATTCTTCAACACTGTTCCAGGCCATGAAATCCGGTAACCCTGCTGTTCCAAAAAAAGCAGCCAGTTCCGTACCCGAAGACGATTCCGGATTGGCAGCGCCCTCGAGCTTGAGAAACATGGCCATCATATAGCTGCCAAGTCCAAAAAATGCCGCCTGACCCAAACTCAGGATGCCACCATACCCCCAGATTAAAACAATGCCTACCGCCGGAAAAGCAAAAGAAAGGTATTTTCCGGCCAATCCAAGCCGGAACATGCTGAGAAAAACAGGTAAAACCCCCAGAATTAGTACTGCGAGGATAACAAGGCCAAACCGATCGAGAAAATTAGCTAACGCTACTCGACCCCCGACCTGACTATTCCCTGCCGACCCGCTTATGACATGATTTGCCATCAGCGACGCACTCTCGTGGCAAATAACCCGTTCGGCCGAAAATACAACACAACAATTACCATCAGTAGAATGAGGGTCCTCGCCATCGAACCACTTAGATAGTATTCAAATAATCCCTGTGCCTGGCCGATGAAAAATGCCGAGGCAATTGTTCCGAGGATACTTTCAACACCTCCAAAAACAACGACGATAAACGTATCTACAATGTATGCCTGACCAGTATCCGGTGCAGTCGATGCCAGCATGGTAAATGCACTACCCGCAATTCCCGCCAATCCGCTACCTAAGCCAAAAGTGAAAGCATCAACCCGCTTCTGGTTGATTCCAACAGCGCCGCTCATTTCTCGATTTTGATTGACCGCTCGAATCAACAATCCGAATCGTGTCTTATAAAGCAAAAGATAAACTAGAAGGGCTGTCACAATTGCAAGACCAATGATGAATAAACGGCTATAAGGCAATGTAACCATGTCAGTGATATGCACTTGCCCTTGTAACCAGGATGCTGTCGGAACCTCAACAGGCCTTGGGTTAATAAATTGACGGTACAACTGTTGCAGAATGAGCCCAACACCCCATGTCGCTAATAACGTATCGAGCGGTCTCTTATAGAGAAATTGGATTAGACCTCGTTCTAACAACAATCCGACTATAAAAGTTAAACAAAATGCCAGTATGATCCCGACAATAAAATAGATACCCATCAGGTCCGGAAAATAGGCCTCGAAAAGTAAAGACGTTCCATACGTTGTATACGCCCCCATCGCCATCAACTCGCCATGGGCCATGTTGATCACACCCATCAGACCAAAGACTATAGCTAGGCCAAGGGACATCAACATCAGGATGGTAAAAATGCTGAGGCCGGTAAAGGCTTGCAACGCCAATAATTCTACATTCATAGCGATTCCAGTTGTTCCGGTGTTCCGGGACCGACGTTGCCTAAATTCTAACCTCTGTTCAAAGCCTGGGGAACAAAGCGCTGCTCAGATTCATAGCCTAGGGAAACAAAAACTGCTCAAACCCCAATTTGTCCTCCACAGATATATGATTTGAACTGACCCACAGTTTTACCAGAATCCAACATCCACAACTATCCCCTGGTGCAGAGCAGAAACGGCAATGACAAGAAAGGGCCGCAAAACGGCCCTTTCTGTCACCGGCTAGGAACTCCTTAGATCAATTTACATACCAATTATCAAATCACACGGCATTCCCATTACGGTAAACATCTTTAATTGCGCCAATTACACCACTTTCGGGAACGGATCCGGCTCAATCAGTTCAGATTCGTAAATCATGTTGACCTGACCATCAGGTAAGAATTCACCAACCCGAGCGTACTTCCAGAGGTGATGATTATCTTTGTGGAATTTGACGTTGCCTTCGGGTCCAGCGATCGGCAGTTCTGATGATGCCGCAACGACATCTTTAACCGCAAAACTGTCAGCTTTTTCGCATGCGAGTTTCCAGAGATAAACTCCAGTGTAACCACACGCAAGCGTGTCACCTGTGACCCGGTCTTGGCCATACTTCGCTTTAAACCCTGAAACAAACTTTTTATTTGCTGCGTTGTCCAAGCTCTGGAAGTATCCCATCAAGGTCAAACTACCGGCTGCATTCTCTCGACCGATACCAGACACTTCCTCTTCTGATACCGCTAGCGAAAGCACCGTGATATCTGGGTCATCGATAATCCCAGCCGCCTTCATTTGCTTGAAGAATGCTACGTTGCTTCCCCCAACGACACAATTGAGGACTACCTTGGGCTTAGTCGCTTTGATCTTGTTGATTGCGGATGACCATTCAATGTGCCCCAGTGGGAAAAAGCTTTCACCAAGGGATTTACCACCAAGTCGCTTGAGCGCCATGGTAGATAACTTTATTGTCGTTCTCGGCCAAATGTAGTCCGACCCCACCATGTAAAACGTTTCGCCACGGTTCTCAAAAAGCCAGTCGGTCGCCGCTATCGAGGACTGTGTCGCCTCCTGGGCGGTGTACATGATGTTGGGCGAAACTTCGAGGCCCTCATAATAGGTCGGGTAGTACAGCAAGCCCTTCATCTTCTCAAAGACTGGCAGCACTGCCTTGCGAGATGCGGATGTATAACACCCCTGCACTGCCGCAACCTGGTCTTTTCCGATTAGTTTTCGAGCCTTCTCTGCAAATGTCGGCCAATCACTAGCGCCATCTTCAATGATTGCCTCAATCTGATGACCTCTTACACCACCGGCGGCATTGATTTCCTCAACCGCTAACATTTCTGCGTCTACAACCGACTTTTCCGCGATCGCTATAGTTCCGGTTACGGAATGCAGAATGCCCATCTTGACCGTCGGCGCTGCGCTCGCCCCCCGGGGCCAGATAAATGGCGCCGGAACGGCTCCCGCGACTGCCGCAGCTACACCGGATTTAATAAATTTTCTTCGTTTCATCGATATCCTCCTTTAATTAATACCATCCACAGATGGATCAAACTTGTCCAACTTCTACAACCACGATCCCCGACTCACTTCCCAAAAATCTGAGAAAGCTCACCACTGACAAACGTTCTCTTGCGCTCGTTACTCAGCCACAACAGCAGGTCTATCAAGGCCTCTACGTCGTCGTACCACCCAGACTAATTGGGATTACTCCCAACGTCAAAGGAATTTTCTAATATATTGCTTATTTAACCATATTTGTAATTTGAACAGTGGGTCGTGTGATGCACCATTGGAACTAGGCTTTGTCCAAGTTTTACCTAGATAACTTGAAAATACCGGTATACTGACTCAAGATATTTTGTAAAATCGTTGGTGTATTTCTTAGGAGACCTTAAGATTGTGGGCCAGGTGTCGAAAGTAGCAGCTCCAAAAACAACTGATAATTGGGCGGAAATACAAAAATACGTAGGAATAGGAAATGCTCAGGCCCCACGAAAGAAAAGATTGATTTCAACAGACTTGCTGGACTGACCTAGTTAAATATTCATGGAATCACTTCTTTAACTTTTTATATAAGACCTTTAAATGGAGAAACCTTATGTATCACGGTGATATCGGAAGCAGTAATGACACAGTCGGCACAGCAGTCGTTAACTACAAAATGCCTCGGTTACATACCAAGGCAGATGTAATTGAGAACTGCCATAAGATCGCAGAAATGCTGGAGGGAATGAAGGTAGGCCTTCCCGGGATGGACCTGGTGATATTTCCTGAATACTCCACACACGGGATCATGTATGACGAGAAAGAGATGTATGAAACGGCGTCGGCATGCCCTGGCGAGGAAACTGAGATCTTTGGCCAGGCCTGCCGCAACGCTAAGGTATGGGGCGTTTTCTCTCTGACTGGCGAACGCCATGAGGACCACCCTAACAAAGCACCATATAACACGCTTATCCTGATGAATGATCAGGGTGAAGTGGTTCAAAAATACCGGAAAATTATGCCATGGGTTCCTATCGAAGGCTGGTATCCTGGGAACTGCACATATGTCTCTGATGGCCCTAAGGGCTTGAAAGTGAGCCTAATCATATGTGATGACGGCAACTATCCTGAGATCTGGCGAGACTGTGCGATGAAAGGTGCTGAACTGATTATCCGGTGCCAAGGCTATATGTATCCGGCAAAAGAGCAACAAGTGACTATGGCCAAAGCTATGGCTTGGGCCAACAACTCTTATGTCGCAGTAGCAAATGCCACAGGATTTGACGGCGTATATTCATATTTTGGGCATTCGGCAATTGTTGGTTTTGATGGACGCACCCTGGGGGCTTGTGCTGAAGAAGAAATGGGAATCCAGTACGCACAGCTTTCTGTTTCTGCTATTCGTGATGCTCGGAAAAATGGCCAATCAAATAATCATTTATTCAAACTCGTCCATCGTGGCTATACTGGCATGATTAATTCTGGTGATGGCGACAAAGGAGTGGCAGAGTGTCCGTTTGAGTTCTATAGCAAATGGGTAAATGACCCGGAAGGCACGCGTGAAATGGTCGAGGGCCTGACCCGCGAAACCGTAGGTACTGAGGAATGCCCAATGGATGGCATTCCAAACAAAAAGACAGCTCACCGCTAGATTGAGAAGCAATAAAGAACTGAAAGAAGGCGGCCATTAGGTCGCCTTCTTTGTGCATATCGATAGGCAGGAAATTCTTTGTCCCTTGAAATACGTTGATGGCCGTAAGCTTTTACTATGAATAAACAACTACTTAATTCTGTAGTAGAACAGTACTTAGTACCTACCGAACCATACTACCGCTCCGTTGGCGATGAGGTACTTTATTTCGAGGCCGCATTTGAAGAAAAATTGCCGATGATGCTTAAAGGACCGACTGGTTGCGGCAAAACAAGGTTTATCGAATACATGGCCTTTAGGTTGAACAAACCTCTGATTACGATTTCCTGTCATGAAGATATGACAGCATCTGACCTTGTTGGGCGATATCTTTTGGATGGAGAAGGAACAGTGTGGCACGATGGGCCTTTGACTCTCGCCGTTCGTCATGGCGCCATCTGCTATCTGGATGAGATCGTAGAGGCGCGCCAGGATACCACTGTGGTCATCCATTCGCTCACCGATGATCGACGAGTGCTCCCCCTAGAAAAACGAAATGAGCTGATACCGGCCCATCCAGACTTTCGGATGGTCATTTCCTACAACCCCGGATACCAAAGTGTTCTGAAAGATTTGAAAGAATCAACTAAGCAACGGTTTGCAGCACTCGATTTCAATTATCCCGATTTAACTATAGAGTCTGAGATTATTATCCATGAGGCAGGAATTGAGCCTGATATTGCAAGTTCGCTTGTAAATATTGCGCAACGTTCGCGCAATCTCAAGGGTTATGGTCTGAATGAAGGCGCCTCGACACGAATGTTGATCTATGCAGGTAAACTGATTTCTCGGGGACTCCCTATCTCTGAAGCATGCAGGATCGCCTTAGTGTTGCCAATTACTGATGACCTAGAGTTAAGAGATGCCCTAATGACCGCAATTGCTGCGTGCGTCTAGTGTGGTGCAAACTTAGTGTCGTCCGTAACTGATATTACAGATCGCCTTAGAGGCCATCGTCCCTTTGCTGACCAGTTGCCGGACTCGGTCGATTCCGCCGAATTAAGATCCGCTTTTCCCAACCACCTTTATGCGCGATGGCTACACTGCTGTCACCGGCTTTTATCTGCAGGTTTCGGCGATTCAGTGTTTTCAGCATACGTTCGGTATGCGCCCATAGTTTCCAAAGAGTTAAACCCAGAGATCGCGCTAGACTTAACCGATTCAATATCTGCTATCGCTGCTAAAACAGGTCGATTAGAGGCGGCAAAACTTCCCCAAGCAGCTGCAATCGCAGCGAAGCACTTAAAAAACGAACGCAGTTATCGAGCTTGGATCAATCTGATCGAACGCTTTGCTGCGATTGCTCCAGAGTCGACTCTGTTATTGCTTGATCAGATAGATATTCTTTTATCGAGCCTTTCGGTATCCCGACTCGAGGCTTGGATCCTTGCTGGAATACGTCTAAGTGGTGGGGACCCAAATCAACGTGCAAAATTCTTTTCTTTTGAAAATCCTGAATCCAACCGTTGGCTTCTGTTTGAGTCTGAATCAATAGGGTTTTCTTCGATGGCTCCACGGCTCAGGATGTTAATGCGAGCTTTATGGGGACTCGGTCCACCGTTACGGGAACCAACATTAAATACAAATGAAAAGGCTAAACGCCGATCCAGCTTTGGTCTTGGGGTAGTCCGCTTACCTACATCATTTCCTGGATTTCAAGGTGAACATGCCGAGGATTTATATCGTGCGTGCATAGCCCATATAGGAGCTCATATTCATTTTTCAGGACCTAAATTTCCAATTCGGAAACTGAAGCCCATCCAGGTTGCTGTCATATCGCTAATAGAAGATGCTCGAGTAGAGAATTTGGCACTGCGCGAAATGCCTGGCCTTAGGCGACTATGGCTACCTCTACATGTTGCCCAGACCCCAAGTTCACTATCTCCCAATCATGCACTGATGGCACCAAACCTACTGGCGCGACTTGCTCGTGCCCTTATCGATCCAGACTTCTCTGATTACGATGGATGGGTAAAAAAAGCACGGTCGGAGTTCTTTTCGCGACAGGACTCTTGGGGGGATCCGCAGTTCAGCCGCGAACTTGGTGGTTTGTTGGGTAATGACCTAGGCCAAATGAGAGTTGGATGGCAGTTTGATATGGGTGGATACGTTGTTGAGCCACCTTACCGAGACGATAACCTTGGTCTTTGGGACTTTGGTGAAGAACAAATGCCACCAGACTCGTTGGAGGCGGAACACACTTTTGATTCCGTGCGACTACAACAACAACTCGATGATGATTCCACTCCCCCGGATCAGGAGCGCCAGGAGATCGAACAAAATGAAGACACTCTTGGAAAGCCCGTAAAATTAGAGGTTTCAGAAGCTGCGGGAGTTCCAGTCGCTAGATATCCAGAGTTTGATTATATGGCCGGCTATGACCGGCCAGATTGGACTACATTAGTCGAATATTCACCACCTGCTGGAAATGGGCAAATTATTGAGAATGCGATTGATCAATCTGCAGAAGTTTTAAATCGCATCACATCATTAATTAAAGCAGCGAAGGTTAGCAGGCCTAAGCGAACACGCAGACTTCCGGAGGGCGAATACCTTGACCTGGATGCGTGTATCGACGCAAGGATAAATCAACGAGCAGGGTTAACGCCTGATCCGCGTGTATATGGCCAATGGGTGCGTCAAGATCGTGATCTATCAGTCCTACTCCTATTAGATATCTCGGAATCCACTAGAGACGTCGTCGCCAACTCCACGCAAACTGTTTTAGATCTTGAAGTACAAGCATCGGCACTCTTGGCTCATGCCATGGCGGGGCTTGGAGATCCGTTTGGGATTTCCGCTTTTTGTTCCAACAACCGCGAAGATGTTCGTTATTTTCGAATAAAAGATTTTGATGAGCCTTTTCAGCAGAGGCACTATTCTAATCTGGCAGGCCTTGAGAGTGGTCTATCGACTCGAATGGGTGCTGCGATTCGACATGCCGGCGCAGACCTTAGCGGCCGATCCACTTATCGGAAACTTTTGCTCCTAGTCACTGATGGGGAGCCGTCAGACCTAGATATCAAGGATCCTAGATACTTGATCGAGGATGCCCGTCGATCTGTGCAGTCTCTTTCTCATCAAGGAGTCGATGTCTTTTGTGTAGGGTTGGAAACCAAAACTTCGTCTTATCTGGATACTATCTTTGGTCCAAAAAATTCAGTTGTAATTGATCGAATCGAAAAATTACCAGAGAAACTTCCCCAACTTTTTCTACGGATGACTGGATAACCTGGCCGATGATCATGACGGAGACCGCGCTAAAGAAATACATTTGTGAGTTTATTGGCACGTTCGCGCTTGTTTTTTTTGCAGCGGGCGCAGTAATGATTGATTCTGTGACTTCGAACATCGGAGCGTTAGGTTCTGGTTTAATTTCGGGCGGAATCATAACGGTTGTGATATTTTCATTTGGGCAGATCTCGGGCGCTCATGTTAATCCTGCACTTTCTTTTGCTGCAGCCTGGCTTGGGGAGTTGAGTTGGGGCCTGGTTCCTGGTTACATAATTTCACAACTCGCTGGTTCAGTAGCAGCGGGTTTTACCCTGCTTTGGCTTATTGGCCCAGTTGCAGCCATTGGGGCAAATATTCCAAACGAGCTTGTGGGCGTAACCCCAATAATTGCATTTGCCATAGAACTTTTTCTCTCGTTCCTCCTTATGTGGGTTATCTGTGGGACGGCTTTTCATAGTCGTTCACATTTGGAGCTTGCGGCAATTCCTGTTGGAATAGTGGTAGGGATAGAAGTTATGCTTATGGGTCCTTACGCCGGTGCAGCGATGAATCCTGCGCGAGCGCTCGGGCCTTACCTCGCTCATGGCGATCTCACTCACCTGTGGATTTATGTCGTCGCCCCAGTTTTTGGTATGCTTATTGGTGCCGCTGTATATCGCTTTACCCATGCTGATTGAGTTTTGGCAGAGCTATTTGCAGTCGCACTCATCGGAAGGGCTAAGTTCTTTACAATCTAGTCACACCCAAAACCTGGCTTCTCCCTGACGAATAATTGCGTTTAACTGTCAACCTGGGGCATAAGCGATTGTCTACTTTTGAAAAATCACTTGAAAAAGATCGGGCGAATTTCGAACCCTTGTCCCCGGTCAGTTTTCTTCGCCGAGCGGCGCAAGTGGTGCCAAACCGTACCGCTATTATTCATGGAAAACGCCGCTACACCTATGCCCAGTTCTGGGAGCGCTCATGTCGTCTGGCATCCGCACTTGCTGCAAAAGGCATTGGGCGAGGTGACTGTGTTGCAATCATGGGCGCCAACACGCCTGAAATGCTCGAGGCGCATAACGCAGTGCCAATGCTTGGGGCGGTACTCAACTCTCTTAATATTCGATTGGATGCAAAAACAATCGCATTCGTTCTCGACCACGGAGAAGCCCGGGCGATACTGACCGATCGCGCTTTTTCCGCAACCGTCAAGGAGGCGTTATCTCTCGTATCCCGGCCACTGCTGGTAATTGATATTGATGATACCGAGAGCGGTGGTGGTGAACTTATCGGCGAAACTGACTACGAGGCATTTATCGGTAACGCGAGTCCTGAATTTCTTTGCAACCAGCCAGAAGACGAATGGCAAGCCCTGTCGCTGCTCTACACATCTGGAACGACTGGAAATCCCAAAGGCTGTGTTTATCATCATCGCGGCGCGTATCTTAATGCGCTGGGCAACATGTCCACCGTGGGGCTTGATCGACACTCTGTCTATCTGTGGACTCTGCCAATGTTTCACTGCGATGGCTGGACTTTCACATGGGCGGTTACGGCAGCGCTCGCAACCCATGTTTGCCTACGCGCTGTCGAGCCAGGCCTGGTATTTCGTTCGATTTCGGATCACGGGGTGACTCATATGTGCGGCGCCCCGATCGTCCTCAATATGCTGGCCAATGCGCCCGCTGAAAGCAAAGTGCCGCTTCCACAGGCCGTCGAGATTGCCACCGGGGGCGCTGCTCCGCCCTCAGCGGTGATTGAGGCTATGGAGGCTGACGGCTTTCGTGTGACTCACCTGTACGGCCTGACCGAGACCTACGGCCCGGCAACGGTGTGCATCCCTCAGGAAGACTGGCCTGCGCTCGAACTGAAACAACGATCGAGTCGTATGGCGCGCCAGGGTGTCCATTACGGCACTTTGGAAAACGCGAGCGTCAAGGACTCGACGACGATAGAGGATGTGCCCTGGGACGGCGAAACCTTCGGTGAAGTGATGGTCCGCGGAAACACGGTAATGAAGGGTTACTTGAAAAACCCGAAAGCTACCGCCGATGCGTTCGCCGGCGGCTGGTTTCATACCGGCGATATTGCCGTTCGCCACCCTGATGG